>Ga0209107_10000679_pt1 | contig 19547 bp, 16 predicted proteins | sample LakErihyJuly2011_2_FD_187460 | JGI IMG/M metagenome (GOLD analysis project Ga0209107, IMG submission 187460) | Freshwater microbial communities from dead zone in Lake Erie, Canada - CCB hypolimnion July 2011 (SPAdes) (version 2) | ecosystem: Environmental > Aquatic > Freshwater > Lentic >...
TTTGTTACGGCTACCTATAACAAACCACAAAACATATATTTTAATAACGTTAAAGAAAAAAACTTGATAAAATGGGATTTAGATGACATTGATATGATTAAAAGTATTAGTTATAAAAATTTTAGGGAGGTTATCAAACATTTCTCAAAGAAGTTTAGTAAAAACATTTTAAAGAAAGTGTTAAAAAATAATGGATGGAATTGGGGTAATTCAGAGGATGACAAGATAACTACAAAAGTCTTTAATAATAACAAGCATATTATTGATAATATAATAAAACAATATATGCATTTTCCACAACCTTATATGATAACCGCAGTATGGGATAAGGAGTTTTATGATAAAGAGAAAGAAAAATTATTGGATACAGAAGGGAATATTTTAAAAGATTATGGATTTGATATGGGTAAATTATTTGAACCAAATAAGAGCAATAATTCATTTGTAAATGAAGAACAATTAGTGCAACTCTTACATTATTATTTTGGTTATCCTGATACAGATAAGAAGTATGATATACAATATCAATACAAAATGAATGGGATATTACCGCGCATAGAAAGGATATGTAATCATAAATGTAGAACATTACAAACAAAATCACATAAGACAACCCAATTATGGTTTTTACCTCACGACCATATTGCTAAGATTATAAATGCTTTATTACATCTTTTATCAGGTTCTAAATTTAAATATATATTTAAAAAATATGTGTTTTACATTGCAGTTGATATACGAGGCATAAAAGATACAGATAAATACAAAGACAAAGACGAAGACCATATTAGATATATGGGTAAAGCTGGTGATATAAAGAAGGATATAAAGGATATAGAGAAGGAAATTAAAGATACCAATAATTATGAAGGGTTAATTATATTGACTGGCAAACGATTGCAATTAGGAATATCATTAGAAAATGTTGATATTGTTGCGCTATTTACTAATATCAATGCATCAGATGCTATATATCAAATGATTTTTAGAAGTATGACAGAGGTTGACAATGATGATGTTTGTGATGGAAGCAGTTTTTGTTCTAAGAAGAAATATGGTTTTATGGTTGATTTAAATCCACAGCGAACAATATATACATTAGAATATTTTGCGGATAGAATAACAAACAAAGGAGACAAAGATGATAGAGAAAATAAAGAGGACAGATTTAATAGTATTTCTAAATTAATTAATATTGACAAAGACAAATTAACAAACAAGGATGATAATGCGACTGATGCAGAAAATATTAAATTTACAAAGGAGTTTTTTGATAAATTAACTAGTTCTTGGGAAGCAAATACAGAAAATATAAAAAATATTCTAATAAAACAAGACATATTTAGTGATGATGTCAAAACTATATTAAAAGAGAATGAAAAATTTGATTTTAGTAGATTATTTAAGAACGATAAAACTGCTGGGAAAGCATTAGCGGTCAAACCCGACCTTGCTTTTGTATTGAAAAATATATATACACTGCAACCAAAAAAAGGAAAAAAGGAAGTGAAAGAACCTAATGTTATTGATATCTGGATAGATATACTAAGTGAGACAATATCTATATTATCATTCATATCATCATATTATAAAAATGAATTTGAATGTATATTTGTCGATGATAAAAGGAAGGACTTTAATTATGAAATTCTTAAAATTTTTGAAGAACTTAATGATGATAAAGAATTAAAAGTAATGTTTATATACTTTTTAAAAAAGAGAGTAATAAAGAAGGAAGCCATAGGCGGCGACGAAGATAATTTTGACAAAAACTTATTTGATATGATTTATGATATAATTAAGTTGATTAATAAAAAACACCCGACGCGTTCATCCAAACAATCGGGAGGACAAGTAATAAGCGTGAATGAAATAATACATATGAGAAAGCAAAAGATTTATAATATTAAAAAGATTGATGAACTATTAGAGTTTATTAATGCCAATCTAGCACCTAAAGAAGTTGAAAAGAAAGAACGTGGAGAAGTTTTTACGCCTATGAAATTAGTTAATGAGATGCTTGATAAACTACCTCAAGAAGTATGGAGTGATGAGAAAAAGAAATGGTTAGACCCAGCGACGGGTATGGGGAACTTTCCTGTTGCAGTTTATATAAGGCTAATGGAAGGTCTTAAGAAAAGAATAGGCAATGAAGAAGAACGCCGAAGGCATATTCTGCAGAATATGCTTTATATGGTTGAACTTGATAAAGGGAATGTATTTATGTTAAAAAAGATTTTTTGTGGTAAAGGTGGTGGGGGTGGAACATATAAATTAAATATATTTGAAGGTAGTTTTATTGATTTCAAAACTGCTACAATTGTATTACCTCCTAAAGAAGAAATTGATATAAAATTTGATGTAATATTAGGTAATCCGCCATTCCAATATAAGGAAGGCGACACTCAAGCACAACCTATTTGGCACCTATTTGTCGAAAGGTCATATGAGTTATTAGAAAATAATGGGTATTTGCTAATAATTCATCCTTCGGGGTGGCGAGATATTAGCGGGAAAGGTAAAGGGAAAAAAAGAAATGTTTTTGATTTTATGAAAGAACATAATTTAATATATCTTAATATGAACGATTTTGAAACAGGGAAAAAAATATTTGGCGTAGGAACAAACTTTGATTATTATGTAGTTCAAAATACGCTTACAAATAGTAATAAAACAATTATTAATGATATTGATAATACAAAGGGAGATGAAGAAGAATATGAGATAGATTTAAATAACTGGAATTTTATACCAAGTGGTAAATTCAAAGATTTCAAAAAAATAATAGCAACAAAAAAAGAGGAAAAAGTAAATGTATTAAATGAATCGTTATATCATACTCAAAGAGATGAAATGACAGATACTAAAACTGAATTTCCTTGTTGTTATAGTATTACTATAAAAGATGCAATGAAATATAAATATAGTCGCCGTGACAAAGGGGGGCATTTTGGTGTTCCAAAAGTTATCTGGTCTAATGGCGCTGGCACATATCCTATAGTTGATAAAGAAGGAAAATACGGATTAACACAATATTGCTATGCTATAATTGATGATAAGAAAAATTTAAATGCAATTAAAAAAGCAATGGACAATCCAGAATTCATAAAACTGATGAAGTATCTTTCATTTAAAGAAGATCATAAATATAACTATAAAATAATATCACTATTCAAAAAGGATTTTTATAATTATTTCTTAGATAAAAAATTAAGCGGAGGTATGCAAGGTAAGAAATATATTAGAAAAATAGCAAAGGTATATAATAAATCAACAATCTACCTTGACCGACATCACAGGGCTTAAGAAGCCAGTATCTTTGAATACAATCCTGTAATGGAAATGGCGCTCTAGTAATTGACTAAATACTTTTTTAACCTTGTATCTATCAGGGCAGAAAATGCGAACTTCGGCTTTACCATTCTTAACTTTAGATACACCTACATTATTATAATTTTTATATGCTTCATAAGGATCCTCTATGATTTTGTCGGTCTTATTAGCAGCCCAATAGATAACAATCGTCCCGTCCTCATAATCATTCATATCGATTGTATATGATAAGTTAGCCCCGTTAGGTATTTTTTCATCTGCAATCAATGTATTAGGTAAATGCGCTAATCCCAAAAACGGCAAGAATGTCTCCTTCTTCATCATAAGCATAACGGCTGCTGCTATTACAAATATTACGAATATGCGAAGCACAACATTGTAATTATCGCTAAATAATATATAGAGGGCGCTGATAATAGAATATGATAATATGATTGTCATCGTTATCATATGTATATATATGTCTTGAAAGAATATTTTGTTCATCATCATCGTTTGTTAGGAAATATTAAATTATTAATCTAATATATAAAAAGAATATAAATAATATCAGATTATTTGATTATCAGATGATATATGCGATATATATGATATATGCGATATATATGATAATTATGATAATTATCATATTTATTTAGAAATATAAATCTCGTCTGCAATTCCTAAGCGGATGCACTCGTCAGCATTCAATTCCAAATCTTTCACAAGGATTTCCTTCAAATATTTCTTAGTTATTTTTGTTTTTTCCAAATAAATCTGATTGATATGTGCTTGAATTTTAAGGCAGTTTTTGTAGGTATCATCGATATATGCTAATTTACCCCAGCAACCTGACCGCAACTCGTGAACAAGAACATAGGAGTTTGTGCAAATATATCTCTTATGTCCGTGAATACTAATAATAGTCCCTGCAGAGGATACGTTGCTATCAATAATGGTATTCACAGGGATACTCAGGCTTTTAAAGCAATCAATGATAGAGAATGCCGAGTAAATACATCCGCCATTCGTAGTAATATGCAGGTAAATCTCAGGTTGAACATTAGAGGACACGCTAATACTCTCCATCCTCAATTTAATCTCAAGACTTCTCAAATATTTGCAAAGCGTAAATGCCGATTTCGGTGTAATGTCAGAAGAGAAATACAAGTGATTATTGATAATATAAATGTTCTTATCGTGCGGGTCATTATGCTCTTCTGCTTCCTCGTCGTCGCAAGTATATTTTCTTTTTTTTGATGCATACACGTATTTACTATTACTATCCATTGTATAGTGATTGTTATGCGGTATGTATTATTATATATATAAATACGATAAAATCTTATATAATATTTATTAGCAACATATTTTTATTTATATCTTATAAAGAGAAGTTATGAAAAAATATATATTAATAGCAGTCTTAACATTAATAATCTTATTTGTTGCAATATATGTAAGTGATTATGTTAAGAGTATTTATTTTGAGAATTGCATAGAAGATTTCAAAGATGCTTATTCATTGATAAAGGAAAAGTTTGAAAACAACGATGAACTTACGGCGGATTACGATGCTCTTGTGAAATCGAGAGGCGAAGCCCTTACCCTTTATGGAGATGCAACAAATCAAGAAGTAAGTTTCAGCGCTGAAATGGACAAATATAAAACGAAGGTATATGACAAGTATGAAACTATTAATGACCCTATAGGCGACGAATATTTACCATACAGGGCAAAAAACTACAGGAATGACCCCTCTGCAATATCAAATAATAACTTGAATGAATATACAATAATAAATGTTTATAAGAATATTCTCGATAGGCAACCTACCGACAAGGAATTAAACAGAAACTTGCAGGATTTCTATGAGAATGACTTGAATGAAGATATCTTAAAATTAAGAATATACAATTCGACGGAATACAAAATAATAACAAATATGCAAAGTAATGATATAAAACCCGAATTAATCACAAACATATCTAAAGGACATCTTAAAGATAAACTTAAAAAATTCTACAAAGACCATCATAATACCGAATTAACAAACACGCGAATTCTAGATATTTTAGTAAAGTGCTATGTGCATTTACAATTTAACGATTATTTATTCAGAGCGATGTTGATGCACGATAATTATAATGAGTTTGAATATAATATTAAAAAGGAACTTATAGTATCTGATAATAAATTACTAGAAATGTTTGATAATAGTTTCATATTGTATGAGCTTCGATTGATAGCAAACGAATTGAAGAGACAAGACATAATTAAGAGGACTGCTATGACGACCCCAGTATCACTACATCAAAATTCGCAAAGCGAGTTAAATACTTCAAATATAAATGTGTCTGTTGATAGCGAGAAGCATTTTTCAGAAATAGTAAAGAATAGTGATAATGTTTTTAATATAAATATTATGCTAAATGATAAAAATGACCTAATGAGTTCTCCATATGCTAGGAATAATCTTGGAGACCAGTTAGACGAGCAAAATGAATTAAATGATACTATATATTCTTTAAACCAGTTATATTCGCAGGGATATATCAATAATAGCCAAAATAATATTTCAGAATTAACAGGTAAAATATCAGAATTAACAGGAAATATATCCAATATTGCCGAAAATATACCAGCAATCTCTGGAGGTGCTAGCAGCCTTAGCGGAGTTAGCAGCCTTAGCGGAGTTAGCGGAGTTAGCGGAGTTAGCAGCCTTAGCGGAGTTAGCGGCACAGGTCAAATATCATCTTCTGCTTCTACTTCTAACATAGCAGTTGGTATAATAACATCAAACATAATAACATCAAACATAACAACAGGAATAATAACATCCAATGTGGTATCATCAAATATAAATACAAGTGCAAGTAATAATAATGCATCATCAATGCAGCAGCAACAAATGCAGCAGCAACAAATGCAGCAAGTATTACAACAACAATTACTTAGACAAGATTTGCAACCACAACAAAGACAGGATATACAACAGCAATTAATGATATTACAGCGATTGCAACAGCAGCGTCTACAAGATAATATGCAACTGCGACAACCTCAGCAATCTCAGCAATCTCAGCAATCTCAGCAAATGCAACAACAATCTCAGCAAAAACCTGCAACAAGAGTGTATAATCCTATTGATTATAAGCAGAATTATAGAGGTGATATGAGATATAGACCTAGTGTGTGTTCTTATGGGACAAAGCAAATCGTTCAGCCAATCTTTTTAAATTCTTCAACATTATTTCAAGGCACCGATTTGAAGGAGGCTGCTGAAAATACGCAAGTAGGTAGTATAATGCCTAAATTTGAATACTACGAATACGAAGATATTAAACGTTAGCAGCGGCAACAGCGGCAAATATATTATATACTTTGCTAATTTTTGCCAAGACCAATAATTTCAATTTATTTGGCAAATAATTATTTTCAATAAGAATACCTTCTATTTCTATGCATTTATTGACGATTACTTGTATTAGCAAATTAAACTTTGCCTTAACTATGTAATCCTTTATATTCTCAATATAATTAAATATTATATATAATATACTATATTTATATATCCCTATCATAATATAAGTCGCATCATTAGCATCATTTATATTAGCAGTAATATCATTTTCATATCCTATAAGAATATGCATTGTACTTATAGGTTCCAATGATTTATGTATTCTTATATTATATAAGACATCATATATATTATTATATCTCTTATATACGATGCAATATATGACATTGAATAGGTCGTATAAATTAATATTAGAGTATTCCCAATTATAATTAAAAATACTACCAAATAATTTGCAACATAACCTGATGCGTTTGTTTTTGATTTTGCTAATTGCTATATTCTCATTGCCGCGATAGCTGCTATAATTCTTATTTTTTGTTCTTACAAATATATTTAGCAAATATATCTCAGCAATTTCTTTGCGAACAACCTTGTTTATTACATAATAAGATAGGATATTCGCGGCTGCATATAGTTCTTTATCATTGAATTTATAATCATACAAGTTTGCATTTATGTTTGCATATGTATTGTCAAATATTATATAATAATATGGTGTAGCGGTATCATATAGCATATACTTGATAATATCTTTATTGTTTTTGAGAATAGCATATTTATGCGAATATATAGATTTATCTAGCAATATAAAACTACGCAAATTATTAATGAACAAGGAAGAAGAGATGGATACTATAATATCCACGCAAAAATTATTAATGTTCATTAAAATATTACAGATATTATAATAATATCTTCATCATTTTTTACAAAATATTATCTTCATATATATTAGAATATTTATAATAATATGTTAGAAAAACTTGAAAAACTTAGGAAGGGATTAAAATTTAAACAAGACGTAATAAATGAGGCACTTAAAACTCATGCTGCTAATGCTGCTCGTATGAGGGGAGGAAGGCAACAGCAACAGCAACAACAACAACAGCAACAACTGCAACAACAACAGCAACAACAGCAACAACAGCAACAACAGCAACAACAGCAAATAGCAGGGAATGTAAAAGTATATACGGGTCCTAAACAAGGTAAATTTATAATTAATAAACACGGCAAGAAGGTCTATATTGACCGCAAAACATTAAATAACAATGTTCCCTACCTGAAAAAGAAGGCTAAGAAGTAAATAACCTATTACTAATTTTTTTAACTTCTATTATAATATTAAGAAGGTGTATTAATAATTTTATGAATAATAATTCGGAATATAAAATTGACAAGATTATTAAAGAAATAGAGGTTAATAAATTAAAGAACGTATACAATGAATACAATAATGTTATCACTCTAATCTCAAAGTTTATTATTAAAAAGAAACTTATATTATACGGCGGCTTTGTTATAAACGTTATTTTACCAAAAAAACTGAGATTTTACAAAGATTATACCATTAATGATTTTGATTGTTTATCCAAAAATCCACTTAACGATTCAATAGAACTTGCTAAAATCATTAAGGAAAAAGGATATACCTACATTAAAATTAAAAAGGCGAAGCATCAAGGAACTTATAGGGTATATGTATATGGTAAGCAGATTTTTGATATTAGTATTATAAAATCCAATATATACGACAACTTATTAAAATATAGCAAGAAGGAAAAGAAAAGTTTAAAGCATTACAAGGATAAATACAACATAATACCATTGCCCATTATAAAGAAAAATTTGTATTACGAACTTTCGCGTCCAGAACAATCAGGGTATAGATGGGAAAAAATATACGAGCGCCTAAATATATTGAATAAAACATATCCTACACCTAGCTTAGATGTTAAATATGAATGCATCAAAATACCAACCATATATCAGGTATTAACAAAGAATATTTTGGAATATATTAAAATATCTAAAAATCCCATCATAGATAGCTTTGCCCTTAAATTATATAAAAAGTTGAGCTTAAATTGCTGTGGACGCATCAATGATTATTCCAAGTATATTACTATATTATCAACTGATTACGAGAAAACTAAAAATGACATATTAGCGATTATCAAGAATAAGGAGAATAAACTTGCTAATTATGATATCGATATTACTAATCGCGTCGATAAAGACAACCTATTATATACATATTATGATATCAACATAATAAATAAAGAGGATAATACAATATTTAATTTAATAAATATTATAAATGTTAAAAATGAATGCTTCTCCATCAACAATGGGACTAAACGCGAATATAATAATTTTACTATAGGAAGTTTAGATACTATATTATATTTTCTTTATACTACATACATATACAATATAATATATATTAATGATGCTAAAATTGCAAATGAGAAACTACATTATATCAATGAATACGAGAAATATATTATTGATAATATCAACAACAATATATTAAAAAGACTAAAAAGTAAATGCTATGGTATAATCAACTACGATGACGAAATTAAAGAGATATGGAAGAAGAAGCTAACATTAAAGTATATATCTTGAACACGCAGATTACTTTAATTATTTTTTTTATCTGAACTATTATAATGTTCATTAACCTCTTCGGTTTCAAATGCTGCATCGGCTGCTTCGTCGGGATTACTAGGTGATACGTCAGGATTACTAGGTGATACGTCAGGATTACTAGGTGATACGTCAGGATTACTAGGTGATACGTCGGGATTACTAGGTGATACGTCAGGATTACTAGGTGATACGTCGGGATTACTAGGTGATATGTCGGCATCCTCTTCAGTTGCTACACGTTCTTCATCAGCATCCGCTTCATCATCCTCTTCAGTCGCTACGCGTTCATCAGCATCCGCCGCGCATATTTTATCATCCTTATCATAATAAATAATGATATAGCCATCATCATCTACAATTAATTTATCTTTGTCGTTAAGTGAATATAGTAGTTGTATCATTCTGTTTTGTTTTATAGATTTCAGATTTAAATTGTTATTAATGATGTTTTTAAAAGAGGTAATCGATAGCGAAATAATCACATCATCGTAATAAGGCACGAAACTATTAAAACATAAATAGAAGTTTGCCAGCGTATTATAGTAAATTGCTCTGAAATTATTATAGATGTTTAGTTTCATAATTATCTTAGTATTTTTATATATATTATGTTAGTATCTTTTATATATTTTATATAGATATATTATACCCTATTCTTAATAAAATATATGCATATTGAAAGATTAAAATGTGTTAAAATGGATGTGTCAAATAATTTGAATAATTTGTCTCTAAATTGTATATTCAATCTTCTAAGAATTTGTTCAGGTGGATTTAATACATATACTGAAGGGTCTGTCCAATCAGATGATGTTTGACTATATGAGATGTCTGAATTTTCAGCATATGAATATGGTATTAAATCAAAATATTTAGCGCAATCAAAAATTGTATTCGTTGTAGTTGATGTATTAGCAACTCCATCAATAATAAAATTACTTGTGATAACTTGGGTGCCCTTTATATATGAATTAGACCTGTCATAATCGTTAAGTGTAATATAGATAGGGTCATATTTTTCATATGATAATGGTGTATTTTTTATAGAGGTTGTTGATACTATAGATGATTTTAGAATTTTAATGTAAATTACATTCTTAATTGGTTCTACTAAATTAATATAGAAGTTTGTTTCTGCTGCATTAAACATTAAACAATTTGAACTATTTAAATTAAGGATTATTTTATCATATTTAAAAGTATTATTTAAATCTACAACACTCATATATCTTATAATTATAATATATATTAATTATTTTATAATCACAACACAATACAAGATAACCCAAAAAATATATAAAGATTTTATAATATATATAACTATAGAAATATATATAAAATAATGGTGAATACTGATGAGATTGCGGCTGGTTTTGATATCGGAACAACAACGAGTTGCGCCGCCGTATGGTTGAATGATAGAGTAGAGATTATTCCCGATGGACAAACAGGCTCGCGTATTATCCCATCATATGTTTCATTTTCAGACGAAGAAAAACTTGTCGGTGATGCTGCTAAAAATCAATCTACTATGAACCCTAAAAATACTATATATGATGCGAAGCGTCTTATTGGTCGCAAGTTTAATGATAAGGTTGTGCAGGAAGACATCAAGCTATGGTCTTTTAACGTCACAGGTGATAATAACAATAAGCCTCTAATCAATGTTAAATATAAGAACGAGGACAAGCAGTTTCATCCTGAGGAGATTTCTGCAATGGTTATTCAAAGACTGAAGGAGACCACCGAATCGTTTCTTGGGCATCCCCTTAAAAAGGTGGTTATCACTGTGCCAGCATACTTCAATGATTCGCAAAGACAAGCGACGAAGGACGCTGGTGCAATTGCGGGTCTCGAGGTATTGCGTATTATTAATGAGCCTACTGCGGCTGCAATTGCATATGGTCTCGATAAGACTGGAGACAAGCAAGAGAGGAATATTTTAGTTTTTGATTGCGGTGGTAAAGTTCTGCTACCTTCGGAGTATGCCCGACCATTGATTGCTTGTTATTAAAACGGCAATAGATGGAAGCTGGTTAATTGCTGGAAACTCCTAAAGCCATTATCTACCACAGCGGAATGCGTGAGCATAAATGCGAAGGTTTGAAAAAGATATGGATGAATATGATTTCTATATTAAAAATATTAAAATATTTAATATGAAATTTATTAATGAAATGGACAATCAGCAGCCAACATTGTTAGCGATAACAATAAGGTTCAACGACTAGATAAAGTAAGGTAATATTACCAGAAATATCCACGAATGCCAGCGTTTAGATTTGAAAAAAATTGATAATTAGTATAAACACATATCATTATATCATAGTATATTGCAACAAACTATATATAATGGATGAAAGGTTGAAAATATTAAATAATATTATTGAAATAACTAAAGATAATACCCCAATAGAAATAAAAAGCATTAAATTAGAATTTTCGTGTAATAAATATTCATCGAAGAAAAATAGCATTTATCACATTACAATGAACGACAAACATCTATCAAAAAGGGATGTGCTTAATATTAAATACAAGTGTATTACGTGCGAGGCAATCCATATTGTAGGAACAACACAATTTTTGAGAAAGATAAATAAGTGTTCTTATCGATGCGGTTTATGTGATAGTAGTGTTAATAAAGATGAAACCAAAATAGTTAAGGGCACTTTGTCATTAAAAGAACAAAAAGAAGAGAGTGATAGGCTATTTGAGGAATACGACGATGATTTTAAAGATACTTACTATTCATATCATTTAACAAATGAGGATTATAAAAGAATTTCTAAAAATATAATAAGTCTCCAAAATGAAAAATATAAAATAGAAGATTTAGAATACTGGGCTGTTTTTAAAACAAATAACCAGATGCTATTTTCGAGTGTATTTTATGACTATGCGAATAATCTAGTAATTAAAGCGAACCAACCTATATTGCGATGTGATAATTGTAATAATGATTGGCGAGCTAAAACATTAGAAAAATATAAGAATAGTCATAAAATACTATGTTCATCTTGCACACTATGTAATAAAACATACAAGATAAGAACAACGAAAAATTGCATAAATGATATTATATTATATCAATCTAAATTGGAATTAAATTTTATCAACTGGTGTAATAACAATTCTATAATTGTTAAGAATGGTCCCGTAATATCATATATATTTCAAGATATTAAAAGGAACTACAAAGTTGATTTTATGATAAATGACTTATTGATAGAGATTAAAGATAATCATATTTGGTATCGGAATGATATAAAATCAGGTAAGAATGAAGCAAAAATCAATGCAGTAAAAGAAGCAATACAAAATGGGGATTATAAGGAATATTATTTAATAACACCAGACATATGGGTTAATACATTAAAAATAATAAAGCAACAACAAATCAAATCTAAATAAGATATAGTCTAAACTCATATGAAAGTATGAGAAATAATGGTTAAATGCTATTATGGTAATAATGTCGTGTTTGGGAACGCACGATGTATCTATTTTAACTCTTGACGGAGGTATTTTTGAGGTGAAAGCGACTGGAGGAGATACGCATTTGGGAGGCTCTGATATTGACAATCTGATTGTAGAATGGTTGTGTGAGGATATCAAGAAGAGGATGAAGAAGGATGTGCGCGAGAATGCACGTGCTCTTAAGCGGCTTAATATTGCTGCAGAGAAAGCAAAGAAGACACTATCGGCATCAACGACTACGTCTATTGAAGTTGAATCGTTGCTTGATGGTGTCGATTATAATACTACGCTAACTCGAGCCAAGTTTGAGCAACTTGCAGACAAGGTATTTACGAGAACTCTTGAGCCTCTTGATAGGCTTCTTAAAGACGCAAAGATGTCTAAGGGGGATATTCACGAGATTGTTCTAGTTGGTGGAACAACGCGTATCCCACGAGTTCAAGAGCTTCTATCTAATTATTTCAATGGAAAGCAATTGAATAAATCACTAAATCCCGATGAGGCGGTTGCTTATGGTGCGGCAGTTCAGGCTTCTATTCTAACTGGACAAGGGAACTCTAAAACTAGTGAGTTGCTATTGCTTGATGTTGCACCGCTTTCTCTAGGTATTGAAACTGCTGGAGGGGTAATGACTAAAATCATTGAGCGTAATACTACAATCCCTACAAAGAAATCGCAAACATTTTCAACATATGCGGATAATCAGCCGGGTGTCGATATTAAGATTTATGAAGGTGAGCGAGGATTTACGAAGGATAATAATCTGCTAGGAAGTTTTCATTTAGATGGCATTCCTCCAATGCCGCGAGGACAGCCGCAAATCGAAGTATCGTTTGACGTTGATGCAAATGGTATTATGAATATTACGGCAGAAGAGAAGACCACTAAGAAGACTAATAACATTACTATTACAAACGACAAAGGTCGTCTTACTAAAGAGCAGATTGAAGAGATGATTAAAAAGGCAGATGAATATAAAGAGGAAGATAATAAACTGAAGGAGAAGATTGAAGCAAAGAATGGTCTCGAAAATTATCTGTATAATCTTAAGAATTCGATGACAAAGCGCGAAGGTTCTCCTGCTATTCTCGATGAAGTTAAAGAGGAACTTGACCCGATTATTGAGGAAGGTATCAAATGGCTCGAAGAGAATGATAAACAGGATACTGATGTTTATAAGGAAAAACAAAAAGAACTTGAGGCTAAAGTAAATCCTCTAATGCAAAAACTATATAGTCAAGGGATGCCTCCGCCAAGTGGAGATGCTCCTGATGCGGATGATGCTGCAGATGATGTGAATGATTTAGATTAACGAGCCGTTGATAATGCTAATGGAATAGACATTAGAGCAAATAATATAATTAGGGATATGATTGATGCTAATATTATATTATATATGAAATACACTTCGCGTTTTATATCTTCGCTGCATTCACAATTTATTTCTTTTAGTTTATTAATAAATATTATAGATATTATGATATTTAGAAATCCCAGAAAATTTACTAGTCCAGCAAATAACCTATAAAAACGGAACAAACCGCTTGTAATATCGCGATACGTCAAATTGTTAAAGTATAGATATATATTTATTAATAATGATATAGACATTACTGGAATGAGAACGTGCAAGTAATATTTAATATATAACCTCATCCAACTATTACTACATTTGCAATCTATGCTTTCTAACTTGTATATCCAAATAATAGCATATACATTTATTACTAACGCAATTAACCCTATTAATATCGCAAATAATAGCGTAGTTGACCTTATTGATGTTGCGGTAGCATTGTCTATACCGCCAGGACCACCTAGCGAACCCGGAATAGGAGACATTGATTTTAATGTTTTTGATAAAGGTTTCGATTTAGGGGTTTTCGAAGATTTCTTAGTTTTAGGAGGCATTAATATGTATTTTTCTATTCTACTTATAAATACATATTTTTATTACATCTTGCATAGTTATATATAAATGTTTATAAATTATATGTACTATATCTAAATATAAAATGCAAGGAATAGAAAATTTAGGTTCTACCTGTGCTATTAATAGTTTAATACAAGTTATTTCTAGGAATAATATACTTCGTAATATTATTTTGTCTAATGAGTTCGCAGACAATACTATATCATCCCAGCTAAAAGAAATAATCGATTTGATGGTCGTTAAGAATAATTCAATTATTCCTCATAAGTTTTTGAACACTCTCTATAGCGTATTCAAAGACATTTTTTATAAAGGAGAACAGATTGATATAGGAGAACTATGGACATATTTATCTGATAAAATCGCTGAAGACATTGAGCCTCTCCCTCTAAATAAAAATAATAACCTGCTATTGTTAAAAGATTACTTAACAGACGGCATTGTATATAATAGTGATGCCGAGTTTACGAATGCGATTGTTAATTGCAAATTATTAAAGAAAAAGTATGACTACTATTATAACAAGTTTAATAGCAAGGTTTCTATTTGGCAAAAAAATACTCAAGGGTTTTATTTAAATACAACTCGATGTTTGCATTGCAATTTGACTTTCTATAATTTTGAACCTTTCACATCTCTTAATATAGATATCCCTAAAGATACTCCAACACCCAATATATCGCTTATGATATCGCAATCATTAAAAGAGGAAATCATAAACGGCGATTGGCTTTGCACTAAATGCAACAAGAATACTTCCTATAAAAAATCTACAAAATTATGGAAGTTGCCTAACGTTTTAGTGATAATTATTAAGCGTTTTATAAATATACATCTGAAGAATGATAAGCCAATATCTATTAATGATTATTTAATGTTTAATAAAGGTAGCATATTGTCGAAGAAGAAGGATGTTAAATATCTCTTTTCATCAACTGCTTTGCATTTTGGGTCATTAAATGGCGGGCATTATTCGGCTATATGCAATACCCCCAATGGTAATATATTGTATGATGATAGAAATGTTATAAATATTGATACTACTAATACATTAAACTTTAAAGAGAAAAATAATAACGCATATTTGATTGTTTATACAAAGCAAAAGGATACTAGGTGATATTACAAATTATTATTTAACTTTGTAGGAAGCCCGTGTCCGAATAAAATCATATAGAGTAACAAAACGGCTGCAATAAGTATGCTTCTTGATTCTGCAATTAACGGCTTTTGATTGAATACATAGACCATCAAAGCATACAAGATAAGTCCAATAACAACTGAATGTAAAACCATAATAAGAGCCCTTTCCATATTAAGCAAAATTTATTATACTTCTAATTATCTATTTAGATAAAAAACTAATACAGATATTATAATAATTACCCACATTATTATATTTTTCCCTGATATACCTTTGTATATTGTATATTTACTCTGAACTTCAGGATATAATTCGCCAGCAAGGGATATCGCATTTGATACCGCGCTTTCGATTGTTGTATAATTTATATAACTTCTCCCGTTATGCGTCCCAAGATTATATAGGTTATTGATACTGCTATTGAATGGTATGTATTTCTCGTTATATACATTGAAATATGCGTTATCCGTGCATTCCCATTTATTTTTATGCACATTATAGTAATTATTGGGATTTACGATAGCCGTATAGTCATCCGATAATTCATTGAAGAGGCTCTCTTTAATTTGCCGATGAACCTCTTTAATTAATTCATCTGCATTGCATTCGTTTGCTTTTTTATAAGTAAATTTGCTAATTTTATCGCAAATACTTACTGCGGCACTTAGAACAACGGAATATCCGCTCTCTACTTTGTCAACATTATCCATAAAATCCGATAAATTAATTAAACCAATCCCCCAATCTGTATCTAGTGATAATCCGTTGATATAAGGTAATTTGAGCTTCTCTTTAAAATGAAAGGTTATTGATATATAATCTATGTATTTGGTTTTTTCTACCCATCTCTCAATATCATAATAATTACCAAAAGCATTTCGCAACTGCCCTTCATATTTAATGATATTCAAGAGAGCTACTGGAGGGACTGCAAATACTAATTTGCCGCACTTTATTTTTTCGCCATTATTAAGAGCAACGACTTCGACATTATTATTGTTAATCTCATAATCAGTGATTTCATTACCTAGTTTGAAATCAACCCCGCGATTACTTAGAAACTTCTTCCAAGTGCTAAATAGCGTTGTATCAAGCGGTGCATTCGGTTGATATATTTTTAGCAATGTTGCATTATCTGTTAATTTTAATATTTTGTTCAAACTATATGTATATACATTGCCCCCATCGGTAAAACGACACAACCTATCAAATACATCAATAACTTTAAGAGAATACCCATAACCTCTTAAATACTCATATAAACTTGTATCTTTGCCATAGTCATCGTTAAAAATATATATCAAGTATGTTAGGGAGAACATCATTATCTCATAAAAAGTGTAGGAAGGCAATATTTTACTTGTCGCTACATCATAAAACGAATACTTATAATTAACAAAAACATCCTCTACTTTTAATCCCAATTCATTCATAAGATTAAAGAAGTTGTAATAAATTGATAAATAAATGCGCGGTCCGTGCTCAGTAAACATCCCATCGCTATTCCTTTTAACACGATGGCATCCGCCAATCTCTAATTCTTTGTCTATTATTAAAATACGCCTATATATCGAACTTGACGTATGCGCTAAAGCCAACCCTGCAGGACCCGCACCTACAATAACCAAATCATAGGATTTCATAATATTCTATTTTATTATTATAGTTTTATTTAGATATAGTATAAATATACTAAATAATTATATCTTATATAAACAAATAATATAATAATATTATAAAAATGGAACACATTAATAACGAACTAGTAGATATCACATTTGAAGATAATACAATGGTCATCGCATATAATAATGGGCTTACGGAAACCCTAGTGTTAGGCAATGAAACCTATGAAAAGATGTATAAAGAATGGCTTGTAGAGCAACCACCCTTCATTTCAGATATATATAAAATAAATATGAATAATATCATTTTGGCATCTATTCACAATAATCAAAAATGTGTGTCCGACTTGAATGGGTTCTTTGTGGTAGATAACAAGGATGAGGCTATTAAATTTATTAAATATATGAGAGGACGCGACTTAACGCAAGAGAAGCTCAAATGGAACAAGCCATTTGACACGCTTTATAATAAGGGCAACCCCGAATAAATATAAAAACTGATTTGTTATTATAAGAAAGATAGCAATATGCCAACAACGTATTTAGAGATATTACCTGAAGATATCTTGAGAGCAATATATGCGTATTTATATTCTTCTATTCTACGTGATATGAATAATAGCGACAACTATAAAAATACCAAGCATTTTCATAAGTTGCTTAGAATAACTGAAGACCCCTTCATAGATGATTTAGATTACTTGGGATGCAGCGAATGCATCAACTATAGCCTTTATAATGATTGTAAATATAATTGCAAATACGACATTTTCAAATATAAAAAAAATAAAAAAGAATATGAAGAACTTTACAATGATAATGATATTACCTATAAAAAATCTTATTATACTAGACAATTTGATATTGCATTAGATAACATTGTTATATCCAATGATGCTTTATACTCGCTTTATAAAGCGAATAAAAGATATTATACTGCATTCATTAGCGAATATATGCAGTTCGATACTGATGCGACCTTTACTATAAAAATAATTAAGGGGAGTTTTATCTTGAAGGCAAACAAATCTTTTAGCAGTTTGGCGGAATTATTGTATCACGTTATTAATTTTTATGATATTATAAAAACAGAAATATATAAAAACATAGAAGCCCTTGAACTGCAAGGAATATTTGAAATGAATGGTCAGATACTAACTGCACGAATGCGGAAAGATAAGTATATATTAGAAGATATGCGAAATAGGCATATAAATAATAGGTTCCTTGAGAGGTTTGATTATGATAGTCATAGTAGAACGGCTATTCCTCGTTTGGGGTTTTTGTAGATATGCATTATTGCATACCCATAATATGTTCTATGAAATTTCTATTTTTTATCTTTTTCAGGTGATTTGCTGCTTATTGTAAATCTTGATTTAGCCCTCTCAGGTGTTTTCTCCTTAGCAGCCTTATCTTTCTTAACCCTCTCAGGCGTTTTCTCTTTAGCAGCCTTTGCATCTTTAGCACCCTTAGCCCTCTCAGGTGATCTGCTAGTTATCATAAATCTTGGTTTAGGTTGCTCAGGTGTTTTCTCTTTAGCAGCCTTAGCATCTTTAGCACCCTTAGCCCTTTCAGGAGAACTGCTAGTTATCATAAATCTTGGTCTAGGTTGCTCAGCTGTTTTCTCTTTAGCAGCCTTTGCCCTCTCAGGAGAACTGCTAGTTATCATAAATCTCGGTCTAGGTTGCTCAGGTGTTTTCTCTTTAGCAGCATTTACTTCCTTAACAGCCTTAGCCCTCTCAGGAGAACTGCTAGTTATCATAAATCTTGGTCTAGGTTGCTCAGGTGTTTTCTCTTTAGCAGCCTTTGCATCTTTAGCACCCTTAGCCCTCTCAGGAGAACTGCTAGTTATCATAAATCTTGGTCTAGCCCTCTCAGGTGTTCTTACTCTAGCAACAACCCTAGCCCTCTCAGGTGTTCTTACTCTAGCAACAACCCTAGCCCTCTCAGGTGTTCTTACTCTAGCAACAACCCTAGCCCTCTCAGGTGTTCTTACTCTAGCAACAACCCTAGCCCTCTCAGGTGTTC
>Ga0209107_10000680_pt1 | contig 19546 bp, 14 predicted proteins | sample LakErihyJuly2011_2_FD_187460 | JGI IMG/M metagenome (GOLD analysis project Ga0209107, IMG submission 187460) | Freshwater microbial communities from dead zone in Lake Erie, Canada - CCB hypolimnion July 2011 (SPAdes) (version 2) | ecosystem: Environmental > Aquatic > Freshwater > Lentic >...
CTATTTGGGATGGTTTATTTTGGCGATTTATGCATGAGCATAGAACCTTTTTCTTAAGTAATCCAAGAATTGGGATGTTGGTACATACTTTTGATAAAATGAGTAAGGATAAACAAAATGCGCATTTATCCAACGCCAATATTTTTTTAATAGATTTAGATAATCAAAATAAGGTATGAAAATACAAATAACTGAAGCTGATTTATTACAGATGGAGCAACGTAAAAGAGCGCACTTAATTAATAGTGTTGGGGGTTTTAAAAGCGTTTGTCTTATAGGTACCGTTGATTTAAAAGGACAAACTAATTTGGCAATTTTTAGCTCCATTGTGCATATTGGCTCCAATCCGCCCTTAATTAGTTTCATCATGCGACCTGATTCTGTCGAACGACACAGTTTATCAAATATTTTGGAAACAGGTTCCTATACCATCAATCATTTGAATGAAACTATTTATAAGCAAGCGCACCAAACTTCAGCTAGGTATCCAAAAGAAACATCAGAGTTTGATGCAACTGGCTTAAGTACTGAATATAAATTTAATTGTAAGGCACCATTTGTAAAAGAAAGTAATATTCAACTTGAAATGGAATTTAAGCAAAGAATTGATTTGACCATTAATGGTACCATTATGATAATCGGTGAAATTAAAAATATTTATATTCCTGAGGACTGCCTGCAGGACGATGGCTTTTTAGATATCGAAAAAGCAGGAACTGTGACTTGTTCAGGACTTGACAGCTATCATTTATCAAAAAGTTTAGAGCGACTACCTTATGCAAAAGTTTAATAAGTTGTTTTCCACCGACTATAAGTTGATTGTTGAAAAAATAAATGAAATTAATCCTGTTAAATATGAAAAAACAAGGAATTTCTTAAATGGTGATATTACTTATTTATCGCCCTATATTTCTAGGGGGGTAATATCAACTAAGCAGATAATGGATATAGTTCTGAAGAACGGGTTTAGTTTATTTCAAAGTGAAAAATTAATTCAAGAATTGGCTTGGCGTGAATACTATCAAAGGGTATGGCAGGTTAAAAAAGAACAAATTTGGGATGATTTAAAACAAGCTCAACCAGATGTCAGCCATCATGAAATGTTGGCTTCTTTATTAAACAGCTCTACAGGTATTCAAGTGATAGATGAACAAATAAGTCAACTATATGCAACAGGATATATACATAACCATATAAGAATGTATTTAGCATCCATTACCTGTAATATTGGAAAAGCGCATTGGAAAATACCTGCTAAATGGTTATACTATCATTTATTGGATGGGGATATTGCAAGTAATAACTGCAGTTGGCAATGGGTGGCTAGCTCATTTTCTTCAAAAAAATATTATTGTAATCAAGAGAATATCAATAAGTACACAAATTCAAATCAAACAGGTACTTTTTTAGATAATTCTTATGAAGAAATTGCCTTTATGCAAGTGCCTGATAGTTTAAAAGCAACAGCTACATTAGAGATAAATACTATTTTACCAGACACAAAGCACCCAACACTAGATTTATCTAAACCTACATTAATTTACAACTCTTATAATTTGAATTCAGCTTGGCGCGCCAATGAAAATGTCAACAGGGTTTTATTATTGGAACCAACTCATTTTGCTGCAAACCCTATTAGTGCAAATGTTTTAAATTTTATAATTGAGCTATCGAAAAATATTCCTGAAATACAAATTTTTGTTGGAGAAATTGGAGAACTCATAACGCTTTATAGTGAAACTGGTATGGATATAAACAACGCAATCATTTCAAAAGAACATCCAGCCTTTGATTACTATCCCGGCATCAGAGACCAGCGTGATTGGATGTTCCCAGCTGTTTCAGGTTATTACCCTTCCTTTTTTAAATTTTGGCAAAAATGCCAACAATCAATTTAGTAAAAACTCGGTTGATAAATTTCCTTTGATTTGCTTTAAATAATTCTACTTTTTTAAGTACTAAGTTTTTTTAGCAAAAATAGGAAGCGACTTGCCCTTAAATACACCCTTTCGTTAAACAGATTTATGTAAAACAACCTAAGTAAAGTAACTTTAAAGTCAAATATTTTTAAATGGTTATTTTAATTTTTCTTATTATTCATTGGTATCTCTCTTTATTTGGACAGACATTTTATTTGCATCGTTATGCAGCGCACAAAATGTTTACCATGTCTAAATTTTGGGAGAAATATTTTTATATTTTTACCTGGGTAATGCAAGGCAGTTCTTATTTAAATGCACGTGCTTATGCAATATTACACCGTATGCACCATGCGTATAGTGATACAGAAAAAGACCCTCACACGCCACATTTTTTCAAAGAGGTTTTCACCATGATGATGCATACAAAAAACGTATACAACGGTGTTTTAAATGGCACACTAGAAGTAGAAAATAGATTTGATAAAAATTTTCCAGTCTATCCAAAAATTGATAAAATAGCAGATCATACAGCTACAAGGTTATTATTTGCTGCACTATATATTTTATTCTATATTAATTTTGCCACTGCATGGTGGATGTACTTATTGTTACCCATTCATTTTTTAATAGGTCCAATACAAGGTGCAGTTGTAAACTGGGCAGGTCACAAATACGGGTATCGTAATTTTCCAGGTGAAAAAGACCAATCAAAAAATACCTTATTCATTGATTTTTTAATGTTGGGTGAACTTTTTCAAAACAATCATCATAATGCTGGTGCAAGACCCAATTTTGCTGCTAAGTGGTGGGAAATAGACCCAGTCTATCCAATTATTAAATTATTTAACAAAATCGGTATCATTAAGCTAATACCTCTGAAATATTAATACTGCGTGTCTTCTAAAAATGTAATTATTATTGGCGCCGGAGTGGGTGGAATGGCTACCGCCATCAGGCTGAAATTACTTGGGTACAATGTACAAGTTTTTGAAAAGAACGATTATCCAGGTGGGAAATTGACGCATTTTGAAACCGAAGGATTTAGGTTCGATGCTGGCCCAAGTTTATTTACAAGCCCAAAATTAATAGAGGACTTATTTACTTTGGCAAAGGAACCAATTGAATCCTATTTTACCTATGAAAAATTAGAGGTGGCTTGTAATTATTTTTATGAAGATGGAGTAAATATTAAAGCGTATACCAATAAAGATGCCTTTGCTTTAGAGCTACAAGAGAAGACGGGTGAACCCACCCAAAACCTAGATCGATATTTAAACAATGCTTCGGCGGCGTACAATCATATTGGTATCCTCTTTTTACGACACTCCTTACATGCTATTCAAACGCTATTTAAAGCGCCAATCTTCAAAGCTATTGGGAACTTAAAATGGGCTTATCTTTTTAAGTCTTTGAATGATTATAATGAAACGGAATTTAAATCACCTAAACTAGTACAGCTATTTAATAGGTTCGCCACTTACAATGGCAGTAACCCATACAAGGCACCTGCAATGCTTTCTTTAATAGCACATCTAGAACATAATGAAGGTGCTTTTTATCCTAAGGGGGGCATGATAAGTATTACCAATGCCTTATACCGTTTAGCAGTAAAATTAGGTGTTGAGTTTTCCTTTGGAAAATTAGTTCAACAAATCATAACAGAAGACAATGCTGTGAAAGGGGTGATGGTAGATCATGAGCAACATGACGCTGCTATTGTAGTAAGTAATATGGATGTATACTTTACCTATAAAAATTTATTAAACGATTTCATTAAAGCTGCGAAAGTAAAAAAACAGGAAAGAAGTAGTAGTGCTTTCATTTTTTATTGGGGTATGAACAAAACTTTTCCAAGCTTAGACTTACATAATATATTTTTTAGTGGGGATTATAAAGCAGAATTTAATGCCATTTTTAATACAGGACTACCATTTAGCGACCCAACAGTGTATATTAACATCACCAATAAATTAGAGCCTGGTATACATGCACCACTGGGTAAAGAAAACTGGTTTGTGATGGTTAATGTTCCAGCAAATACTGGGCAAGACTGGACTATGTTAGAGGATTTTTATCGTAAAGCCATTATCAATAAATTGAATAAGATACTAGGAGAAGATATTGAATCTTGTATTGAGGCCTCAGAAGTACTCTCTCCAGTTACCATTGAGTCAAGAACTGCTTCTTACATGGGTTCCCTTTATGGCACAAGTTCTAATAGTAAGATGGCCGCATTTATGCGACATTCTAATAATAGTAAAATAACAGGTGGTTTATATTTTGTGGGAGGAAGCGTGCATCCAGGTGGAGGAATACCGCTTTGTTTATCAAGTGCGGCAATTGTATCCAATTTAATTAAAGACAAATACAAGCACAATTTTTAGTTCATCATGCCATATATAAATAAATATAGCCCCGTTTTTATAGCCCTATTATTTCATGTAACTGGTGTACTAGGTATCTTATTTACACCCTATAAAGATTGGTTTATTAATAATACGCCTGTTGTGCTATTGACTATGTTTTTATTACTAACAAATTCGCAAATACAATCATTCAAAGCGTATATTTTCTTCTCCTTTATTGCCTTTATGACTGGCATGGTAACAGAAATAATCGGTGTCAATACCGGACTTCTTTTTGGTAATTACGCGTATGGTCAAGTATTAGGTCCTAAGATCTATGGTGTTCCGTTTTTAATAGGTTTAAATTGGTTTGTGATTGTTTATTGCTCAGGGGCCTTACTAAAACAAGGAGTTGAGCTAGTTCAAAATAAATTAAATATAAAAATTACTGGATTGGCTTCCTCCATTTTTGTGGTAATAGGTGGCGCAACCATTGCGACTTGCTTTGATTTTATTTTAGAACCTGTTGCAGTAAAACTACATTTTTGGTCATGGGAAAATGGTCAAATACCTTTGCTTAATTACCTATGCTGGTTTATCATTAGTGCTATTTTATTAAGCGTTAATATGTTTTTTAAAAATATTAGAATAAATACTTTTGCAACAAGTTTAATTATTATTCAGGCACTCTTTTTTTTAATGCTTAACTTGTTTTTATAATATATTTAAGTTAATAAATGAACCCAATGAACGAAGCGCTAAATATTTTCAATGAACCATTAATTGTTTGTGGGACAAGCCCCATGACGGGCGCCTACAGAGACGGCTGTTGTAACACAGGAGTAAACGATAGGGGAACGCATACTGTTTGTGCGGTGGTTACCGATACATTTTTACAATTTTCAAAAAGCAGGGGCAACGATTTGACAATGGATTATCCACCCACTGGCTTTAAAGGTCTAATAGAGGGAGATAAATGGTGCCTTTGTGTTTCTAGATGGATAGAAGCCTATCAGGCTGGTGTAGCGCCTCCGATTATATTAAAGGCAACTCATATTAAAACCTTAGAATACATTTCTTTAGAAGAATTAAAAAAGTTTGAATATACAGCGCTGCTATCTAATGATTGGACTGAATTAAATAATAAATTAGAAAAGACTTTTAGGTTTGATAACTATAATGAGGTGGTTTTATTTTCCAATAAAGTCATGCAAATTGCTATTGACCAAGACCATCATCCAGAAATGAATGTCCATTACAACTTTGTAAAACTACGAATCACTGATTATGAAAAAGGAGCTGTCTCCGAAAAATGTCAAAGGTTTGTCAGTGCCGTTAATAAGATTAAATCATAAATTCCTCTGCGTGAGCATAATACTATATGAAAATCAAGGACTTACGATAAATCAGCATATAATTTAATATTATTATACAACATACTCTATTTTTGTAATTACTTTAAGATATTTTAATTTAAATACTTATTTGCAATGGAGCATTCTAGAATTGATTTACCAATTGGTGTAACGCTCGATAGATTTATCAAAAGCAAGGAAAATGAATATCCTAGTGCTGTTGGCTCTTTCTCGCAATTGCTTAGAGATATTGCATTGGCTGCTAAAGTAGTTAATAGAGAGTTGAACAGAGCGGGTTTGATTGATATTATGGGAAACGTTGGACTCTTAAATACAGGAGGTGATGAGCAAAAAAAGTTAGATATACTTGCTAATATAAGATACATAAGAGCATTGAGTAAAGGAGGTGAAGTATGTGGTATTATTTCTGAAGAAAATGAATCATTTATTGATCTAGAAAATAATGGTAAATATATAGTTGCAATTGATCCACTTGATGGATCAAGTAATATTGATGTAAATGTTTCCGTAGGAACTATTTTTTCAATTTATAAAAGAATAACAGAAATAGGTAAACCACTAACAAGTATTGATTTTCTTCAGAAAGGGAGATGTCAGATTTCTGCAGGGTATATTTTATTTGGCCCTTCATCAATGCTAGTATATACAACTGGCAATGGGGTAAATGGTTTTACATATGAGCCAAGTTTGGGAGAGTTTGTTCTTTCAAACATAAATATGACTAGTAATAAAAATGGCAATATTTATTCCATGAATGAAGGATTTTCTTACGATATAATAGATAAAAGAATAATTCGCTATATAGATTATTGTAAAAAATCTAATTATACTGCAAGATATATTGGCTCGCTAGTTGCTGATTTTCATAGAAATTTACTTAAAGGCGGGGTTTATATATATCCTTCAATCAATAAATATCCAAATGGTAAACTAAGGCTTATGTTTGAAGCAAATGCATTAGCATTTATTATTGAACAAGCAGGCGGAAAAGCAAGAAATGGTGAAATAGATATTTTAGATATCAATCCAACTTCAATTCATCAAACTACTCCTTTATATATTGGATCAGCTAATATGGTCGATAGAATTGAAAAGTCATAGTTTTTTATATCAATGCATATAAATTTCTGCCAATTCTTGTGTAATGAAAACACCCCCTCAAGTCCAGCTTCCCTCTTCCAGCTCCGCTTCCAATTCTCCTTCATCCCAGCCGCAATAGCCAATATAAACTTGAATTTCTTGCTTACCCGCAGCCCTGGTGTTGATGGCTTCGATTACTTGCTCCATATTACCACCAAAATAAAAACCATTGGGTATTTCTTTGCCCCCCTCAATGAGATCAGGTCGCTTGTGCAATACAAAAAGGTGATCTCTATCAACGGGGCCGCCATCCATTAGTGGAAATGGTTTACTGTGCTTGAATTCAATTAGCTCATGCAGCGACTTTTCAAAGGGTTTATCGGTTACAAAGCCTAAACTTCCGGCTTCATTGTGTTCAACGATTAGAATGGTTGTATGCTCGAAGAAACTGCCATTTAAGGCGGCAGTGCTCTTGATATAAATACCGGCTTTTAGATCTTTCATAACAAAACTTTCTGAACTTTCCTTTTCAATAAAAAACTAACTGGAACTTCCAATCTGCTTTTCCAAGATTTTTCAGAATGATCCTGTCCAGGCCATGAACGGCTTATCCATTGGCTGCGGCGATATTTCTTTTGTTTCATAATTGCATCCACCTCAAATTGTAATGAGGCATACATGGAATCTAGTGTTTCAGTGCCATGATCAAAATAAATTTGATGTTGACCCGGTGAAGGCAAATGCTTTTTTAAATAAGAAAAAAAGACAGAAGGCACTGGATTATTATCCATAGATAATAGTCCGGGCCAATGTGTAGACATACAAGCTGCCCCGCCAAAAACTGTTGGATACTCACATAGGGCATACATAGAAATTAAGCCACCCATACTACTTCCTGCTATAAATGTATTTGACTGGTCTTTAAATGTGTTGTAGGTTTTATCAATAAAAGGCTTCAGCTCCTCTACCAAAAATTTCAAATAATTATCTGAAGAAATAGCGAGTCCTGAAAAAATGGATTGACCACCACTTCTGTAAGCATCGTAAACTAGTTTCTGCTGCTCCTTGGATAAAGCCTCAAAAGGTTTTTGGGGAAAATATTCAGCATGTCTACTTTTTCCTCCATTCCAAATACCTACAACGATACAATCCTTAATTTTCTTTTTTTGCATTAATTGGGTTAATGTTTCGTCAACACCCCATTCTTGTTTATTCCAGGTGATGCTGCTGTCAAAAAGCATTTGCCCATCATGCATATATAGTACTGCATATTTTTTGGAAGGTGTATAGTTGTCTGGCAGCCAAACATCTACATTTCTTGAGGGCACATACTTTGAACTAAAATTTTCAATTCGTTCAATACGACCATTACTTGGCTTAGGTAGCTGAGCCATTAACTCGATCTGATTTGCCAATAAGAAAAAGCAAAAAACAATTAACAGATGCTTCATGTGACTTAATTTATATATTTTTTAAAACAAGATATCTTAAAATTAAAGAAAAAATACAATTTAAACTGCTCCTTTTGGAAAGGATGAATAATTATTAATAAGTAAGTAAAATTACTACACTAAAGAGGTATTAGAAGATACATTTTAAAATAATGTGGTATATTTAAAAAAAATAGGCATGTCAAAATATATTCACTTCGTCATTTTAACTTCTGCATTTTTACTTTGTGCTTGCGCTAAAGCGAGTAATAATACCAATAATCCATCCATTATAAGTGATACCTCTTTTTACGCAAAGGGGGCTGATATTGGTTGGTTAAGCCAAATGGAAAATGAGGGTAAAAAATTTTATAACGCTACTGGCAAACAAATGGATTGTATTGAATTATTGAAAACTAAAGGAATCAACTCCATTCGATTAAGGGTATGGGTAAACCCCACTACCATTTATTGTGGAACGAGTGATGTAATTGCGCAAGCAAAAAGAGCTCAAAGTTTGGGTATGAAAATTATGATCGATTTTCATTATAGTGATTGGTGGGCTGATCCAGGCAAACAAAACAAACCTGCTACATGGAAAAATTTAAATTTTGATGCACTTACCACCATGGTGTATACTTATACCAAAGAGGTAGTCACTCAATTAATAAACAAAGGCATTAACCCAACCTGGATTCAAATTGGGAATGAAACCAATGATGGTATGCTTTGGGAGGATGGCCGTGCTTCAAAAAGTATGTCCAATTTTGCTGCTCTATTAAATGCAGGTTCGAAAGCAGTGAGAGAAATAAGCCCTAGTTCAAAAATTATTGTACATATTTCCAATGGGTATGACAATGCGATGTTTCGTTGGATGTTTGATGGCTTGAAAACGAATAAAGTAGATTACGATGTAATTGCCATGTCATTATACCCTGACGCTACTAATTGGCAAACAACCACTGACCAATGCTATAATAATATGTTAGACATGATTACCCGCTATGGTAAGCCAATTATGATTACTGAAGTGGGTATGGATGTCTCAAAAGCAACCGAATGTAAAAACTTTTTGACAGATATCATTAAAAAGAACAAATCACTTCCCAATCAAATGGGACTAGGTGTTTTTTATTGGGAACCGCAATGTCATAATAATTGGCAGGGGTATAATATGGGTGCTTTTGCAAATGATGGCAAACCAACAATTGCAATGGATGCATTTTTGAATTAACCCATTATTTAAGCGATAAAAAAAGCCTTCCTCCGCATTTGCGAAGGAAGGCTTTTTAAATAATTATAAAGACTTAAACTAGTTCTTAGTCATAGTATAGGTCTTAGCAATAGGATCTAAAACAAAAGTGTAAGATCCAGCAGTAGCAATGGCAATGTTTGCACCGCCATCAGTTAGCACTCCAGCTAAGCCTCCTAAGTTAACACCCCAGTTATGGTTCTTTCTAAACTTAACTTCTCCCACAGCTAAATTGGCGGTAAGAGACCATTTTCCAGTAGTATTATTATACTTCATGTTTTGGTCTGATGACCATCCATTTGCAGTAGCAGAACCAATCAAGCCCCAAGTTTGTAATTCATATACAATGGTATTTGTATTTAAATCAGCAGTTACCAAGAAGCTTTCTTTAGCATAAGTAACACCATCTGATGTGAATGCAGTTGGTCCTACTAAATTGGAACCACCAGCAGCAATTGTACCAGCGGTACTTCCACTTCCATATTCAGGTGCACCCCATGACTTTTTCTTCAGCAATTTAAATTCTTGTGCAGTAGCAGTAAATTGGATAATGCCTTTATACACTCCATCTCCTGTAGCGGAAACTAAGCTATCAGCACTTGTTGGATCCCAACCTTGGTAAGCACCAGGCATGTATAAAGTACCTTTTAATGCAAATGGAGTAACACTCACTGATTTTACATTAGTATAAACAGCAGCGATACTTGTACTTATAACTGTCTTCACTCTAAATTCAAGACTAGCAGCCACTTCTGGCGCTAAGTTCATTGCAAGAGCAATGTCGTTTAATTCTAAATTAGTTATTGATTTAGAAGTAACACCCGCGTCAAAAATGATTTCTTTAGGCGCAGCAAAATTTGTTCCTGCTTTCGCAATTTGCAAAGTGTTAACAGCAGCTATACTAAATCCAAAAACAGGTTGCCCGAAACTAACTTTGATGGCCTCTACATTTAAATTAGGTTTGGAAAGTACCACCGAGCTAACGGAGGTAGTTAAAGCCCCTGGAACAGCAGTACTGACTGCTACCATTGTGCCTTCTTTTTTACATGACATTAGCAGTAAGCTAAAAGTCACTAAAAGAAGAATTTTGTTGATTATTGTTTTCATGTTTTTCATTTTAAAGAAATAAATCTAAATTAATAATTAGGATTCTGCTTTAAATTTGGATTGGCAGTAAGATCATCAGTTGGAATTGGGTAAATCTTTCTCCAAGATTCAACACCCTTACCAGCTTTTACATCTCCTTTCCAAGGCCAAACATAAGCGCTTGAAGTAAATTGATCATCAAAACGGATTAAATCTGTTCTTCTGAAACCTTCCCAATACAACTCACGAGCTCTTTCATCCAGAATGAATGCAAGCGTATAAGAAGTAATATTTCCAATCTTATTTCCTAAAGCACGCTCATGTAATTTATTGATGTAAGAAACTGCAGTTGCCTCAGAACCGCCAGCGCCACCGCGTTTTACTGCTTCAGCATATATTAAATACATTTCAGCTAAACGGAATATTGGCATATCAATATCTACTTGCGTAGCATCAGACCCAATTGTACCATCTCTCTTAATATTTTTAAATTTAGTAATGGCATAACCATCTTTAAAATCGCCAATTTCATTAATTTCTATTCCGTTGTTGCCTGTAAAAAACTGAGCACGAGTATCTGGTGCTGAAACAGTATAGGTTAATGTTTTGTCATTTAAAACTACTTTATAATAACCACCATCTGTTTTCATATTGTCACCACCTGCTTCCAATTTTAAATCAGCTCCGTTGTCGCCATAGTTAACAGACCAATCATTATTAACTCTGATTTTCCAATCACCAGCAGTAAATTTCACAAAAGCAACATATACATCAGCAGTTGAAGTTGGATAAAAAGGAACATCTGGAGTCGCGCCCCAATTGTTTACCGCAGAACCTACTAAACCATATTTACTTGCTGTTCCTGTTCTAGCAGCAGCTAAATCAAGGTCATAATTAAAGGTATTTACTAAAGCTTTAGTGGTTCTTAAGCCTCCCCATCCACCGTCAATACCAAAATCAGAAGCCTTCATGTTACCACCCACTGCAGCATGTGTTAAGTAGGTAGTTCCACCCCAGTTGGTTGTATTTTTACCATCATAGTTAATAGTGAAAATAAACTCTGTATTACTTAGGTTGTTATCTGCTCTCATGATTTGAGTATAATCAGGTAACAAGCTATAACCAGCAGCTATTACTTTACTTGAGTAGGTAATTGCTTCTGTGTTTTTATCTGTTCCTATATATACTTTAGCATTCAAATAGTTACGAGCAAGCAATGACCAAGCCGCAGCCTGATCAGCTCTACCGTATTCATTTGCTTTAGGAGCAGCTAATAAAGGTTCTATTTCTTTTAATTCTTTCTCCACATAAGCGAAAAGATTTGCTCTTGAAATTTGCTTTGGTAGTTCACTGCCTATTGCAACATCATCAGTAACAAAAGCAGGACTTCCAAATAAATCCATTAATGCCGAATACTGATAAGCTCTTAAAAATCTAGCTTCTGCTTTGAACTTTTTGATGGCATCAGCATCTGCACCAGTGATTCCTCTTTTAGAAAGGTTGGCATCACTTGATTGTCTAATAAAGTCATTGGCCACCGTAATTTGATAAAATGAACGGTAGTACAACGCTTTAATGAATTGGTTATTTGCAGACCAGTTCATTTTGTGAAAATCAGGTAAACCTGCATCACCCCATGCAACAACCGCTTCATCAGTTGACAATTCTTGTGCATTCCAGTAAAGACGGAAGAAATCAGAAAATCCACCATCAATACCTTGTATATCACCACTACCGTTGGCGCCATTATTCCCACCTAGTGCAAAGGCACCATATACTTTAGCGAATGCTTTTTTATAACCATCTGCCGTGCTGTATACAACATCTGCAGTGATATCATTCGTAGGAAGTACGTCAAGTTTTTTTACGCAAGCTCCAAATAGGATTGCAACAAAACTCAACATTAACCCAACTTTATATAAATTATTTTTCATAGTTGTTTGTTTTGTATTGATTAAAAGTCAAAATTTAAGCCCAATGCAATTACACGAGGTCTAGGATAAAAATTATTATCGATACCACCACTAATTTCAGGATCTAATCCCTTGTATTTAGTAAGGGTAAATGCATTTTGAATATTTGCATTAATTCTTAGATTAGCTTTATTCTTAAATACTTTTCCTACATTATAGCCAACATTAATATTGTCCATTCTTAAGAAAGAAGCATTCTGAATGTAATAATCACTCATTAATTGATTCACCCCATTTTGTGTAAAGCCTGTTTCTAAAATGTTTCTTGAAGCGTTACCAATATGAGTAGCTAAGCTTGAAATGGCTCTAAAAGTACCTAAAGTGCTATATATGTTATTGTACATATAGTTACCAACATTAGCTCTCATTACAAAACCAGCACTCCATTTTTTGTAGTTCATGCTTGAGGTAAGTCCTAAGAAAAGGGTAGGATCTACGCTTTGGTATTGGTATTGGTCTTTATCATTGATCACACCATCTTCATTGCGATCTACAAATAAACCTTCAATTGGTTTTCCATTAGCATCATATACTTGTTGGAAAACATAGAATGAACCTCTGTTATAACCAACTGAGTTAATCATGATGGTATTACCCACACCGCCAGAAATTCCACCAAATTTATTTCCTGAATAATTATAATCTGGAGCAATAGTTAACTTAGTGATTTCGTTTTTGTTATAAGTAATGTTAAATCCAATATCCCAATTAAAATTAGCTTTATTAATTGCTTGTAGATTCAATCCTAATTCTACTCCTTTATTTTCCATATCACCCACATTGGCAATGATTTGGTTAGAGAAGTTAGTACCAGCTGGTTGTCCAATCAAGTTTAATAAATCTGTAGTTACTTTTTTGTAAATGTCTAAACTACCCGTTAACTTATTATCGAATAATCCAAAATCTAAGGCTAAGTTAGTAGTTGCAGTTTGCTCCCACTTCCTTCCGCCATAATAGCCACCTGGCGCATACATATTATAGAAAGTATTTCCAAACTGGTATTTACCTTGTTGGCCACTTAAAGCATAATAGGATAAGTAGTCATAGTTACCAATACCATCTTGTTGTCCAGTTTCACCATAACCAAATCTTAGTTTCAAAGTAGAAATTACTTTTGATTGCTTAATCATATCCTCCTCAGCTAAATTCCAAGCAGCTGCAAAGGAAGGAAATGTTGCAAAGCGATTATCTGCATTGAATCTTGAAGATCCATCTTGACGAATGGTTGCTGTTAAAGAGTATTTTCCTTTCAAGGCATAATTCAATCTACCATAAAATGAAACTAATCTGTTTTCAGGCATATCAAAAGGGAAATTAGGTGCAGTTACCACAGTTCCATCTTCTGTTAAATCATTGAAATTAAAAGTCTTAGATTTAAATTCTTGATAAGCATAACCTGCTACTACATCAAATTTACTTTCAATACTTTCAACATACTTAGAATAGTTCAAGTAAGACTCAGCCAATAAGTTTGTGTTTTCTTGTTTGTACTCATTGTTAACACCACCTTTTCCGTTAAAACGTTTAAAAGTAGATGCAGCAGTACCCGGTATGAAAATGGTACCTGAGCCATTGGAGATATCAATACCCACATTCGTATGTAGTCTTAAATCCTTAAAGAAAGGCAAAGTATAATCGATATCGGCATTCGCAATTGTTCTATTTACATTGCTTAAATCCTGCTTTTGCATTAATAATCCTAATGGATTTTTTGGTGCTAAGCCAGCTAAGCCTGTAGTAGAACCTGCATCCAACCACTCATAATAGCCTCCAAATACATTAGCATTTGCTGAATAAACTGGTTTAGTTGGGTCAAATTGAACTGCGGTACTTATAGCACCTTGTTCTGCAAAACGGCTCTTGCTTAAAGTTGTTTTTGCATTCAAGTCAATCTTCAATGAATTATTAAGAAGTCTTGGGCTTAAATTTAAACCAATAGTTGTTCTATCTAATTTTCCAGTTTTTAATACCCCTTCTTGAGATAAAGAAGATACTGAAAAACGATAAGGCATTGTTTTAAAGGCGCCAGAAGCACTAAAGTTATTGTCTGTTGTTAACGCAGATTGATAAATTTCTTTTTGCCAATCTGTATTAGCGGTACCTAACAACTTTTTTTGATCTGCAGTACCATTCGCGTTTACATAAGTTTTAAACTCATCAGCATTTAAAACATCAACATAATTTGCCACTTGACCTACAGAGGTTTGTGAATTGAAATTATATTTTGTTTTTCCTTGGGCTCCTTTTTTAGTGGTGATAATAATTACACCATTAGAAGCACGAGAACCATAAATAGCTGCTGCTGATGCGTCCTTTAAAATAGTAAAAGACTCAATATCATTTGGATTAATCAATGATAAAGGATTAGCTACTCCAGAAATACCATTATTACTTAATGGTACATTGTCAATTACGATTAAAGGGTCATTACTTGCATTAAGTGAAGCACCACCTCTAATTCTGATGGTACTTCCTGAACCAGGAGCTCCACCATTTGAAGTAATTTGCACACCTGCAACCTTACCGGCAATTAATTGTTCTGGACTGGTTATTTGTCCTTTCACAAAATCCTTAGAAGAAATGTTTACAACACTTCCTGTTAAGTCTTTTTTGCGAGCGGATCCATAACCAATTACGACAACATCGCTTAATTGATCGGAATTTTGAGTCAAAGCAACATTAACGTTGGATTGATCTGCGATAGATACTTCCTTAGCTGCATAGTTCAAAAATGAAACTACCACTGTATTTTCTGTACCAGTAACTTTCAAAGAAAAAGTACCATCCGCAGAAGTACTTGCTCCTTTTTTAGTTCCTTTTACAACAACAGAAGCTGCAACCAAAGGAGATCCGTCTTTGGCGTCGGTTACCTTCCCAGTAACCGTACGTTCTTGTGCAAATGCAGGCAAGCAGATTACTGCTAGCAACATTGCAACAAGTGTTTTTTTCATGTTCATAGATTTACGATTTCAAGTTTAAGAATTGTGTTAATTTGTAATTAAAAGTTTATTTATTTTTTGTTTTTGGTTTAAAGTTATGGATATAAAATACATGCCAGGCATTTGCATGCGCGCATTTTTATTAATAATAAATTGTTGACTTCCTTTTTGTCTATAACCAGTGTATAATACACCGCAATCATTTCCGTTCATGTCGAATGCTTGTATACGCAATTGGCCGCTTTCAGTTAATTGGAAGTCGATTGTGGAGCTTGTTCTTAAAGGATTAGGGTTAATCTTCACTGGAATATTTAATAAAGGCATTCCTATATTTAAAACATCTGTAATGACCGCATTCGAAATATTTTTATTGGTATATACATAATACTCACCAGGTTGTAGTGTAATAGATGCAGTTCCACCATTGACCAATTGATTTTTATTGGAACTAAGACTGTACCAAATGCCATCGCTTGGGAATGCTACATTTGCAGTGGCAGTATTAACATCAAAATTACCCAACACCACTAATTTTATGGAGTCCCCGTTTAATTGCATTGATTTTACAACGCCAGTAGAGCTAACTATATATTTATTTGAAATGAAGTCGTTCGTATAAGATGGGTTGTTTCGTAGTTGTAAAAATTGTGCGTACGCATTGTACAATGCTTTTCGGTTGGTGTTGGCTAAATAATCCCATTTAATGGGCTTCACTGCTAAACGACAATTATTATTCACCGATAAGTCGGTACAAGTATTAATAGAATAATCATAACCTAATTCTCCAAATTGCCACATTGTTTTTGGACCAGGTGTTAATGCCCAAAACGCAGCGGCCATTTCATTGCGTTTTAAACCAGTGGCCAAATCACGCGTTGAATAAGCGCCGCTTGAATTGCCATACATGGTATTCTTATACATTAATCTTTCTTCATCATGACTCTCCATATAAGTTACCAAATGCTGCTGATTCCAACTACGTCCATTGGCAAAAGCATAATTAAAAGAAGCATCTGTATTAAAACCCATGGTTGCTTGATTGAAATTATAATTGGCATTACCCCACAATAACATACCATAATCCGCTAATTCCTTTTCCTCGGTATTATCTGCAAAATGCTCTAAAATGCAATAGCTATTTGGAGATGCCTTTTGCATGGTATCATAAATATTTTTCCAAATGGTAATACGAGTTGCATCATATGCACCCCAAGCATTAACATCTGTTGGATTATTTTTTTGCGTAAAGCCTTTTGACAAATCCCATCTAAAACCATCAATATGATATTGTGTTAGCCAATGCTTCACCACACTCGAAACTAGTTGCTTGGTTGCAGGAGATTCATGATTAAAATCATTGCCCACATTAAAAGGATGTTTTGCAGCTGTATTTAACCAAGGATTGTTGGCTGAAGGGGCATTTGCTTTGCTGTCCCAATACATTTGTGCTAAAGGAGAAGATCCAAACACATGATTTAAAACCATATCCATGATCACCGCAATCCCTTTGGCATGTGCCGAATCAATAAACTCCTTAATCGCCAATTCAGTTCCATAAAATTTATCAGGCGCAAAAAAGAAACTTGAATTATAACCCCAACTATCATTGCCTTCAAATTCTGAAAATGGCATTATTTCAATTGCATTGATGCCTAATTTTTTAAAATAGTTTAAACTGTCCTTTAATGCTTGGAAATTTTGCTTTTGAACAAAGTCGCGTAATAGCAACTCATATATAATTAAGTTCTTTTTATTAGGTCTTACAAATCCTGCATCCTTCCAAAGATATTTGGGCTTTGCTGTTTGTAAAATTCCCACTATACCTGTTGTTTTACCCGTTGGATAGGCTTTTAAATTGGGATAGGTAGCTGCAGGAATACTCGCATCATTATTGGGGTCTAATATTTTTTCAGTGAAATAATCAGCTACTCTTAAGTTATCATCAATTAAATATTGATATGCATATTCTTGTCCCGCTTTTAAGCCATTAATTTTTATCCAGAAACGCGCACTATCTTTTGTCATATTCATGACATCTGCTAAACTTGGTGTCCAATTATTAAAATCACCAATCACACTAACATTCGTTTTTTTAGGAGCATAAAAAACTAAAGTAACAGATGTATCACCCGCATGATAATTTATACCATCGGTAACACCTGCGGGCAAATCCTTAATTAAAGTTGCACCAGCTACCAAAAAACTCAAAGAATCTTTTGAAGTTGTTAAACCATTATCGCCTATCACAAGCAGTTTTTGTGTTCCCAGTTTATTTACAATTTTAAAAGTAGATAAAGAACTTGTGTTGGTCATCGACTTTATCAAACTGTCATTATAGTATATTGATAAATTCCCATTACTACTTGCCTTTGCATTGATAAATAAAGTATCTCCTAAACCTTTTTGAACTGCTTCAAATCGAGGCTGGTAAAGCGGTTGCAAAAATGGCGTATCAATTTTAACTTGAAATTGATTGTCCACCACCGATAAAAACATATCTGAATTATCTTCATTCGCTAGTTTAACACCCGCTGCTGTTCTAAATAAAATGGCAATTTTTAATATTTTTTCTGCGGGATCAGTAATGCTAAAAAATGTTCTTAAGTTACCTGGAATAGTATAAGTCCATTTATTATTTCCGATCGAAGTACATTTAATTCTAGTATCCGTCCCACCCCATACTGAAAAACTTGGTACATATTTCCATGCACTACTATTGGCGCTTAAATTGGTGATGACACCAATATGAACATAAACATCGCCGGTAAAATTTTGTAAATTTTTATTTCCCTTATTTGCATCAGCGGTAATCAAAACATTGTTGCTCGACTCTAAAATAAAATTTGGATCGGTTTTTAATAACTGCCCATTTGCATTCATCACTGTTGTAAAACAAAACAAAGCAATTAGTTTTTTCATTTTCTAGAAATAAAATTCAAAACTCGTGTTAATGTGTACATTTTACACACTTTTGAATATTTAAAGATAACAAAGAAATAACAATTTATTATTGTTTGCAGAATATTTTTATCACCATATTCTCTCATAATATAGAAAGCTTTTTACAATAATGCTTACAATAATGGTTATCAGCTAGTTTGAAAATACTACTCTAAAATTAATTATTGAATATTTACAGACTTACGCATTAATCGATAGGTTTGAACTCCCTGGTGATTCACTTGACAAGACTCAAATAAAGGAGAATAGCTATTTAGGATGGCCGCTAATTCTATTTTTTTTACAGGTCGAGCAGTATCAAAAAAATCGAATTTCCAATTTTTCCATTTTCCCTTTATAAAACTTTCATTTTTTTCAAAAGATAGGTTATTCAGTAAGCCTAATAAATCGATGGCCTCTTTTATGGACAAACTATCTGAAGCGCTATTATATTTTGGAAAATAGTTATTCCAAATAGATAAAAATAATTTTCCTTCCACTGGCATCATAGGATCAAAATAAGTTTGATTTGCCCATCCAACGGGAACTCCTCTTCCTCTTAACAATCCAATGGCCCCTGTTTTTTGTGCAGCTATAAAATGTGGGTGGTCATTAGGCACATCTATAAAGGGCATAATATAAACGCCTGCGTTTAGTAAACTAGCTTGTACCTTTCTTACTGAAACTTCTTGTACAGCTTGTCCATTTCTGACGCTGATGGCAGCTAAGGCACCAGCAGCTTGTCCAATTTGTAATACGCATGGTTGCAATCGAGTTGTACCGTTTACAATATTTGATACACTAATAGATTTTTCTGCAACAATAAAATTGGAATATTGAGCCGGGATTAATGCGCCTAATGGAATATTGAAACTAGGTACTGGGTAAAAATCTAAGTGCTGGGGTGCAGCAGCATTTTTTTTATGATGATGGTCTATTGGGTAGTCACCTACAGCAATTCCAGTTCTATATAATGCATCTTCAGTGGTATAAGGACTAGAGATATGTTTTACATTCATTCTCACTAAGCCTTTCAGCCTTCTTGATTCCCTGTGGTAAGGATAAAATGCCAATAGATCTTTCGTAGGAAATTCATCATCAGCCAGTCCTAAATTGCGCATTTGAAGTTCTTTTTGAATAAAATATACAAATCGTAAGGTTTGTTGTTTTGCTGCCACTAGCATTTTTTCTCTTTCTTCTTTA
>Ga0209107_10000681_pt1 | contig 19541 bp, 27 predicted proteins | sample LakErihyJuly2011_2_FD_187460 | JGI IMG/M metagenome (GOLD analysis project Ga0209107, IMG submission 187460) | Freshwater microbial communities from dead zone in Lake Erie, Canada - CCB hypolimnion July 2011 (SPAdes) (version 2) | ecosystem: Environmental > Aquatic > Freshwater > Lentic >...
ACTGGCCTAACTGGGGCTACTGGGGCTCCTAGTACAATTCAAGGGTCTACTGGTATAGTTGGGTCTACTGGTCTAACTGGGGCTACTGGTGCCGGCGCAACCGGTCTGAGGGGGTCTACTGGGACTGATGGAGCGACTGGGGCGACTGGTCTAACTGGGGCGACTGGTCTAACTGGGGCGACTGGTCTAAGGGGGTCTACTGGTCTAACTGGGTCTACTGGTCTAACTGGGGCTACTGGTGCTGGGGCTACTGGTGCTGGGGCTACTGGTCTAAATGGTGCTACTGGTCTAAATGGTGCTACTGGTCTAACTGGGTCTACTGGTATTCACGGTGCTACTGGTCTAAATGGGTCTACTGGTATTCACGGTGCTACTGGAGTGCTCAGCTCGCCATTCACAACAACGGCAAAATTTACAACCGATGGCGCCACTAGCTCCGTCGTCGGAAGCTCCACCAAATACTTTAATCTTCAAGCACATTGTTCCGACGGGGGTCCTGCAGGAATGTCTTTCCACCGCGAAGGAACCAATGGATACGCCGTAAATATGGGATTAGGTTGGGACAATGTATTCAGAATAGGCGGGTGGTCTACTGGTAATATAAATCTGTTGTCATTGGATAATACTGGCAATCTTACCATACTACTAAACATTACAGCATACTCAGATGATCGTTATAAAACAAATTGGAGAAACTTACCAATTAATTTTGTTGATCAACTAGCCACAGTTAAGCATGGGATTTATGATAGAACAGATATCGAATCAAGACAAGTTGGAGTATCTGCTCAAGCATTACGGGAAATTTTAGAAGATGCAGTAGTAACTTCAACTGATGGAACATTATCTGTTGCATACGGAAATGCAGCATTAGTATCAGCAGTTGAATTAGCAAAACGAGTTGTTGAATTACAAAAGACTGTTGATAGTCAACAAAAACAAATAGAACAGATTAATAACACCTTGTCATTGATGGCTAATAAATAAAAACATCGGAGTTAATAGTGCCCAATACAGTTACCAATTATAGCAACCAAATAAACGTAAACTTTCCTGTTGCAGGAGAGGATAACGACTCACAGGGATTTCGCAGCAATTTTTCAAGGATTCAAAATGCATTTAGCTCAGCAGCTGATCAACTTACTTCACTACAAAGTAACTCTGTAAGTTTAAATAATCAAAATGATTTTGGCAATAATGTCATAAAACGTGCTGCATTGCAAGGTGGTTCTGAAATAGTAAAAGACCGGACAGGTGAAGGTCCAAAAGCATATACAGTCAATTATGCAGAAGGTAGTTATCAACAATTTTCAGGCTCTCCGGGAAATTATATATTCACTATAGAGAATTGGCCACCTAGTGGGAAACTAGGAACTATTAGATTAGAAATTATTCCAACTTCTGTAAGTACAATAACAATTAGTTTTTCTGGTCCAGTAACCTTTTTAGATTCAGTAACACAGCCCGTGTCATATACTCAAATCAAGCCAGTTGTTTGGGAATTGTTTAGTCCAGATAGTGGTGCTACTAAAATCCTAGCTTGGCAAGTAAAATAAAATGTTCAATCCGCTGCTTCCAGATTTAACGGCAATAAAAAACGAAGACTTAGATAACAAAATTACTGAACTAATGAAAAAATACTTTATGGCTGCTCGTAGCGGAATGGGAGGAGTGTGCAATCAACTTAACACCATTCTTGAAGCATATAAAAATGAACAACACCGTAGACATTTACAATCGGGACAAAAATTAATCAGCCAAAGTAAACATTTGGATGATTATATTAGTCGAGACTCTTGACATATTGCCAGCTTATATGTAAAATGTAAGTATGGAAATTAATAAGTATGGCAATGTTTTTTTAACTTCAGAAGAGTTGTTTGAAAACATTTATACAAATAAAATTAATAATTTTAAAAACATTTACTCAGATCAAACAACTGTAGATAAATTTAATACCGCCAAGAATACTAACAAAGATAATTTTGAGTTTTTATCAGTATATACAAATCCAGAACTAAGTGTTAAGGAATTTGATTCAGTAAATCAAAATGATTGGTTTATGCCCGACGAATACAAAAACATGGACATCGAAGATTTTTTAATTAATCAATGTTCTAAAGAAAATCATCAACGGTTAATTGAAGAAATAGAATTATTCCGCCAATATAACATGATAGACCTATTAAGATATCTTAAATACTTAGTTGACACTATGAGAGAAAATAATATAGTATGGGGTGTAGGCAGGGGTTCTAGTGTTGCTAGTTACTGCTTATATATCATAGGTGTTCATAAAATTGACAGTGTTAAATATAATTTAGATATAAAAGAATTCCTAAAATAAGGAGAATAAAATGGTTAGATCAATGCAAGGTAAAGAAGTAGACATGGAAAAGTTAGTTAGACAGCACGAGCTAATGCCAGCTGTTGGAAATGTACGAGTAAATGCTCGAGGAGATGAGTTAGGCCCAGGTGGTAAAATTATTCGTAAACGTGAGGATGTAATTGCCGAATACTACGAAGATAATCCCAAAGCAAAAAAAAGTGCTGCACTTACTAAAGAAGTAGGCAAAGACACCCCATTAGTTGAAGATTTAATTATGTCCAATAAGAGGTTAAAATGAAAATTAAAGGAAAAATTATTCCATTGCGGAATAATGTATTAGTATGTGATATGGATTTCGGTATGCAAACTACTGAAAGTGGTATTATGATACATTCGGACAACGGCAAGTCTGCAGGAATCAAACCTCGCTGGGGTCGAGTATGGGCAATAGGACCAGAACAAGATGAGGTTACAATAGGAGAGTGGATTTTAATTGAACATGGACGGTGGACCCGAACAATTGAGCACGAACAAGAAGATGGCACCCTTATTGAACTTCGAATGGTAGACCTTAAATCTGTTATGATGGTTACTGATGAAAAACCAACGGGTATTGATATTAGACTTTAATATCAACATTTCTTGGAATATAATTACTTTAAAGGGGCTTGACAAGCCCTTTTTTTACATATATAATATTTGTATGGGCTATAAGCATTCATATAATATAATAGAAGCGTTTGCTATTATTAGAGCTGCCGCAAGCGAATGCTCAAATTCTAGAAATGACGGTTTTGTATCATGGGGTGTTAAACAAGATCTTTATCAACTGAAATGGCAATTAGATGCATTACTAAAAGATTGTCCAAAATTTAGTCTTGAGGAAGACTGGCTGAAAGAACAAGAACAGATTAAAATAATTAAATTTTTAAGCGATGATATTTAACAAAATTAAAGAATTGAAAAAAGAAGGATTAAAGATTGGTATTACTTTTAGTACCTTTGATCTGCTTCATGCCGGACATATCGCTATGTTAGCAGAAGCAAAGAATCATTGTGATTATCTAATTGCCGCACTTCAGACAGATCCAACTATAGATCGTCCAGACAGCAAAAATCCACCAGTGCAAACTATTGTAGAACGACAGATACAACTTAGCACAAATCGTAATGTGGACGAAGTTGTTGTTTATCAGACTGAAAAAGACCTAGAAGATATATTGCTTACATTGCCTATTGATGTTAGAATATTAGGTATAGAGTATGCAGACAAAGAATTTACAGGTAGAGATATTTGTAAAACACGTGGAATTGAAATCGTCTATAATAGACGAGATCATTCATTTAGTAGCAGCAGTCTGCGAAAAAGAGTAGCAGATGCACAAGGAAATAAAACATGAAAGAATTCATAGTTAAAGAAGATCAAGCATTTAGACTCCGTGTTAAATCTTGGAAATGTCTAACACCTAACACACTAAACGCTATCGAGTTTGTACAGGAATGTATAAAAGATGGAGATGTTATTAATACATCCACTTATCAGTTCTTTATGACTAATGAAGAAATGAAAACACTTGCCCAAGGACTAATAGCATGAACTGGTTAAAACTTAAATTGCGTAATTGGGTTAACAGCGCATACGACACTGAGCCTGAATATGCTAATAATGCTAAACGTAAGTCAAACGCAATTACCGGCGCAAGAGATAGTAAAGAGTTAGACGGTGAGCCTCTTCGATTTAACATCTTTAGAGCAAACGGCGGTACAGTTGTTCAAACTCATGTATACGATCGTCAGAAAGATAGAAATTTGCAACAACTGCACATTGTAGGTCATGATCAGGACCTTGGTGAAAGTTTAGGTAAAATTATCACAATGGAATCATTACGTGGATAAGTGCAATGCCTGCAATAAAGAAATTACTGAGAATTGCAACTACAACCAAGGGCGTTGCCCACACAGGAAACCTATGATAGATATTCAACCAAAAGATACAAGCCGAGGACATTTCTATGTCAGCATGATAAAAAGTGTTCTACGTATTATTGCCGGAGCGGCATTTGCCGGAACAGCATTTGGATGGGGTTCTGTATTTGCAGGAGGCTGTTTGCTTATGATAGCAGAGGTGTTGGGAATTTTAGAGGAAATAGTATAATGCCATATATTACCGCAAAAGTTGAAATAGATGTTGACCTTGGTGAGTTTGAAACTGCAGATCTACTTGATGAATTAGAAAGTCGTGAGAAATTACCCACGACTAGTGAAGAATTAGTAGAGCAAATTTGGATGCGTCGCCGCAATGGTCAAAACTATGATGCTCCATTAGATCAATTGATTTGGCAAGTATTAGGAAAAATTGTATGAAAGAACTTTGGACAGAAAAATATCGGCCGAAGAGTGTTAGTGATTATGTATTTAAAGACAGTGATCAAAAATCACAAGTTCAATCTTGGATAAAAGAAGGTAGTATTCCACATTTACTGTTTAGTGGAAGTGCGGGTATTGGTAAAACTACCCTAGCTAGAGTTTTACTAAATGAACTCAAAATTGAAACTTTTGATATTCTTGAAATTAATGCGTCACGTGAAAACAATGTAGACACAGTCCGTGATAAAATTATTAATTTTGTACAAATGATTCCGTTTGGTCCCTTTAAAGTAGTATTATTAGATGAAGCAGACTATCTAACTCCTAGTGCTCAAGCTGTATTACGTGGTGTCATGGAAACATACTCTAATCATAGTAGATTTATATTAACTTGCAATTATCCCAATCGTATTATACCTGCATTACACAGTCGTTGCCAAGGATTTAAATTTGAAAAAACTGATAAAACAGAATTTACAGCCAGAGTTGCTACTATCCTAGTAGAAGAAAACATTGAGTTTGACCTTGATACGTTGGATACATATGTTACAGCAACTTATCCAGATTTACGCAAATGTATTAACACTGTACAACAAAACATTACAGAAAATAAATTAGAAATACCTAAAACAATTGAAGGTGCGAATGATTACAAAATTGAAATGGTTGAACTTTTTAAAAAGCGACAACATAAATCAGTTCGTGAATTAATTTGTAAAAATGCTCGACCAGAAGAAATGGAAGACATTTATCGTTGGTTGTACGACAATTTAGATCTTCTTACAAATAGCGATATAGACAGAGATCAAGCAATTGTTATTATTAAACAAGGATTGTGCGATCACACCATTTGTGCCGATGGCGAAATAAATCTTGCGGCGACTCTTGTGCAGTTAGCTAGATTACAATAAAAATAGAGTGAGTAGTACGAGGCAGATTGATCAATCTACTCACTCTATTAGGGTTACTGCTCCTCTTTATAAATTTTCAAAATTTCCTTAACTACAGGGTGTCTTTCGACATCTTTAGTCTCAAATCTCGCTAGGGCTATCATACGATAATCACCTCCTTGGCCGTATAATGAGCAAAATTCTAACAAACCGTTTTCACGTGGACGGTCAGCCTGGTTCAAGTCTCCTGTAACCACCATACGGCTATTATCGCCTAATCTGGTTAATAACATTTTCATCTGTGAGGGTGTAGTATTCTGCATTTCATCTGCAATGACAAAAGCGTTTTTAAAAGTTCGTCCACGCATATAAGCAAGGGGACTAATTTCAATTGTGCCATCTTCAAGCATACTTACAATTTCTCTAGGATGATAATACTCTTCAAAAACATCAAAAATAGGTCTTGTCCATGGAGCCATTTTAGCATTCAAGTCTCCTGGTAAGAACCCGTGCTCTTCATCAACACTAACTGCTGGCCTTGTTACTATGATTTTTTTAATCATTCCTTCCTTAAACAGTTTGATGGCCATCTGCACCGCAAGCATAGTTTTACCCGTACCGGCTGGGCCAATAGCGAATACAATATATTTCTTAGGGTTTTTTAGCAGTTCTAAATAAGTTTCTTGACTTAAATTTCTCGGAATTATACTAACTTCTCGATTTCTTTTTAAGTAAGACTTAATTTGAATTAAGTTATTACTAACTTCGTTTTGTAGTCGGGGATCTATGTTAAAATCCCTTTCTTTTCTTTTGGTTCTAGGCAATTTCACCTCCTGATCATTTTATGATCAACCTGCATAATATTTAAAAGGAATTTAAAAATACACCAAATAATACACCAAAAACAAGCCACATACTTACCGACAATCTAGACTTAACAATGCATAAATATTCTATAAAGAGAACCTCCATGCCTGATATAATTGACGTTATTAAAAATCTTCAAACCCTCGGTGAGAATAATAGTGCTTTTAAAGTCTTGAAAGATTTTGAAAGAGTGTTAGACGAACTAGATATATATGTGTTTAAAAACTGGCAAGACGGTGAAATTATTGCAGGACCAGATGTAAGTAGATACGCAGTAACTTGTAAACTAATGTGGGACAGAGAAAACATGCCAGATCCTGAAGGTGGCAAAAGATTAGTTAATTACGGCTGTGAGGTAATATATACTAAAGAACAAATTTTAATTCCACGTAAAATTAAAGATCATAGTGACTTTAGACCTGGCACTAAAAAAGGAAAAATTGATGCTCATCCAATTTGGACAATAACACTTACTATGCCTAAAAAATTAATGCAAGATGTTAATACAGGTAAAGAAAATAAAGAACATAACAAAATGGCAGAGTTAATGAAATATAGCAAACAAGACATAGACGCTGCCGCAACAGCACAGGAGGCACCGACAAATGCAGCAGCTTAACGAAGGTCTTAGATCAGGCGATCTAAAAAATTACGTATCAGAAGTGTTTACCGTAGATAGATACAGTAGTAAAATGGGGGAGGACAGCGATGTCGTTGTTTTAGGATTCCGTGTACGAGAAAAAAATCCTGCAATTGATATGATGGAATTTATTGAAAAAGGTTATCCGTTTATATTAGATGCCGATATAAGTGCAGGTGAAGAAAATGACGGACAATATCAGGTGTTTGTTGAAATTGAAAGAACACCAAATCTTACCGAGCAATTAACAGATTTGTTGAAAGGTATAGGACAATTATGTGATTGCCCTAATTGGAAATTTAGATATCAAAAAGCTAACCAAAGTGTAGAATTTAACGAAGACTCTATAACTAAAAATATTCCTTTGACTAAAGAAGACTATACTGCAAAAGTATTGTCTATTAAGGAATCCGATATTAAACAATTCTTTAATCAAGGTGCTACTAATGTAACAATAGATGAAACTAATATGTTAACATTTAAACGACCATATGCAGGTGATATTCAGGCTAAATTTATTGCTATTGGGGATTATGATATTGTAAAAAATACAGTACCGGGAAAATTAAGTTTAGACGAAGCAAGTCAAAGCCAAATGTTTTTCTTAGCTAAGTATTTAGGTAACTACGATATTAATAAAATTGGAAATAAATTTTTAATTAGAAACGAATCAAAGGCTATAGTTATTGAGAAGGATCGTTGGTAAGGATGTCACAGATAATTTGGATTTTAAGTTTTATACCTGATTGGGTTTGGACCTTAGTATTAATATTTGGTATTTTAGGAACCCTAGCAGCATGGATATTAAAGTTTATTCCGTTTGTTTCCACTTATAGATTACCTATTCAGATAGCCTCAATTATTGCCTTGGTAGCAGGGGTATATTTTCAAGGCGTAATTGCCAATGAAGCAAAATGGCAAGACAAGATTGCAGAGTTACAAAAGAAAGTCAACGAAGCCGAAGTTAAGTCTAAAGAAACAAATGTAGTAGTTCAAGAAAAGATTGTTACAAAAACTAAAATAATCAAAGAAAAAGGCAAGGACATTGTTAGCTACATTGATAGAGAAGTTGTTAAGAAAGAAGAAATTATCAAGTACATTGAACAATGCCCTATTCCTAAAGAAATAATTGATCTGCATAATCAAGCGGCAGAATTAAACAAAGCGGCGGAAGGTAAGAAATGAAATACCTTGCTCTAATTATAACTACCCTGCTAGTAGGATGCTCAACGGCTGTGCCAATCAACTTAGCATTTCCAGAAGTACCTCAGGTATTAAAAGAAAAATGTGAAAGTCTTAAAAAGATTGAAGGTGATACTGCCAGCATTATTGATTATACAAAAGTAGTCACACTTAACTATACGACATATTATGAGTGTGCTGCTAAAAATGATGCATGGATCGAATGGTACCATGAACAGAAAAAAATATTTGAAAAGGTAGGAAAGTAATGTCGAATTTTATTTTAACAAGAGATCAGTTGGCCCAATTGCTACTAGGTAATCCATATTTAGATCACTGGTATCATGCATTGGAGCAAGCATTGCCCGATTATGATATTAATACTCCACAGCGTGTTGCGGCGTTTATTGCTCAGTGTGCTCACGAAAGTGGTGGCTTTAGAGCATTGAAGGAGAACTTAAACTACAAGGCTGTTACGTTACGTAAGATTTTTCCTAAGTACTTTCCTGACGATGCCACTGCTAATCACTATGCTAGCCTACCTAATAAACAAGAGGCCATTGCCAATCGTGTCTACGGAGGACGCATGGGCAATGGACCAGAAGCTAGCGGTGACGGATTCCGGTATTGTGGTCGTGGCCTAATACAGTTAACTGGTAAACAAAATTATCAGAATTTTGCTGACAGTATTGAAACTCCTGTAGAAGATATTCCAGAATTTCTAGCAACATTTGAAGGTGCAGTACAATCAGCTTGCTGGTTTTGGGAAGCTAACAATTTAAATCAGTGGGCCGACAAGGGAGATATTTTAACATTAACCAAGCGTATCAATGGTGGTACAATTGGGTTGGAAGATCGTATAAAGCATTACGAACATGCACTACATGTTCTAGAGGCATAATAAACACACTAAGGAGCGTAAAATGGCACTAATAGATTCAGTTTTAAACATATTCAGTAAAACTCCAAAAGATCCAGACGCACCAAAACCGCCAGTTGGTTCACGTAGCGAACGTGAAGCAAAGATCAAAGATAAGGCAGGTATGGTTATCAGCATATTTGCATTATTACTCGCAGTTAACACATGGTATGGTGGTGGATTGTCTAGCAAAATATTAAACAATACCATTTCATCTAATAATCAATGGGCATGGTATCAGGCTAAAAACATTCGACAGGTTCTTTATGAAACTTCTGCTCTTGAAGCAAGAATACCTGCAAACAAAGAACTATTTGAAGCTGAAGCTAGTCGTATGAGCGCAGATAAAAAAGAAATTGCAGCAAAAGCCAAACAATTAGAAGCAGAACGAGATGAAGCAAAGCTACGTAGTCCATGGATTAGTTATGCCAGCACTGCATATCAGTTAGCAATTGTTTTATTATCAGCAAGTATTCTTGCTGTTAGTATGGGATTGTTTTGGGGTAGTTTTTTGATAGCAGGCATGGGCATGTTACTAAGTGCTCAAGGCGTATGGTTGTTTATGTAAATCAAAATAGGAGAACACTATGTTAGATATTTTACTTTGGGTAGCAGTCGGAGCATTTATAGGTTGGAATTTCCCTCAACCTTTTTGGGCTAAAATAATGCAGGAAAAAATTCAGGCTATATTAGCTAAGAAATAATAAGGAGAATAACATGACGGAAGAAGTTAAAAGCGCAAGCGAATCAAAAAAAGAAGATTGGATGAATTCGAAATGGCGTCCAATGATGGGCTGGATGTATATGCTGGTCTGTACCATGGACATGGTTGTATTTCCAATCCTATGGAGTCTATTGCAGTCTTTAAATCACGGACAGGTTACAAGTCAGTGGCAACCGCTGACACTACAAGGTGCTGGACTATTCCACATTGCAATGGGTGCAGTTCTAGGTATTGCGGCATTTGGTCGTACACAAGAAAAACTAGGAGGAGCCAACAATGGCGGAATACAAACACAAACACCAACAGCAGGATTTTCGACCGGGGCTCCAGCATTTGGCGCATCTTCAACAGGATTCAGCTCACCTAGCGCACCGACTGGGGGCTTCGGTGCTACAGCTACAACAAGCTTCGGAACAACATCAGCACCAAGTAGCTTTGGCGGAGGCAGCGTTGGAAGCACATCTCCGTTTGGAGCAACTTCGGTACCGTCAGCATCACCAGTTGTAACAGGATTTGGAGGCAAGCCTGCACCATCTCCTGCTTTTCAACCAGAAATTTAAGGAAATCAAAATGAAAAATATTATATTTGTAGCAGGACTATGTTTACTATTATACGGTTCGGCAATTGCAGGTGGAGAAATGAAAGAAGTTTGTAAAGATAAAGTTGACAAGGCCGGAAAGGTTGTCAACGGTAAAGATGGTAAGCCTGTCCAAGAATGTAAGAAAATTAAAGTACACAAAAAGCTAGAAGGCACAGAAGTTCCGCCAGCAAAGAAATAAGTTCTTGACTTTCAACAAAAGGTATAGTATAATTTTACTATACCTTTTTTACTATTTACTATGACAGACTACTATCAAACATTGGGCGTTCATAAAGGCGCCACCCTAGAAGAAATAAAATATGCTTTTCGAAAGATGGCTGCTCAGCATCATCCGGATCGAGGCGGCGATACCTCTGTTTTTCAAGAGGTGCAGGCTGCATATGCTATCTTAAGCGATCCAGAAAAAAAAGCACAATATGATAATCCACAACCTCAAGGCTTTCCCCAAGGTTTCCATTTTAACGGAGGAGTTCCAAATGGGTTTGAGGATGCGATGGCTCAGATGTTCGGAGGCGGTCACCCATTTGGTAATATGTTTGGGCAAAGACAACCCCAGCGAAATAGAAATTTAAATTTACAAACTACAATTACTCTCGAAGAAGCCTACCTCGGTAAAAATTTAATAGCTAATGTAAAATTGCCTAGCGGACTTGAACAAGTATTAGAAGTTAAGATTCCTCCAGGGGTTAGAGATAACACAGTATTACGATTAGCTGGTATGGGTGATGATACATTCTCAAATGTTCCAAGAGGAGACATACATTTGACTATAAACATTCAACCGCATCAAATTTATCAAAGACAAGAGGATGATCTAATTAGAAAATTATCTATAAGCTGTTTTGATGCAATTTTGGGGAAAACAACTAAATTTAATACTATAGATAATACAGTTCTTGAAATTAATATTGCTCCGGGAACACAACACGGACAAACACTTGCAGTACAAGGATATGGTATGCCATATATGGCCGATCAAAGAATGAAAGGAAGACTTCTATTAGAAATTAATATACTAGTTCCTACTAATCTAAATCAACAACAAAAAGATCTTATTAAACAAATAATTTCTTAAATACTAAAGAAGGAAACCTTAATGCTACAACCAAACAAAGACCTAGAACAAATTTTTGAATCTGCTGTTAGTCTTGCCAATGAACATAATCACGAATACGTAACACTAGAACATTTTTTACATAGTTTAGTAACTAATGAGGCATTTGCAAATTTATTAACAAGTTTTGGAGCAGATGTTAAAACATTAACTAAAGATGTAACAAAATTTATTCAAGAAGATTTAAAAGAAATTGTTAATCCAAACGTAGATAGACCTAAAAAAACTCATACTGTTGATAAAGTATTAAATCGTGCATTTACTCATGTATTATTTTCAGGTAGGCAGGTAATTGAACCTATTGACTGTTTTATTAGTATGTTTGCTGAAAAGAAAAGTCATGCAATTTATTTTATTAGAAAAGCTAATATTGATAAAGATAAATTTTTAAATTTTGTACAGAAAGAAATTATAAAAGAAGAAGATACCGAACCCCGTGAATTGCAAAATAGAAATCCTCAAATTGAAAGAATGATTAATCAATTTTGCACCAACTTAACTGCTAAAGCTAAAGCTAAAAAGATTGATCCAGTTATAGGACGTGAAAAGGAACTTGAAGAAATTCAGTTAGTATTAGCTCGGAGAAATAAAGCAAATGTAATGTTAATCGGAGACCCCGGAGTGGGGAAAACTGCAATTGCAGAAGGATTAGCACGTAAAATCATAGAAGGCAATGTGCCTAAGTTTTTACAAGAACATACTGTATATAATTTAGATATTAGCGCAATGCTTGCCGGTAGCAAATATCGAGGAGACTTTGAGGAAAGATTAAAAATGGTACTTGGCGCCATTGAAAAGAAAGGTCGATCAATCATTTTTATTGATGAAGCACATATGATGAATGGTGCTGGAGCAGTTAGTGGTGGTAGTAACGATATGGCAAATATACTAAAACCTATGTTAAGCAAAGGAACACTAAAGGTAATTGCATCGACTACTTGGGAAGAATATCGTAAGCATTTTGAAAAAGATCGTGCGTTAATGCGTCGATTCCAACGTGTCACTGTTGATGAACCAAACGAAGCAACATGTATTAAAATCCTTAAAGGTCTTAAAAAATACTACGAAAAACATCACGGAGTTAAAATTACAAATCAAGCAATTATTGATTCAGTGACTTACTCAGTGAAATATATGAGTGATAAAAAATTACCAGATAAAGCCATTGATTTAATAGACTGTGCCTGTGCTAGATTTAAAGTTAACGACGAAGAAAACGGTGTAGTTGATCATGATGAAATACTTTTTGAAGTAGCAAAAATTGCAAATTTACCATTAGAACAAATTAATTCTAAAGAAGGTATTAATCTTTCTCATCTTGAGAAAAGTCTACGTAGTAAAGTATTCGGTCAAGAAACTGCTATTGAGAGTTTATTAGATAAAGTGTTTATTGCACAGGCAGGACTTAAAGCAATTAATAAACCTGTAGGTAGTTTCTTGTTTGTAGGACCGACTGGTGTGGGGAAAACTGAAGTAGCAAAACAACTAGCAGCTAATATGAGTGTTAAACTAGTTCGATTTGATATGAGTGAATTTCAAGAAAAACATAGTGTTGCTAAATTTATTGGGGCACCTCCGGGGTATGTTGGCTTTGATGATAATGCAGGTCAGCTAATAACTAACTTGCAAGAACATCCTAATTGTATTTTATTGCTCGATGAGGTCGAAAAGGCACACCCGGATGTACTAACAATTTTACTACAGTTAATGGATAACGGATTTATCACTGGTAGTAATGGTAAAAAAGCAGACGGAAGAAATGCTATTATTATTATGACCAGTAACTTAGGGTCAGCTGATTCAGATAAAAATAGTGTAGGGTTCGGAAGTTTAGAACGTGATAGTGATCCAAAAAATGCAATTAATCGATTCTTTGCTCCAGAGTTCCGTAATCGATTAGATGGTATTGTTAAATTTGGAAAGTTAGATCAAATTAACATGATTAAAATTGTTAAGAAATTTATCGACGAACTAAATGCATTGGTTAAAGATAAAAATATTCATATCAAACTTAATAGTGAAGCTGTTGAATATCTAATTGCTAAAGGATTTAATCCTAAAATGGGGGCTCGACCATTGCAACGTACTATAGATGAATTTATTAAGAAACCGTTGAGTAAGGAAATTTTATTTGGTAAGTTAACTAATGGTGGAGTTGTAGAAGTTAGTGTTGAAAATGCTAAACTAAAACTTCAAGTGGTCGATGTACTGACCATTGAAAAAACAAAGGTGTTTCATGATAACTCCAATTCAAAAGCTGAAGTCCAGTAAATTATTTTTTAATAAATGGCCATATAAAGTAGAATGCGTCCAGGCAGGTGCTTCTAGGGTCATTTATAGTGGCGTAGGACTTTGCAAACAATGGTGCGAAACTGGAAAAGGCATTCGGTTCGGATCTTACGACCTTAAAACAACGGATGCTGATAAATTCCTAAAATTTGTTAATTCCGTAGAACCTTTCTTAGATAGAAAAGAAGAGGTACAGATTAGAGTTGAAAGTAGTCACTTTAACTTATTCTGCAAAGATATTAGTGTTCTTGAAGAAATTGATGATGCCCTTGATCAATGGATTAGGAAAATTAGCGGTCCTACAACTCAAGAAGAACTTGAATTCTTATTAAGTAATGGGCATAAGAAGATTTTATGCGACACGTATCCTAAAGATATGTACAAATATAGAGTATTTTTTAAGAATAAATTCTCTCTAGACAAGAGATTAGCATTTTTAACATGGGCTGACAAATATGGTAATAAATTGATAATTAGTGGAAATAGTAGAAAATGGCTATCTGGAAAAAGTTACTGGGTAGATAATTCATTTATGTATGTTATTGATGATAAAATGATGAGTATGTTAGGGTTATATCTTAGTGGATATATTAAAAAGATCGAAGAGTTCATTCTGAGAGAGAACGTATTAATGGCATAAATAACATATTATGCCAGCACTAAGCCAAAATCTTATCTTCCATCAAAATAGTGGTACTAACTCAGTTTCCATATCTCATACAGGAACTAGTACTACCTTTTACTATAGCGACCAAGTAAAAGGTGATGGGTATTTTGGAGGCAGCGACGGGTTTCACACTGCTGCATATAAGACAAATCAATCCTTTGTAGGAACGGTTACTATGCAGGCTACATTAGCATCAACGCCTGTATCATCAGACTGGTTTACAGTATCAAACACCAATGTTAGTTATGCTTCAATAGTTGTTAGAACTACATCAACCGTTGATCTAACTAATTTTACGGGAAACTTTGTATGGGTTAGAGGTTGTATACAAATTAATGCTGGAGCAGTTTTATCAATACAATACAATCATTAATGCATCATGAAATTAATAGAATTTTTTAATAAGCCTCTTGATGTAAATCAAAAGAAAAAAGACAGAGACAATCCTCAATTTGAGGATGAGTTATTTTGGTACATTCTTGATCACGATAAATTACACAAAGACTACTTCTTTCCTATCGCTAAAAAATTAAAGAATCTAAAAGAATGTTCTCCTGAGATGGTATTAGAATTATATATGCCTATGGTTAAAAAAGGATGTAAAGAATATTACCAAGATAAAAAAATGAAAGAAAAGATCAGTAGAGTGTTTCCTAAAGAATTTAGAGAAAGTTTATGCAATAGAATGCACGACCATTACTACAACGATATTAAAACAGACAAGTATAAGTTAGGTTAAGATATGATACTTCGAGAATTTTTCAAATCTAAAAAAATAATCGGTGAAGGTGGCAATTTATCTAGTCAAAGTCCCGGATGGAAAGGTTCTCAAGATGTGGCTGCAGATGAGATAGATCTCAAAGTACATAATAGATCGTTCATGGTAAAATTACTGGACAAACTATTACATGATATTGATAATGCATTTAAGGCTACATACAAGAAATCATTATGGTCTAAAGAACTACTACAAAACAAACAGTTTTTAGGCGGCAGTAGTTTACATTTTTTTAATACTAAAGGTATATCTGATGAAGAATTTGTAAAACATAAACCTAAAGTTGGTGATATTGATACACAATGTAATAAAGAACTAGAACCAGAAGTTGAACAATTTTTAAATGCTATAACTGGTAAAAAAGTTGGAGATGCTGTATTTTTAGGATTTAGTCGTGGTAATGAACAACTGAACGGATTGTTCGAATTTGAGGATCCGCCAATTAAAATTCAAATTGATTTTGAATTTGGTAGATATGCTCCTGAAACTAATGCACCGGACAATTGGTATAAGTTTAGTCATAGCTCTGCATGGAATGATGTGCAAGCTGGTATTAAAGGTGTTATGCACAAATACCTATATAGAGCACTGGCTAAAGCAGGCCCGACAACTAAGTATGTTGCTAAATTAGAAGGTCGTGGCAAGGCTAGAGCAATGTCTATATCTGGGCCTATTACTGATGCCAATTTTAGTTTTGCTGTAGCTAGTGCAGGTGGTGGCGGAGTACGTGCTAAGTATAAACCGTATATCGATCCTGAAACTGGACAAGAAAAAATAATTGATAGTATTCCGGTAATGGAGCCAGTAAATCCTGCAGATAGCGAATACATCCAAAATCTCAGTCAACAATTTGCGCTGTTCTTTAATCATCAACCAGATCAAGGTGACTTACAATTACAACAAAGTTTCTTAGGTACACTTGATCTAATAAACAAATACTTAGATGATGCTGCTAAACAAAATGCTCTTAAAGAATTTTTAACTATTGTATTTGAACCCGGTGGTCAAATGATTACTGCAAACGACCCAGAAAGAGACAGAGAAATAAAGTTTGCAGCCATAGATAACATGATAGAAAAACTAGGACTGGGTTCAATGCGAGCACAATCTGTTCAAATGGCTAAAGACTACGAACAAGACTATCATGATGTAGAAGCATTCAAACAAGCTAACCCAAACGAAAAACAGCCTCGGGCAGCAATGAATAGATTAAAAAAGGCAACACCGGTTACCGAAGCAGGTGAGGTAAAGGCTCAGTTACGTAAAGGCATGCCACATCTTCGAGATCTAAAACCAGCAGACTTTTTAGACCTAGTAGATGAACTACAGACAGAAGGTGGTGGTTTTAAATTACAGAACATTCCCTTAAATGTTAAGATAGATGGATTTGGAGGACGCTTTGGTAAGAACGCAGAAGGCAAACCTTTCATGGGCACTAGCCGCACTGAACCAAAATATCAAGCAGGGTTTGTTAAGTATCATCAAGAAAAGGGCACAACTGATCCAGAGATTCTAGGTCGTGCTGCTAACTTTGACAAATTATTTACTGAAGTAATGGCAGCTATTCAAATGGTTGATAGCAAGCTAGGTGCAGACTTTTTAGTAGATAAACAAGTTACTTGCGAAGTATTGTTTCTTCCATTTGCTACACAAACTGATGAAGGAAAATTAAAGTTTGTTGGTATTGAATATGACCAGCTTCCAAAGAATGTCGATCTTGTTCTAGTGCCATATCGTATTGTAGACGCAAGTACAGGAGAAGATGTGCCCGACGGAGATAATGTTGTTCAACAAATCGCAGATCTTGGCCAAACCGGTAATGTAATGTTTATGAGCAACAGACTGGTTCAGAAAGACGGACTTGATGTTACAAAAATTATCAATCCTCTAGAAAATCTAGACGAACTGAAACAAATTGTTAGCGACACCGCAGGTAAACGTGATCGTGCAAGTTTAGAACTACGCAGAGAAGTTGAAGCTAAATTACAACCGGTACAAATCGCATTAGAAAAAGCAATTGACGAAGATCCTAATATTGTCGGTAAAGACATACTAGGGCAAGATTACGAAGGTATTGTTATTAATAGTCGACTAGGTCCTATTAAAGTAACAAGTCAAAAACAAAAAGATATCATTTCACAAAAGAATGCTGCTAAAGCTACGGCACGAGCTGATCGTGGCAGAGAAAATAGTAATAAAACTGCGGTTGTAGCTATCGGCAGTTTTGTCGGGCACAAGGGGCATGAAGATCTATTTAATTACACAATTAATAAGGCTAACGAATTAAATGGTGATCCTTATTTGTTTATTGGAAATGCTGAAGGCAAGGATGATCCTATTCCGCCGGCCGTTAAAGTTCAAACATGGCATAAACTGTATCCTGAATACTCTAAAAATATTAGCACAGTACAAGCGGGCGGATCTCTTATACAAAAAGTAAAACACGAGTTGATTAATCCATTGCCTGGCAAACCTCCTCGATATGACAACATTGTTATCATGGTAGGCGAAGATCGTGCCGGTATGAATATGCCAACAGCGTTAATGAAGGCTGTTAATAAATTCCAAGGTTATGAACATGTTAAGGCATCATTAGAAGTTACTCCCCGTGAATCAGGTATTAGCGGAACAATGTTACGCAATAGTTTAAAAAGTGATCCACCGGAGAAAGCGTTGGCTGTGTGGTCTAAAGCATTTGATGTACAAAAATTAGGTACAGATTGGATCAAACATTTAATGGATGTTACAATGAAAGGTATGGGAATACAACAACCTGCACAACAACCTGTGCTAACACAAGAACCAGTAGTAGAACAAAGATTATTCAATGCATTACTTAGGCCGTTAAAAGAAAGTACTAGTATTGAAAGCACACTGAGAGCAATTATCAACGATATCGGTGAACCTATTACTGGTGTATATGATACAATGAAATTCCAGGCTAAAAAGTATATGGAGAATCACGGAGAACTTGGTCGTGGCTTTAGAATGGTAGCAGCAGGGGTCGGCGGTCGTTGGGTACAGAATATGTATATAGGTAGACTACACAATGAGCTTTATGCCCTATGCAAATACAACACTCGTAGAACCGTAGATTTAAAAGATTTCTTACGTGGAGAAGAAACTGATGGCGAATTAGAAATGAAAAGATCATTTGGCAACATCGCCAATAATCTTCCTCCAATATTGGCAAAGTTGGGAGAACAACTCAATGTGCCACAATTAACAAAAAATGCTCAACGTTGGGTACAGAATAAGGCAGAATACGAAAGATACATCATGGATCTCGAAATGGGCGGAGATGATGAGTCCGATGACGAGCTAGTGATTAAGTCACCTAAAAGTAATGTAGTAGGACAGCAAAACGCACAGGTTGATAAAATTGTTAATGATATTTTAAGTAAGATTCCTAAAAATATAGCAGGTGAGATACGTAATGCCATTGCTCGGTCTCCAAATAAATTATCAGCATTAAAACAAGAATTAGATAATCATCATCTCAACATGGCGGAAGATAAAACTGCTGACATGCGTTTATGGTTTGCAAGTCAAGACCAAAATTTACCATTTAGAGCAAAAACTTCACCCAGTCCACGTAATTATGATTATCCCAAAGATATTGATGATATTCTTAAGAAAATTAAAAATCGTGAAGGGTTAAGCCCTCACGAATTTGAATATCTAAAAAGATGGAAATCCCGTCAAGGTGTGACGGAAAGCCGGGACGATGAAGCAGAAGAATACCGAGCACATTTAATAAAGACCTTGCCGCAAATTATGAAACTTTTTGCTAATATTGGCAAAGGGTGGATACCTAGCAAAGAACAAATGTTAAGTGCTGTTGATACTGCTTATCAAGTTATGAAACATACCGGTGATGTGAAGCAAGCAGGCAAGGTTCTGATGGATGAGTTGAATACTTTATACAGAATGAGTAAAGGCAAGCAAGGTGTGGCGGAAGGCTCTGAGTGGGAAACAAGACACGATGAGTTTACTACTGTAGGTGATAGAGCAACTCCTGAGCAGATAAACAAAATTGTCAAGGCACTAATTGGTGCAGCCCAACAAGCCGGCAGCAAGCGTGGATTTTTAAATCAATTGGTTGGCAAACAGTCTAATGGTGATTTAGCACGAATGGCACATGTGGCTGAAACACTGGCAAAGAATATACAA
>Ga0209107_10000682_pt1 | contig 19527 bp, 17 predicted proteins | sample LakErihyJuly2011_2_FD_187460 | JGI IMG/M metagenome (GOLD analysis project Ga0209107, IMG submission 187460) | Freshwater microbial communities from dead zone in Lake Erie, Canada - CCB hypolimnion July 2011 (SPAdes) (version 2) | ecosystem: Environmental > Aquatic > Freshwater > Lentic >...
ACAAGCTGCAAATAGTGCAAAAAATTGAAGTTTTTTTCTCCGCCAACCCCTTCACAAACATTGTGTGCAGCAAGCGAGACGATTAGACGCCATAGATTGAACGCCATTAATTAGACGCTATACGCCGCCCATAAACTTACCACACTGCTATTTTTAAAAGAAAAATGAACTTTTTTTGGGGGAAGTTCTAATGGTGGTGGAAAGGTGAGTAAAAATAAGGTGAGTGGGGGGTGGTGCTAAGAGAAAAATGTAGTTATTAGTTTTTGTTAAAAGTTTGTTGTTGGGTTTAGTTGTTGTTTATGTGGGGGTTGGTGTTGTTATTTTTACCTCCGTCTTGATTATCTAAGTATAACTTAAAGGCTTGTTGTGGGTCTATCTTTTCAAACTGATATTTGAATTTTGTAATAATCCTATAGGACTTCGCAGATCTTTCGCGTTTATATTGTTCATATTTCTTAACCTACCCCAGGATTTGCTATTGTGTATTGCTGACTTTGGTTTTCATCTATGTATTTTGTGTGGCTATTTTTTAGGCCGGGGTTTGGGTTTTGGTTATTCTGACTTATTTTTAGAATAGACTCTCCCCCCCCTTCACCTGTTTGTTGGTAGTTGAATTTGTAATTGTTATTTATATGAACCTGATCAGGGGTTGGTAGTTTGTTGGATATTTTGCCTTTAACATCATCGAACGGTTACACATTTATAGACTTATCAAATTATAGACCTATCACAATATTTAGGTCTTTTGTTTGTTTTTGTAAACCTTTCTGTCGCTCTGACTCTATTTTTGGCTCATGGTCTGACTTTATATCTTTTGGATTTAGATTAGGATTAGGATTTGGTATTGTGAATTCCTGAATTGAGTTACCATCAACCGAACCTTGCTGCTGGCCTTGGTTATCATTTTTGCTTTCCTGAATTATTTTATTATAGTTTGTTGGATCGGCTTGGATCTGGCTCGCTGCAAGGGATGTTTGTTTATATACGTTAGCTCTCGTATCATCTTTTACCTCTGTTATCTCATGCCCCAGTGCTTTTAACTTTTGATAAATAATAGCTGAAAAATATGGGTTTATTATTTCATTTTTATTTTTTACATCCCCACTCTTTTTGCGAATTTGGGAGCTTTCTGGTGATTGTTTTTTGTCGTAAGATGGCTTTGGGGCGAAGTTGAGTTCTTTTAAATTGTTGTCTTTGAGGAATTTGTTGATTTTGTCAGCGTTAATTTTAACATGATCATCCACAATAATGCCATTTGGTTGAATTTCAGTCAATTTTTTGTGAACATTTTGAAGAGATTCTACGACATAATTAACCGATAATAGTTTAATGTTTTCTGTTGTTTTTATTTTGTTTTTTAAATCATCTATTTTTTGTGAATGTTCTAATTTTAATAACATATGACAAATGAAACCGAAAATAAATAGCCTACAAAGATAATAAAAGAAACCAATTTCATCAATTTCCTTTTTAGATTTTGTAACCTCATTCAAGTGATTTTCAAATTCAGAAAGCAATCCAACTTTTTTCTTTTTAGGATCGTGAAATTCTGAAAGTTTGTCACAGAGATAAACATCGGGATGTTTTCTTATATAAAAAATTTGAGTAACAAATTCCAACACTTCTTGATTTTTTATTGAATTGGTTGTTATTTTTATCGGATCAGTAAAGGTGGCATTGTTAATTTTACTTTGTTGCCTTAAAAATTTGGCAGCGTTGCTATCTATTTGCTGTATTTTATCCACAACCTCATTACTTGCCAAATGCGTTATAATGTTTGTATAAAAATTATCATAAAAATTATCGTAGAGCAAATGAGATCCATATTTTTGAAGTTCACTCTTTAGAGTACTTATCTCTTTAATTACCCCTTCACAAAAAGCAACGCTAAGGTTATCAAGATTTTTAATATTAGACAAGCTACTATGAAATTTACTAATTGAATTTTTTAAATCTTCATATTCTTGGATTTGTTGAGTTGAGTTGCCTATACCACTTTTATTCATTGATACTAAAAATAAAAATTTTTAAATATAATAATATTTATTGTCATTTAATTATTTTCGTGATTGCCAGCTTGTTTTATTAAATTATATCTTTCTTGACTTGCTTTTAAATCTTTTTGTTCCTGAATTTGTTTTGCAATCTTTGTAATTATGCTGTCATTTTTATCTTCAACTACACCGCTTATAACCCCAATCTGCGACTCAACCGCTCTCTTCACATCCTCATCTTTTACAGAGAGGAGGTCTTTTTGTAGGTTTTGGGCTTCGGCTTCGAAGGTTGCTTTTAGGGCTTGTAGGGTGTTAATTTTTTCTTCAGGTGTAATGTCCTCAGCTTTTTTGTCCTTGGTTAGGTTGTAGGATTGGGTGATGATTTTGTTGTTAATTTTTTCAATAAAGTCGGCAGCTTGGCCAGATTGTGTGCTGTCGAGTTTTATTAATAGGGTATCAACACCGAGAGCTGAAAGATTTTTAAATGCTGTGTTTTTTTCGGCTTCAATGGTTGTTTTATTAATTTTTGCTTCTGCCATTAGCATGTTGTTTAGGGCTTTGTCTTTTGCATTTTTAATTGCATTTTCGTCGTTTAGGCTGCGAACATCAGCAAGCTTAACAACACTATCATACCCCACACTCATTTTCATTTCTTTTGTTCGGTCTTCGAAGTATTTGGATGCTGTGGATTGCATGTCGGCTGGTTGAGATTTGAGGAAGTTTTGTTTTGCTTCAATAAATGCAGATGCGTAGGACATATTTTTATTTTTTGCATTAATAATACAATTTTCAATACGAGACTTATCGCCTTCCCTATTACCAATGTGCTCAAATTTAACGAAATCGAGCTGCTTCATAATGTCGCTTTTTAGCAGACCATTATTTTTCTCGGCGTCTCTTGCGGTTTCATTACGAAACTGCAAATACTGAGCCCGATTAAGCTTAGCCTTTTCGTCAATTCCATTCTTTTCTTTAAAATTATATTCTGCGGTTTTTGCAAAGTCAAGAAAATTCTGAAAATCTTTTTTGGAGCCAAAATTTTCGTTGCGAAATTTCTTATGTTCGCTTTGTTTTGGGCCTGAAAAGTAGTTAGATACTGAGTCGTAAGCTTTGCCAGCTTTGTTGTATAAACTTGTTAAGCCAGGTCCCGATCCGTAGGTATTTTGCACTTTTCCGAGAGATGCTTCGCTCAATTTATTGGATGCCTCTTTGAATTTTTCTTTTGCATAATCAAATGCCTTGCCCCCCTGAGATATTATATTAGAAGTAACCCCCTTTGGGCCGTGAACCGCATTAGCCATTTTAGTGCCATACATTTTGTCTATATGTTGCAACAGCCCGCCTTTTATTTGCCCTAGTTTGCCGTCCTTGCCTTTTTCGTATTTTCCTATTATGTCCTCCCTTGTTGGCACTGCATTTGCCATGGCTCCGCTAAATTTGGCAGCCCCTCTGCCAAATGCAGTGGATCCATCGGTATTTTTTTTGCGATTGCTATTGGGGTTAAAGTTAAATGCGTTGGAAAGTTTGTCTGCCATTGATTGTATTCCCTCTAAGTTGTATGTTATTACCAAAAGAGAAACGGCAAAGTAAAAAGAATTTTCCATGTAAGTTGCAAAATTAAACCCAACTGCAACATATGATTTAAACAAGAATAACATCATACAAGGTGGGCATAATATAGCAAAAAGCGCAATGAAAACAAGGCTTTGCGGGTCTAGCCATGCTTTTACATCTGTAAATAAGCTGCATACTTCAAAATTTAGCATTGCCCCTAGATATCCTAGAGATACAAAGATAAATAGAGAAACAAACATTATAGTAAAAATGTAGTTAAACATTGGCTCAATAAGGCCATCCTCCATAAAGCTAACTGCGGTTTTTTTTGTGTTTTCAAACAAAAGAAGGCACATAAAAATTGGCATCATAATAAAACTTGTTCCAATTGCAATCTTTAAAAATAATAAATACATAATAACTTTGGCCATAGTTACCGACAAAAAGTAAGCTAAAACCACGGTGAAAATAATAACCGGAATATAAATTGCACTAAGACCATATAACGAAAACATTTTAAAGAAAAATGGTTTGGAAAATATAACTCCAAACATCATGTCAAAAACTACCAAGGTTCCATTATTTGCAGAATTTGCATTTGCATTTGCATTAAAAAAACGCACCACGCTTGGCGGCAAAGACTGCCCGAGGGTTTGAAGTGAGGCATTTAGGATTATTTTTTGAAAAAACATTCCAATGTATTCCAAGGTTTCAGTGAGGGTTTTCATGATAACTTGATCGTGAAAGTTGATGGACTTAGCATCGGTAATAAACGAGACGAAAACTAATTTAAAAATAACAGAAATAACATCTTTAGTTTTTAGCTCAGCAACGCCAACCATATAATTAAAGCCTAAAAACACAATGGCTAAAATAATGACAAGAATTTTAGCTAGTTGAAAATTACGATTTAATAATATAGAATTTCGCACCTCTCTTACAAGTCCTCCGTAGCCATTTTCGCCGTAAAAATATTTCAACAATGTTGTGTAAAATGGTCTTAGTATTTGTGCTCCCTCGCCAAGACCAATTTCGTTGCCTCGGTATAAACACCCACTTTCAACAAACCCTACAACAAACATTGCAACTGCCATTATTGTAAAAACAGCAAAGCAAACCATGCAGGCAGCTGCAAAAACGATTAAAACAGCGGATATTTGATTCTTAAAATTTTGCCATGTGTCGTCCTTAATTCCCACTCCATCCTTAAATATTGCAATTATACCTCGCTCCTTAGATCCTTTTTCTACTTTGTCCAGCGCTTTTTGTGTTGCATTCGATAGCTGTTTTTTTGCTGAGGATAATTTTTCACTAAATGTTGATTTGGACATGAAATTACATCATTTAACTTGAAATTTTTTTTAATTATTTAATTATAACTATATAATAAAATGATTTTTTTAAATTGTCAAGGCAGTAATTGAAAAGTTTTACAAATCTATTAAAATTATTTGTTTTTTTAAATTGTTTTACACCCAATGCTTTGCTAGGCCAATCATAAAACCAATTTTTTATCAGGCGAAGTCAGAATATTTTTTATGGGCCAAAGCGACTTTACCTTCGCAAAACTTGCAAGGCGAGGAAAAATTTTTAACAATACAAGATGAGGCAAAAAGTGGGTTATAGGAGAGGTCTGATAAGCAAAGTTATGCCAGTAATAAACAAAATCAAGCAAGAAAGTGTTATGTAAGAAGATAGTGTTCTTGCTCCTTGTCATTCCCCTCCCATTTTGTCATTCCCGCGAAGGGGGGAATCTAGGCTTTCTTAACATCCTATTTAAGTGGAGGAAGCAAGCTTTAGCTTTAGGCGTGGGGGTAATTAAAAAAGCATTTGTTAAACCTAGATTCCAACCTTCGCGGAAATGACGGTAGAAGGGGGTAGGTTCCCGCCTGCACGAAAATGACAACGGAAAGGGCGGGATTAAAATTATTAATCCTCCTTCACCTCTTTAAAGTCGGCGTCTTTAGCTCCATCGGTTGATGAACTTGAGGAGTCAGCAGAGCCCGAGGAGGAGCCATCAGCAGAACCGCCAGAGGATCCATTAGAACCATCGCCACCAGCTGAGCCGCCAGCGGATGCATCGCCTTGTTGGGCTTGATACATCATTTCGCCAAGTTTCATGGATGCAGATTGTAGATCCTGCATTGTTTTGGTCATCTCGCTTGCGGTTGCATTTTCGTTTGCTAGCACTGTTTTTGCTTCTGCAAGTTTGGATTCTATGTTGGTTTTGGTTTCGCCGTCCACTTTGTCGCTGTAGTCCTTCAGGGCTTTTTCGGTTGCATAAATGGAGCTATCAAGTTCGTTTTTTGCTTTTGCTTTCTCGGCGCGCTCTGCGTCCTTACTTGCGTTTGCCTCTGCGTCCTTCACCATTTGTTTAATTTCATCATCCGTTAATCCGCCTGAGGATTTAATTTGAATGTGCTGCTCCTTGTTTGAGGCCTTATCCTTTGCCGAAACTTTTACAATACCATTCGCATCAATATCAAATGTTACTTCAATTTGTGGCATTCCACGCGGTGAGGGAGGAATGCCATCAAGGTTAAATTCTCCAAGCATTTTGTTGTCGCTTGCCATTTTTCGCTCGCCTTGAAACACGCGAATTGTAACAGCATTTTGATTGTCACTAGCAGTTGAAAAAGTTTGCGATTTTTTTGTTGGAATTGTAGTGTTTCGTTCAATAAGCGGTGTCAATACTCCGCCCGCGGTTTCAATACCTAGCGTTAGAGGAGTTACATCTAGCAGTAATACATCCTTAACATCACCAGTAATAATACCACCTTGAACCGCCGCCCCAATTGCAACAACCTCATCGGGGTTAACACCTTTATGGGGTTCTTTGCCGAAAAAGTCCTTAACAATTTGCTGCACTTTTGGCATGCGGGTCATTCCCCCAACTAGTATAACCTCATCAATTTTGCTTTTGTCAATACCACTATCTGCAAGAGCTTTTTTGCAAGGCTCAATAGTTTTTTCAATTAGGTCGTCAACAAGTTGTTCAAGTTTTGCACGGGTTAGTTTTATTTGCAAGTGTTTTGGCCCTGTTGCATCGGCAGTAATGTATGGCAAGTTAATATCTGTTTCAGTAGTGCTAGATAGCTCAATTTTTGCCTTCTCGGCCGCTTCCTTAATTCGCTGCACTGCAAGCTGGTCTTTGCTAATATCAATTGCTGGGTTTTGTTTTTTAAATTCCTCAACAATGTGTTTTTGAATCCTCATGTCAAAATCGGCGCCGCCCAAAAATGTATCACCATTTGTGGCTTTTACTTCAAAAACTCCATCACCTAGTTCCAAAACCGAAACATCAAAGGTTCCACCCCCTAGGTCGTAGACAACAATTTTTTTGTCGCCTTTTTTATCAAGCCCGTAGGCAAGAGCTGCTGCCGTTGGCTCGTTCACAATACGCAAAACTTCAAGCCCCGCAATTTTGCCGGCGTCCTTTGTTGCCTGACGCTGAGAGTCGTTAAAATATGCAGGAACCGTAATAACCGCCTGAGTTACTTCGTGCCCTAAATAATCCTCCGCTGTTTTTTTTAAATAACGCAAAACTTCGGCGGCAATTTGCGCTGGGGCAAATTCCTTGCCGTGTTTATCGGCAACCCAAGCATCGCCAGACTTAGACTTAACAATTTTGTAAGGCACATGTTTAATATCTTTTTGTACTTCGGCATCCTCAAATTTACGGCCGATGAGTCGCTTTGCCTCAAAAAAAGTATTTTCCGGATTTGTAACCGCTTGGCGTTTTGCCGCCCCACCTATAATTGTTTGTCCGTCCTCAGTGTAGGCAACAACCGAGGGAGTGGTTCTTGCGCCTTCGGTATTTGCAATAACCGTTTGCTTAGATGCGCTTTCGTAAAATGCAACGCAAGAGTTTGTTGTGCCAAGGTCAATACCTATAACTTTTCCTGTAACAGCCATAATAAAACAAATAAATAAACTAAAAAAATATAATAACTATAAATATATATAGAAACAAATATTTTTTTTTCAAGACGAAGTAATACAAAAAACAAAAAATAAAATTATTTTATTGAAAATGCAAAATAAAACAAATATAATGTAGATATATTTTTAAAGGTTATTAGTTAAAATGTTATTATGTATCAACACTTAGAGACAAATTTTGCAAACGGGGTTTTTACTATTACATTTAATCAGCAAAATAGCAAGGTGAACATTTTATGCGAGCCAGTTTTAACTGAATTAGACCAAATTTTAGACGAAATATCCTGCAAAACCGATATCAACGCCGTTGTTTTTCGCTCGGCAAAGGAGGGTGTTTTTATTGCAGGGGCGGATATTAACGAAATAAAAAGCATTACAACAATTGAGGATGCAAAAGCAAAAGTTAGCCGTGGGCAGCAAATTATATCCAAAATTGAAAAACTCAGTATTTGCCCAAAGCGAGGAGTAAAATGCATTACATTTGCCGTAATAAACGGGGCCTGTATGGGCGGCGGGCTAGAACTTGCCTTGGCATGTAACTATCGTATTGCTATTGAAGGCGAAAGAACAAAACTTGCATTGCCCGAGGTTAATTTGGGTATTATACCGGGTTTTGGTGGGTGCATTCGCCTGCCAAAGGTTGTGGGTCTGCTAAATGCCTTGCCAATTATTTTAAGCGGAGCCCCTGTGGATTGCAAAAAAGCCCTCAAGATTGGTCTTGTTAATTTTGTTGCCTCTGGGCTTGAATGCGAAAAGCTAATTGAAAACTTTATTACAAAAACAACTGAGGCTCGCAAAATAAAGCGATTTAAACTTTACTTTTTTCAACGCTACCTAAAACATTTTATGGTTGGTAGAGCGCGCAAGCAAATTTTGCAAACAACAAAAGGTTTTTACCCTGCTCCGCTTGTTGCCTCAACACTTTTGGAACAAACATTTTGTATAGCTTTTAACCAAGACAAAGCCCTTGAAATGGAACTTAATGCCTTTTGCAGCTTGGTTATTGGGCAAATTAGCAAAAATTTAATTGATTTATACTTTTCAACCGAAGCCCTTAAAAAAAACAATTTTGGCATAGAGGAAAGCATTACCGAAAAACAAATTAACGAAGTATCGGTTTTGGGCGCTGGGGTTATGGGTGGTGGAATTGCATGGCTATTTAGTAAAATAAATTTGCCAATAAAAATGAAGGATATTAACCTAAAAGCAATAGGGCTAGGCTACGCCCAAATTGCAAAAATTTATGGGACCTTGCTTAGCAAACGCAAAATAAAACCGGCTGAACTTGCACAAAAATACAATTTAATAGGGCATACTCTTGAAAATGCCGACCTAAAAGCCAGCGACCTAGTTATTGAGGCAGTGGTTGAGGATATTAACATTAAGAAATCTGTGCTTGCAGATATTGAAGAACACATCAGCAAAAATGCAATTATTGCAACAAATACATCATCCTTGCTTGTTAGCGAAATTGCAAAAGACCTACAACACAAGGAACGCGTTGTTGGAATGCACTTTTTTAACCCCGTGAACAAAATGCCATTGGTGGAAGTTGTTAAGGGGGAGCATTCTAGCCCACAGGCGGTAAAAACAGTTTTAAATATTGCACGAAAATCGGGCAAAGTTGCAATTGTAGTGGGCGATTGTGCCGGCTTTGTTGTAAATCGTATTTTACTACCCTACATGAACGAGGCATTAAAATGCCTTGAACAATACGGGCCTCAACACCTGAAGGCAATTGACAAAATTTTCACAAATTTTGGCATGCCAATGGGCCCATTTACACTTGCCGACGAAGTGGGGCTTGATGTTTGCTACAAAGTTAGTAAAAATTTGCACCACGCCTACGGCGAGCGGGCAAATCCTGTAAAAACAATTGAAAATTTGTTTGTTGAACAAAAACTTCTCGGCAAAAAAGCCGGAAAAGGTTTTTATAATTACAATAAGTACGGCAAACAAATTGGGCTAAATGTTGATGCACAATTGATATCTCCTTCAGAGCCAAAGCAATTTAACGAAGCCGAAATTTTAAACCGCTGCCTTGCGGTTATGATAAGCGAGGCAAAACTAATACTTGCCGAAAAAATTATAGATAGCGAGCAAAACCTTGATATTGCAATGATTATGGGCTGCGGCTTCCCTGCCTTCCACGGCGGCCTCGTAAAATATGCCAAGCTAAATGGAAAGTGGTAGAGTGTTAAAAGGTAAAATTATTTTTTGATTAGACCTCTTTCATTATCCACTTTTTACTTCACCACCTTTTATAGAGGTTTTCAAAAAAATTTCTTCGCCTTGCTCGCTTTACAAGGATAAAGTCGCCTTGGCTCATAAAAAAATATTTTGGCTTTGGCTACTTTGCTTGGTAAAAAATAGGTTTTAGGATGGGTCTATTGCATTTAGCTTAAAAACAAACTTCAACCACGCCACGAATGGCGTTTGTAAAATATATTTTGGCGGAAGCGGGAATGCTTTGAGGGCGGTAGAAGCCCTGATTTACAATTTTACCATCTTGAGTTAGTTGATTTATAAAGGCATTTCGCATAATGCCATTTACAATGCCACATTGGGGGCTGGGGGTGTAAAAAATATCGTCTTCGCCCATTCGCAAAAAAACATTGCCAGATGAAAATTCGCAAATATAGCCCTCGTTATTTAGCATTAGTGCGTCAAAGCACTTGTTTTGTTGTGCCTCCATTTTTGCCATTACAAATTGTATGCTATTTGCAGTTTTTCCATCCAAACAAGCCTGACCTTCCCTAAGAATATTTTGCCTTATGTAGCTAGAAAACATTATTTTGTTGTTAATATTTTGCGGGGGGAGGGGGGCGGTTTTTATTAAAATATTAGTTGCATTATTTTGTAATGGCAAATATCCGCCGCTTCCACCACCGCGAGAAACAATAATTTTTGCCACGCAATTTGGCAAATTATTTTTTTTACACAGGGCGGCTATAATGCCAGCAATATCCTCAGTTTGCATTGCAAAATTAATTTGCAACAAATTGCAAGATTTTGCAAGGCGGGCCAGATGCTCTGCCAAATGTTGCGGGGCAAAATTATCCACCCTAATTGTTTCAAAAATGCTATCGCCGTAATTAATTGCCCGCTCAAAATTGTTGATGCCTATTTTGCACTCGCTAGTAATTTTGCCGTTAAAATAACATTGCGGCTTTTTTAAAAAAAACATGTTAAAACTCCTTAGTTTGTTGAATGTAATTTAGTTTTATGTCAAACAAAACGCGCTTGCCAAGAGCCTGATCGCGAGAATCGATGTAGTATAAATCCTGTTCCACCTGTTTTCGCTTTAATTTTGAAAGTTTAAATTGGTATAGGTCCTTGTTGTTATCGCAATTGTAGCTAGAAATTGGGGCAAAAAATAACATAGTATTTAACAAAATTTGCTCGTTTTTACTAAGCAAAAAATTTATATGGGGGCAGTGAAAGATGTCCTTAGTTTGTATTTTTCCGGGCATTGTTGTTAAAAACATAAATCTGCCTAGGGTATCGGTAATGTAGGTTCCGGTTTCGGTGAAATTTAAATCAAAATTTGGGTCTTGCTCATCGGTAATTTTAGATTGATAATACCCCCCCGCATTTGCCTGCCAAATGTTAATTTTTACGCCCTCCATTGGTATATCGTTAATATCGGTAACAATGCCCTCAATAATTAAGGGCTCGCCCTTGGCAAAATAATAAGACCCAACCTTTCGCGCCAAATTGTTGTTTGGATTAAATTTTTTAGGTGCCCCCTCCTCAGCAAATAGCATTGGCGGAGTAATTTGCCCCTGATTAAATGTTGTGCGGTCGATGATGTTGGCTTTTGCGTTAGTTGAAAGAGTTATTATTATTAGGGTTACAAACTTAAGAATCATAAACTTACAAATATTTTTAAAGTTTGTTTAGATATGAAGTGATGGTGGCTTAGGGAATACCTTCCGCAGACCTCTATTTTGCAGCTGGTGTGGCGGCTGCGGCTGCGGCTTCTTTTGCTTCGTCTTCTAGGTCTTTTTTACCACGGCCAACGATGCTTAAAATTGGAAAATCGCCATTAATGCGAACTCCATCAATTTCAACTTCGCTGGAGTTGTAGGTTTTTCCAAGACCAAATTTTGAAATATCAACAACAATTTGCTCAGGAATTTTGTTAATATTTGCAACAACTGGCACTTCGTATTTAATAATGTTAATTTTGCCATTTCTTTTTACACCCGGAGAAACAGATTTACCGACGATAGAAATTGGCACCAAAACCGAAACCTCGCTTTTTCCCTCGCAAGAAATAAACTCAATGTAATCAATTGCTCCAGTAACTGGGTGAAATGCAATGTTTTGAATTAAAGCCTTAATGGTTTTGCCACCAATTGCAAAAGTAATAACTTTTGTTTTGATGCAAGTTAGTTCCATCATTTTGTTGGCAATTTTTGCATCAAGCAGGGCGTGGATGCTGTCCTTCCCTGTGTAGATAGAAAGAAGGATGAAACCACTTTGTTTGTATTTAATGGCAGATTTTGCACCAAATTCCTTACGCTCGGTAAGATCAAAAGGTTTTGAAAAATCTAAAACAATTTTAGACATATAATAAGATAATAAATTGTATAATATAATTATTGAGCAGAAGCAAGTTCGTTTGCTTCGTCCTGCGAGCGAGCAACAATAACATCGGCTCTAAAATCAATGTTGTCGTAAATATTGATTGCTGTTTTAAACTTGCCAATCGACTTAATTGAGCTTGAAAGGCGAACAGAATTTTTTGTTAAAAACTTTTCAAGCAAAGGATTGATTGCAATTGCACTATCGTAGATGTCCTTATTGCTAACTGAGCCATATAATGTGCCGTCCTCGCTAGAAGGTTTTATTACAACAACTTTTTTGCCCTCAAGGGTTTGCAAAAGTTTTAGGGCATCCTCCCTCATGTTTTTATCCTGCTGGCTGAGCTTTGAAAGATCCTCAGTAACTTTTTTCATAACAATTGCATTTGCAACTAAGGCAACACCATTTGGAATTAAAAAATTATTTGCATAACCTTTTTTTACATTAACTACCGAGCCTGCCTTTCCAAGACCTTGAAACGATTTTAGTAGAACAACTTTTATCATAAATTTACACTTAAATACTATTTTAATATTATATAATTTGGTCTGGGTAGGATATCAACCCTAAAAATCTTGCTTTTTTAATAGCGTTGGAAATTAGGCGTCTTTTTTTAGATTTCACCCTTGCCCACAAGCCATACATAGACTTAATTTGACCAAACTGAGAAATGTATTTTTTAATTAACGGGATGTTTTTGTAGTTAATTTCCTCATCTGGAACTGTGTTAATGTGCAAAACATCGTCAACTTGGTTGTTAATTTGAATGCGGTTTTTGCCAGAGGATAGAAATTCCTGCGCTTGAAACGACAAATCGGTTGTAACAACTTTGCCGTCCTCGTTTGGCATTGGGGCAATAACAAAGGTATCGCGACCTTCGCTTTGGTAGGAATGACGATTGCGAGATTTGAAATCGCCCTGTTGAGGGGAGTCTTTTTCTACTTTGCGGGCGTAGCTACTTTTGATGTTTCCACCAACTTTACCAGAGACTAAAATATCTTTGTTTTCAGACATAACAATATTAAATAATTTATATTAATGTAATTAAAATGGACCTTCACATGCTTTTTGGTATTCTCTCTCCTCAGGGGATTCAACCGCTGGGGTTTCAAGCAATAGGGGAGATGGAGCGGTTGGAAGTGCCTCAAGTTTTGTAATTAAATTACGAACAACACCATCGTTAATTTTTAAGTAGGACGAAATTGCCAAAATATTAGCAGGTTTTGTTTCAAAACATACAATATAGCAGCGAGCCTTGGAGTATTTTTTAATGCGATATGCAAGCTTACGAGAACCCAAATACTCGTTTTTTTTAAAGGCACTATTGCAGCCTCTACTTGCAATTTCGTTAATTTTTTTAAAAATTGATTTAACACCTTGACTTGGAATATCCGAGCTAATTAAAATAAATAACTCGTAGTTAAACATTACTTGAGAAGAACTCATATTTACGAAACAATACAATACATAATTTTACAAAACCAGAAATATTTATTAACACATATTTTTAAATAATCAACAAAAAAAATGATTTTTTTACATCCGCCCCCTTTTTACTCATTTTCACCCCTTTTTCACCCTTTATTTTTGGAAAAAAATTCACATTTATCTGTTTTCACAAACAGCCGCGAAATTTTATATATTTTTGTTGCATTTTTATTTTGTTTGTTTTACAATGTGGCATTGATTGTAGATTTGATTGTTTTTGAGGCGGGGAAAAAAGTCTAATAAATGAATTCAAAAAATAAATTTAATAATATGCAAAAAAATACAAACTTAGTTGCAAATAAATGTGGCGGCAATGTAAAAACGGTTAGTGTAAAATACGGCACAAAACAAGTTGCTTGCAATGGCACATTTGCCGATGATCAGCAAAATATTGATAGCAAGCATCCAACAATCTACATAAAACTTAGCAAAAAAAATAATTTGCAGCTGGCTGTTTGCCCTTATTGCGGAACTCATTTTGTTGAATCGGTCTAATAATTTAGAGATGTTTTGCGAATAAAATTGTGAATAAAATTTATACATTATTTAAAGATGAGGTATTTAAGGTTTGTTTGGTTTGCGGCACTGGCAATGCAATTAACATCCTGCATTATTGATAAAACAAATACAACCCCCCCACTTGTGCAAAATAATTATAGCAAAATTAACCCATCTAAACGCCAGCGGCCATTGTATAATAAAATAATTCTTAACCGCATACAGGACAGCGAAGGCAACGAAGTTGAAACAAAAAACTACTCCGTTGTGAACAAAAAAAGCCAGCCAAGCGGCGATGTTGATGATATAATGTATTTAAATTCCAAGCTTAAACAAATTGAGGACGGCACAATAAAAGTAAATAAATCTGCCCCCGTTAAGGTCCAAGCTAAGCCGCAAAAATCAACTGATCAATCATTAACAACACAGCCTTTGCCTGCACAAATTGTCTCAAAAAAAGAGGATGAGGTTGCTACCCCTTCAACCAACTCAACTCCACCAGCTTTAAGCAAAACACCTGATAAAACATTGGAGCAACAAATTGCGCAAAATAACGATGTGGAAATTGCCTCCAACGCAAACGATTATATCATTAAACCATCAAGCGTTTTTGATATGAAACAGCCATCAAGCGAACCTCAACCCGCCGAGCCCTTCAGTAATGCAAATAGCAATGCAGAAAACGAAATTGTTCAAACCCCTAAAAGCCTCGTGCCTATTCCCGCAAAAACTGCGGTGAGTGTGTCTACAAGTAATGCTGAATCTAAAAAAAAGTTGCTGGAGGATAAAAAGTTTTTAAGCGATACAAAATTGGATAAACCTGTGATAGCCACAAAAACAAACAAGCCACAAAAAAAAATAGTTAGTATTATTGAGGACGATGGCATTGTGCTGGACGAAGCAACTGCAAAAGACTTGGGGCTTAAGCAAGGCGGCACAAACATGAAAAAAAGTATTAGTAAAAGCAATGACATTGCAAATGAGGAGGTTTCTCTTTCCAAATCCGCCCCTGTTGCTGGGGTTATTGCTAACAGAGTTGCAAAGGCAAATGCCCCAAAGAGCAAAAGAGTTGTTGTGCCAATGAGCGAGGGCAAAATTGAAAGTTTAAAACAAAAAGCCCCTTATACAATTTTAACGGAGGACGATATTTTAGGCACTTATTCAGTGCAAATAGGTGCCTACGAAACCGAGGAGGAGGCAATTGAGGTTGCAAACAATGTTTCTAAAATTAATGATATTTTTATTCAGCCGGTTGTTGTTAGTGGAACGGACTATTATCGCATTAAAACCGGCCCATTTACAACAAAAAAACAGGCCGATTCGTGTTTATACAATTTAATTAAAAATGGTTATTACGATATTTATGTGGTTCAAAACTAAAAAGGCATTTGGCTTGATAGACTTAGCAATTGGAATTGTAGTTAGCGGAATGCTGGTCTACGGGGCATTTTTTGGCATTGGGCTGGTTTCTAAAAAACGCACAGATAAGCTTATTAGCTCTATGTCAACCATTCGCCAATCTATTGAAATTTTTCAAACCATTAATGGGTTTTTACCGGGTGATGCCTTTGCCCAAGGCCTTGAAACGGTTAATTCATCCGCAAAAATTGTCAACACTGCTTGTGGTAATGGGGATGGGATTATTTCGTGGCATTCTCGCTGTGGCTCCGTTACTTGCACAAATTGCACGCCTCAAACAAAATGCAATGTTGCATTAAGCGTTTCAGTTGTCGGCGGCGTAGCTTACGGCCTGCATAGCGAAACAATGCTATTTGCGAAGCATCTTTCTGATTTTGGAATTTTATCCAAAACTTTGCCAAGCGAAAAATCTAATTATTATAATGTTCCGCTTTCTGCCGCAAACACGGTTTCTACGGGGGTGGAAAATACAATTTTTTTGCCAATTTTGTTTGCAAACACTGCGGCAGTGCCACTTTATGGGTTTAAAAGGGTTGATAGCAACCACACAATACTAATAACTTCTACAAGACAATTTTATGGCACAACGGATTCCACAAATTTATTTAATGCAACCCAACTGGGGCGAACATCCACATTTTCTGATAGCGACCCTACCTTTGTTTTTTCGGTAAATTCGCGATGTGGCCCGCATGAAATGTTTCCCGCAGGCTTTGAAATTGACTACAAAGACGCCGACTACATCGACAAAAAAATTGACGATGGTATTCGGGATACCGGCAATGTAAAACACTGCCCAAGCGCCACAAACTGCGACCTTGCCAACCGATCCAAAGTAATCATCGGCTTTTTACAAATCTTCGCCTCCCTTTAATCCGCCCCTCCAGTTTCTATTTAGCGTAAATATTTTGATACTATCGTGTCGACTTTATGTAAGTAAAGCTAGCAAGGTGAAAAAAATGTTTTAAAAACATCTGTAAAAATGGATGAAATACAAAGTTGGTTATACAAAGTGGGTTTTGGATGGGTTGTTCTGCAAATTTTAACGGGTTTATTTTGTATAATAAAATATCGCCCATTGAAACTCATTTAATGTAATTGTCCTTGTCTTAATTGCTTTGTGATCTTGATTTGTGGTAATTTATTGTTGTTATTGCTACCATTGCCATTATTGACCCCGCCCCCGCTTTTATTTAATTGAAGAAGGCGAATGTTGTTTAGCAACTCTGTTGATTTCTCTTTTAGTTGGTTATTTTTAAGAAATTGTTTAATTCCCGTATCGGCAAAATTGTCAAAACTCGAAAATTTCATGATTCCAGTTTTGACAATTTTCTCACCTTGTATATCAATATATTTTATGCATTTTACGCCATTAATCTCTTGAATTTGCAAGGCATTGTAATGTTTGTTGCCGATTGTATTTAATGTTTGGGGGTGGGTATCAATATAATTCTTCAATCTTTGCAAATTTTCAGGGATTACAATGTGTTGATAATTTTCCGACTCCAAAAACTTAACAATTTCTGTGTACTTTATTGTAAGTCCATTTTGTAAGTCCATTTAGTAATAAGCCCTAAGTCTCGCAGCTGTTTATCGTCAACAACTGAGGGGGCGTTGAGTAGCAAGCACTGGCCTTTGCTGGTGAGGGGGAAGGCAATAACTTCGCGAATGTTGGACTCGCCGGCAAGCATCATAACCATTCGGTCAATTCCGGGTGCAATTCCACCATGTGGGGGAACCCCGTAGGATAGTGCTTTTACCATGCCAGTAAATCGCTCCTCAACTTGCTGTTTGCTGTAGCCTGCAATTTCAAAGGCTTTGTAAAAACAATCAAGATTATGGTTTCTAATCGCCCCGCTTGAAAGCTCAATACCGTTGCAAACAATATCGTATTGAAAGGCTTTAATATCAAGTGGGTTTGTATTTAAACCCTTAAATACTATGTTTATTAAAGCTTGTTTAATGTTTTTAATGTTATCAAAAGACTTGTCAATGATATAATAACCTCCTTCCCAGTTTGTATTTGAACAATCCATAGTAACCCCATCTGGAATAACTACACTACAACCCATAGTTTTAGATAGAATTTCATTAATTTTAGCACTATCGGACAAGGTATCTTGACCAGTAAGTTTTTTTGTTTCAGCAAGTAAATTGTGAATATTGTTTGTAATTGTTTTAAAGATTTCACCATTTGGATTTAATTTTTTAACTTCATTAATGTTTATTGATAGCTGATATTTTTCATCGCTCCATTTTTTAAAATCAATAAATTTTTCTGGCTCACTAATAAGTAAGGTATCAAGCCCCCCCTGTGGCATTGAAAATGGATTGTGGCAAAAGTCAATTTGCCCCGTCTCTTCGTTTTTTTCGTAAAATGGAAAGTCGTATATCCAGCAAAATTCAAAGTGGTTATTGTTAAGTAGCCCAAGTTTTTTTGCAATTTCGGTGCGAACAAGTCCCGCAAGTTTTTTGGCAAATGCAGGCTCCCCGCAGGCAAACAATACCGCATCTTTTGTTGATAATTTACAAGCCGATAAGCCCTCTAAGCACTCAATACACAGCAATTGCTTTGTGCGGGTTTCGTCAAAAAATTTGGATATTGGGCCTTTGGCAGATCCATTTTCGTCAAAATTTATGTATGCAAGCCCCCCTGCACCATTTGCCTGTGCAAAGGCTATCATATCATCATAAAATTTACGACTTTGGCCGCTGGCATTAGGTGCGGGAATTGCAATAACCACAGCCCCTTTTTCAATTTGCTTTTCAAAAATGCTAAACCCACTGCCTTTAAATAAGTCGCTTACATTACTATTTACAATGCCGCTTCGTAGGTCTGGCTTGTCGTTTCCGTAGGCAAGCATGGAGTCCTCGTATTTTATGCGTCTAAACGGATAGCCCGAAATTGTGCGTCCGTTTGAAAACTCTTTGAATAAGTTATAAATAATTGGCTCCATTGTGTTAAAAACATCCTCCTGTTCAACATAGCTCATTTCAATGTCTAGCTGGTAAAAATCACCCGGAGACCTATCCGCACGGGCATCTTCATCCCTAAAGCACGGGGCAATTTGAAAGTATTTGTCAAAGCCTGAAATCATTAAAATTTGCTTAAATTGTTGAGGTGCCTGAGGAAGGGCGTAAAACTTACCCGGATTTAAACGGCTTGGCACCAAAAAATCCCTCGCACCCTCTGGCGAGGAAGCAGTTAGTATTGGGGTGTTAAATTCAAAAAAACCTGCATCATACATCTCATCGCGAATTTTTTTGATAACTTTACTGCGAAGAATAATATTATCCTTCATTTTTTTGCGGCGAAGGTCTAAGAAGCGGTATGTTAAACGCATCTCCTCGTTAATTTCATCGTCACCATTAATTTGAAACGGAATTTGCTCCGCAACACTTTGTATTTCGTAGCTTTCAATTTCCACTTCAATTTCTCCTGTTGGCAAATTTTTGTTTTCGCTACCTGCTGGGCGTTTTTGCACCTTACCTTTAAATGTAATAACGCATTCAAGTTTTAGCTTGGAAAGCTCTTCAACAAACGCCTTATTTTCCGTTGTTAGTTGAGTTATGCCAAAAAAGTCCCGAAGGTCAATAAACAAAACCCCTCCGTGGTCTCGCTTGTTGTGCAAAAAACCTGTTAAAATAACATTTTCTTCAATATTTTTAGCATTTAATTGTGCTAAATTGTGTGTGCGGTATTTGTTTTTCATAAAAAAAAGTAATGCTATTAAGATAATTTTATTAAACCCTCGGCAATATTTTTGTATGCAATTTGAGTTTCCTCAAGCGCCATTTGATATTGCCTCATATTTAAGCAACCTTTTCCCTCCTTAATCAAATTTAAGGCTAAAATAGGAACTCCGTATTTATCGGATAAACTTCGCAATTGAGGAGTAAAATCGCAACATTTTTCAATAATAAAAGGCTTATCGGAGTTTGAAAAAATGTTTTTAAATTCATCTACGCTAATTGCCGAGCCTTCTTTTATTGCGTCTCGTTGAAACTTTATCGCACTATCATTAATTTTATCAACCCAAAC
>Ga0209107_10000684_pt1 | contig 19487 bp, 21 predicted proteins | sample LakErihyJuly2011_2_FD_187460 | JGI IMG/M metagenome (GOLD analysis project Ga0209107, IMG submission 187460) | Freshwater microbial communities from dead zone in Lake Erie, Canada - CCB hypolimnion July 2011 (SPAdes) (version 2) | ecosystem: Environmental > Aquatic > Freshwater > Lentic >...
GAAATAGATGATCCCCGCTGCAATGGAATATGGCGTATTGTCTGGAATCAGGTTCATCTTTTCCACCCGCGACGATATAAACTTCCCCAGCATCATATGTTCCTTACCAATATTCAGTTTAGAGCAATAGCGCTCAATAAACGCACTTGGCAATGTGACCCCAAGATTCGTCTGTTCTCCGCCCCCGTTTCGCTCCACTGTATTCAAGATATCAAGCGCCAAACTACACCCGTGAGTCGCCGACGCATTGTCTAAATGAAACATCTCCGCAATTTCGTGGGATGTACGGATACACCCATTTTGCCGACATGCGATGTAGATAGATGCCGCCTTGATTCCGTCGCGATTACATCCGCGAAACATCTTTTGCTCCGATATGTCTTTGTGGATCGCCAATGCGTCATCCACGATGATTTTAGGAATACCCGCGATTTGTGCCATCATCGTGATATACGAGAACTCCGAATAAAGCGATTTTTCCCGATGGGGGATGGACTGCCATTCGGTCCATTTACCGATTTTGCGCATTTCGTAGGAGGAATTACCCGAATAAAGTACCTTACACCCAAGCGACGATTCTTGGAGCAAGGGGTTTATCGGATTGCCGCACCGAGTCGGGTCCGTGGAACTCTTGTCATCGGCACCGTAGAACCGCCATTCGGCGTTGTAATCCACCACATCGCGGCAAATCAGACCACACTCAATGTTTGTACACGTGGGGAACCCGTCGTCGCGCATCAACAATGCGGCTTTACATAAACGACAAATGGTCATCGGACTATCAAGCGTGATAGGCTCTTCTGTTTCTTGACCAATGCTTATTTTTTTCCGGCCAACATCGGCGTCCAATATGTCCCAGAGTTTGGCTTTTTCGGTTTTAGATAATTGATTATGTACCTTTTTTGTTCGTGGTTTAGCAACCCGTTTTTCTTCAATTTGATATTCCATTATTTATTAGTTATATTGATTTGGTGTTGGGTATTTAAACGCGTTCGTTCTATATAATTTCCAAAACTATTTAGGTCGCATAGTTCAATTTTTTAGTTAGTTCACAAGGACGACATATTTGTATAATTATATTATAAATGAACCTTGTGCTTGAACCATTAAAGGGGGTTTTGTCCGATTCCATTGCCAAGTTTCTCAAGGAAAACATCAAATTGGACGATACCGATATTAAAACGATTTTTGGAGACAATATGGACAAGGTATTATATCACGACGAAGGGTTCTTGAAAGATTTATCTAGTAAGATGAGCGACGTGGTTATGCCGGCATATATGAAAGAATTGCGGTATTTGAAGAAAATCGTGAGTGGGGTAGATGACGTGACAAAATCAATGAAAGCCTTACAGGACCGACTGGAAAAAGACCTTGGAGCAGTTGTACCGAATCCCAAGAACGCGAGAGAAACCATGAATAAGATGAACCAGATTGTGGAAGAGTTTATTAAGAAGGCTACCGAACTCACAAAAACTAAGATCGGATTGAGAGAGGTTTTACCGGAAGAAAAGCCTAAGTCTGGAGAAGAAAGCAAGACTGGAGAATCTTCGGTTTCATCGGTATTCAAGCCATCCTCCGTACAAAATGTATCACCTTTGGAAAAAGCATCACCTGTTCAACAAGCGTCACCAACCGCAGCTGTGATTAAGCCGATAGAAAATGCGATATTATCAACACCGTCGGATATAACAAACGCATTAAGTGATGAAATCTTAAACATTATTAACCAGCAAAAAGCAAAGCGTGGAGGCGCAAGCGTGCAAAGCGTGCAGCGCGACCAAGAAAGCACACAAAGCACACAAAGCTTACAAAGCGGTGGATCAAATATGCCCGACATAGAACCTCAAATCAACAAATACATAGAAGGCCATGAAAAGGTACCCCGAATACCAAAGCGCGATTATACTGAATATGACGGCAATCTTTCTGAATTGCTAAATCAAATCATTCGTGAAAAGATGGCCAAATACGAAGAACAGGCGAATGTGCTAAGTGATGAAATATTAAATAGTAAATCTTACAAAGATATGATTGCGTCGGTAAATGAATTGTTTATTTCAAAATCGGAGATGCAAGTCGCAGCAATCAACCAATTGTTACAAGCAATCAAAGAATCCAATATATCTGACAAGGCTTTACAGAAAATCATGGATAATACGACAAAACAAATTAAGATGTCAAAAGGAGGAACGAGGAAGAAGCGATAGAAGCGATAGAAGCGATAGGCGATAGAAGCGATAAGGCGATAGAAGCGATAGAAGCGATAGGCGATAGAAGCGATAGGCGATAGAAGCGATAAGGCCCCTCCCTACGGGATCGAAGGGCCGACCGTTAATGACCCTCCCTCTAAGGGTCAACTTATTCAAGCCTTTTCTCCAATGTTTCAAACAACGACGGGTCATACACAAACTTCCCCGTCGGCTTGTAATTGGTAATCGGCGTGAATACCTTTTTCACAGGTCCCGCAGCAGCTTGTTGCGTATTGATAAGTCGCTCATTCAAATTGACATCCTCTCTCCCCCCTACCTTTTCAATCACATTTCCGTATTCATCCAATATGAGACCCATCTTCTTCTTAATCTCGCTTCTAACATACCCAGGCACAATATGCGCCCAAGACACGAACAACGAATTGGGATGCATATACCTGATATAGAACTTGTTCTCCTCCAATTTATCCACCAAATATGCAATACAATCGGCTTGTTGATAAACGGGTTCTCCAAAAATGTATTCGGGCACGGTAAACCAAATAAACTTGTCGCCATTTCGGTTACGCGCCGTAATGCGAATCTTGTTGTGGATACGGTTCAGAATCTTGTTGAAAATACTCACTTGTTTCAGATCCTTTTTTTGCTGTTTTTCATAGAGGTCATCAATGTTGATTTTGCCTTTGGTTTCTTGTTCATCAAATAGAAAAATAGACATAGTGCGTGCGATGATGTATATTCCATAGGTTGGAATTATTTTCACGACAAAACCATAAAAATATATAGAAATATATTTTTATTCCTTTTATAATGGACGATAAAAAAGACCTAATACAAAATATAATCATAAGTGGTGGTGGATTAACAATTTTCAATTTATATGGCGCAACCAGAGAGGCTGAACAACAAGGCATATGGAAATACGATTCGGTTCGCGCATTTTACGGGACATCCGCGGGCAGTATGTTGTCGCTGATTATTGCGCTAAATTATCCCTGGGAAACTGTTGATAAATATTTTATTTCACGGCCTTGGAAAGCATTATTCAATTTTAATTCTATTAATTTTTACGAGAGCTTTGTGAATAATGGAATCTTGGATGGCAACTTCTTTTACGAAATATTTGCGCCTCTATTGAGAGGTAAAGACATCGATGTAAATATCACATTCCAACAGTTTTACGAACAAATTGGCAAAGAGTTGTATTTCTACAGTTTGAATATTGGGACCGCAACCGTGGAAGAATTGTCTCATAAAACACGACCTAATATGCGTGTAATTGATGGCATATATGCTTCCTCCGCACTACCCGTATTATTCAAGCCGTTCAAATACGATAGTCAAACATTTATGGATGGCGGGGTTTATTCCAATTATCCGATTGCTAAATGTTTGGCCCACGGATGTGATGAAAAGCACATCCTTGGAATAAGAATAGATATGAAAGTGGGTCCATTTCCCGATAATATTGGACTCCTTGAATACATTCGGTATTTAGTGAATATGGTTTTGACATATACACAAGATACACTGGTTGTTCGTAAAAATGACATATGTTTGAATGTGGATTATGTTGATTTTTCACATATTATGGAGATATTAGAAAGCCCTGAAAAAAGGGCGCAAAAAATAGAGAAAGGCGTTAAAGATGCGCGAGAATGGATAGACGCATACGCGCATAGCAAAACAGACGCGGATAGCTAACCAAAGGGTATTTCAAGATTTTATCTAAATAACGCATCTATTTACGATGGCGGCGGGTGCCTATCTTTTTCCTAGATCCACCTTTGGAACTCTTAGATTTGCCTGGACTCATGCTTTTGGGCGGACTCATGCTTTTGGGCGGACTCATGCTTGGCTTTCTTAATTTCGCGCCTTCCCAAAAATAGCGTTCTAATAATTCTCTCCAAGTTGCGCTACCATCAAATTCAGCACCAGCTCTTGGTATTGCTATATTATTTTTTTTATCTAACTTATAATATAATTCGTCATAATTATTCATAATTGCTGTTAAATATTCTAAATCATAATCATAGATGTTCGTGTTCTCTCTTGGACCTGGGTATTTATCCCGTGCCATTCTCTGAAAACCTTTTGTATAGTCAATATGGGCAGTTACAGTAATTCTGGATACAATGCTTGTGCCATTCGGTTTAGCTGGATACCTTCTATTATATACAGCCGGTTTATCAAGCTCCGCCTCCAGCTCTGCCAGCTGTTTAAAATCCAGATTATCAAAATCTATATCATCAAACGTTTTTCTAGACATTATATATTATTAATATAAAATATCACACACAATAGTGTAAACATTAATACAAGTAAATTACTGGGTTATCAGTAACAAAATAAAAGTTACTTTTACACAATCACTGTTTCAACAAACTCGTTCAGATGATCCTTGGTGACACTTGCGTCAAAATCGTAGATATCCCCCTTGAAAACCAGCTTGATGGTCGGGTATGATTTGATATCATATTGCTCAATCTTGGCCGCGGCATCCGAACTATCTGGGTCCGAGCAATCCACCATAGAACATCGCAATTTGACGCCGTTGATTAGTTTACCATCCTTCTCATTTGCGAATGTGGTCCACTCGGGTTTGGCCTTGGTACAATGGGGGCACCAGTCCGCGAAAAAGAAATAAATCACAGCCTCATTTGTACTCTGGTCATTCGGTTGATAAATATCCCTATATTTATCTTCTCGCGGCATATTCCATTTTTGATAAAAAAAATAAGCAGCTGCTGAGAATAACACAACAAAAAACACAAATATTATTTTTTTATATCGCGGACTAATGAATGTAGTTATTAATTCAACGATTGTCGGCATTTGTATAAACTTAAACCATACTTTATATATGGAAACAACGCGCGGGCATTTAGGCTGGTGTCTTTACACAAGAAACCTTGTGTGTCAAAATATATCATTCTATTCTAAATGGCCACGCGAAAGAAATCGCCATATAGTGAAAACGATTACAACAGCAACGATGGGATGCTTACCACCATTTGGGGGCCGAGCCAATGGCACTTCCTCCACACGATGAGCTTCAACTATCCTGTGAATCCAACCCATAGAGACAAGGTGAATTATCGTGCCTATGTCCTCAGTTTGCGCAATGTGCTGCCGTGTGGCAAATGCCGCGCCAACTTGCGACACAATTTCAAGAAACTCCCCCTAAATATGTCGCATATGGCCTCTCGCCAAACCTTCTCTAAATACATTTTTGATCTACACGAGCTGATCAATGAAATGCTTCATAAGAAGTCGGGTCTCACATATGAACAAGTGCGCGATACTTATGAAAACTTTCGGTCGAGATGTGTTGTTCCGGAGGCGCGCAAATGTACTGCCACCGCACACCGTACTACTAAAAAGGCACATACTAAGACACATAATAAGAAAGAGAGTGGGTGTACACGGCCTCTATATGGCAAGAAAGCCAAATGTTTGTTGCGCATTGTTCCCCAAGAAGAGAAGACGCCGACCTTTGAAGTAGATTCTAAATGTGTTAAGCGGAGCGAGTAACCCAAAAGGGATATCCAAAAGGGAGGAGCGGCTTCACCTCTACATTTTTCTCTGCGCGATATGTATAATGTCAGCGCAAATAGAAAGACGCATTATTTCGTGGAAAGGTCGGTCATTTAACCAAATTGTCGCCGGATTAAAACGAAATACCAATTCAACCGTGATTCAAAAAAGTAATTTACACGCGCCACAACCGATGCGCCATTATCGTAAAGAAATCGCTAATATCAGTGTTTGTAGTCGCGCCTCTATTAGTCTGGACAATTTCATGTCGCCCGGTGGAACCATCGTAAATACCAACTCTACCAATCAAACACGGAGCACTGAAGTGGCCGAGTTCGGCCTCACCGTCAATAAATCAGAGAGGCCAACCACCTCTTGTGATACCGTCGCTTGTAGCAAGGCATCGGATGCTCGCCGCCGGGTGCGCAGTTCGGGCAACGTGAAACGCGTATCCATCAGTTCCAAGACCAATGACCGGTATTATACGTCATCCAATGAATATTTAGTCAGTCGCAATTTGACCATTGCGCAGAACCAATATAGTTATGTGCGATTTGGCGACGCGACTGCTGAACCGGGTTCCGCCAAGAGTCTGAAAAACATTTACTCGCCGTCCGGACTCAACCATTGCGCTAAGGTGACCATTAAGGGGTTCTCGGTGTCGCCTCTCTTCACTTATCAATGGATAAACGGCTCAGTACATAATGTCACGTTTCCTGACGGTAACTACGACTTGGGCGAGTTTGTTACCCAGTTTCAAAACTTTATGATTTCCAAGAACCATTATTACACGAATCGGTCAACTGGGAAAAAGGAATATGCGATGAACTTCGCCTACAATGTGCGAACTGACCGCATCCAAATCCAGTGTAAAGCGGTGAATAAAAATGTGTTTCCATCAACTATGTTCACAGCCGCGGATGGTATAACTCTAACTTCGTATACCGTTGTTCCAGTAATACGTATTTTGCCCAATGTGTTTCAAAATATTATTGGCGTGGATGCCGGTTATTATCCCACAGGTGCCGATGGTAATCGTAGTATAAGTGGCGCACTAATTACAATAAATACATATGCTGGTGGAGAGGGTGTATTTTATTTACAACCCGATATTGATGCGGGTAATCGAACTCCAGAGAACAATATTTTTAACCAACGGCCATTTGTTTCTGCTACAAACGTGGGAATTGACCAAAACTTTGACGGCGCCGAGAAGCCCCAGATTGGCACTCCTTATGTGCCTCTCTACTACAAGCCCAGCAACAGTAAGTTTGCGACCCAGGGAAGCGTGGACGCAAGCAGTCGTTTAGCGCGACTCAAGTATGATACGATTACCAGTTCGGCGAGCACATTTACGACGGCGTATGGCCGACAAACCGCGAATGCTCTTGCCTATGGCGTGCCGGGTCCAGGGGCGACGTTCAAGGAGCGCATCGGGTACTCAGCGAGTTGCCAGCCGACGGCAAACATGACTACCAATCAAATGATGAAATGTACTACCACAAAGATTCATGGCGGATAAAGCGACGAATCGCTTATAGAGGCAATTGTGATTCGTGGTATTATAAAAAAGATATAAACAAATGACGCTTATTTGTTTATAACCAATGATACAACAAAACTTGCTGGATGTCTATCCCCGATACATGCGTCTAACTATTTTTGTGGATCATAACTACCCCGAATTATACAATCGTTATTACGAGGCGGTTCATAACCACAATCGCAAAGTATTTGACAATATTTATCACGTGGATGCGGGATTTGACTTGTTTGCGCCGATTGTCCAAGATATGAACATGGGTGTCTCCAAGATTGATTTTGGCGTAAAATGTTCCGCCCAGATTGTAGAGAGAGGCCATCCCGAATACAACACTGGGTTCTATTTACATCCCCGGTCCAGTATTGTGAAGACACCGCTTCGCCTCGCCAATAGCACGGGAATTATTGACGCGGGATACCGCGGAAACATCATTGGCGCATTTGATACGATACGCCCCCAGTTTTTAGTAAATCAATATGACCGATTTGTCCAGATTTGTGCGCCGGGACTGATGCCGATTCTGGTGGAAATGGTGGACAATGAATGTAGTTTAGGCGTAGAAACGCAGAGGTCGGGAGGCGGATTTGGTTCCACCGGTGTATAGATGAAGTTGGCTTGTTAAGTAGATGACTTATGGAAGTAGATGAACTGTAAAGTAGATGACCTGTAAAGTAGATGACCTGTAAAGTAGATATAAGATGACCCGTAAAATAGATGAACTATAAAATAGATGGTAGATGACTATGGAAAGGATAAACTATGAAAAGGATAAACTATGGAAAGGATAAACTATGGAAAGGATAAACTATGGAAAGGATAAACTATGGAAAGGATGAACTATAATAAGGATAAAATCTATTACTAGAATAAGTTCTAGTAATATATGATGTTTGAGAAAGAAAGCGATGAAGAAAGTGGTTTAAATGAAATACCAACAAATGGAATGACGACAAATGGAATGACCAAACCCATCAATAATGCCGAATCCAAAGACAATATCTCCGTGATTAGTTCGGAAGGGCTCAACCAAACTTACATAATTGACAACCTCTCTCCCACCTGGGGAATTATGCTCGTAATCCAAGACAACCTCAACTTGCGCATCGGCGTCCAAGTGAAAAAGAAGTATTTCAATGCCGCCTTCTGGAACTACATATCCACGCCCATAAACTTCGCAATCACGCTTTTCACGGCACTCACCGCGGGTCAGACCGGGTCTAGTGCAACATTCTTGACTAATTCCCAAATATTCTACATTTTGGTCGCAACCTTTGTCCTCTCTACGGTGAACACTTTTTTCAAATTAAGAGAGAAGGCCGATATCAACTACAAATCCGCGAAGATGTGGGAGTCTTACGCCGCGGCATTTGAACGCATCTATTTCACCCCAATTACGGACATCCAGATGCGGTTAAGCGAATACGTACATCTGATTGAAAAAATCAACGAAGAGGGTGTAGAGGAGTCGGTGGAATATGTGAATTACATTACCGAGCTCATCTTTTACTTGTGCCATATGTGCCGAAAGTCGGTGGACCACCGATATTTGAGCATTCACCAGCGGCACTGGGTTCTAGACGGTATTTCCTATGATCTATACGTCCGATGTTTGATGGAACATCCGAACAAGGCGGCAATAAGGACAATGGTTCCGATGGAAATAGACACCAGCATATTTCGCAAAGAATTGGCAAAAATTACGGAACAACCGTCCGCAAGACGCCGGTTTATGGGGCTGTTTTAACTATAGTCCCAACCCTCTCCATCTTGTCCTTGTCTACATCGTTGTACTGGATTTTCCCGCTCAAGTATGCCGAATAAAACACGTTCTTCTCCGTCTTCAACGTGGCATACACTTGTATCAATTTCTGGATAACGAATAGTACTGAGGTAATGTAGGTGGTCGTCGTCTTGTCATCCAAGTAGTATTTGTAGACGACCAATCCAGACAACACGGTATTCACGGCGAAGCACACAATCACTGTATAACCGGCCTTGATATAGAGGCCATCATAGTAAAGAATCGCCTCGCTACAGTATTTCGGCAACTCGCCGAGAACGACACCTACAGCAGTATTGTCGGATGGTTTCGCGGGATTCACGTCCAAGTAGGCAATCAGTTTCCCTTCGCGGCGGACCTCGGCATAGTACAAAACGAGGAATGCCGCCATCGTAATACAATTGAAGGCGAAACCTGCGTTATAGAGAGGGTCGGGCCCAGTTTGCGCATTTTCACTAAATGAACATACGTGTCCGCCGCAATCCTGGGGGACAAAGAGAATCAAGAAAGACGCGACGAGAGCACGATAGAACTCTACGGCCACAGTGGCGGCGACACCGATTTTCTGATTGGTGTCCTGATTATCTACGACAACCACCTCCGTGGATGTTGTTTCTATAGTGGATAAATCTATAGTGGATGACTCTTCTTTTGGCGAAAGTCCCAGTTCAATGGTCTCCATAGATGTCACTTTCATAATAGAATCTTCTTTCAAGGTTAAATCCTCTTTCAAGGTTAAATCCTCTTTCAAGGTCAAATCCTCTTTCAAGGTCAAATCCTCTTTCAAGGTCAAATCTTCTTTCAAGGTTAAATCCTCTACAGAATCATTTTGAGTCATATCAATTCTCACGTGTTCTGGTTCTTCGGCCATAATATATAGTAGTCCAAAATATTTATTTTGGAGGCGACGGAGGCATAAACGTTTCGTATTTCTCTGGTGACGGCTCCATCACACTCACATAACGACTGGCTTTTTCGGCAAACCGCGAGTTTATATCACTCGGTGGCAGATTTGAATACATATCACGATAGTATTTTTTTTCATTAATAAACGATTCGCGAGTTTGATGATAATAAGTTAAGCGAAACAGATATGTTGTCTCTACCTCATCCGCATCCACAATGTCAATATCCTTGGATTTTGTGGTTTCAATGATATCAAAGAGTTCCGGGTTTGGAAGCGGCTTGGAATCAATATCCGAAATGACGAGACGATTATTATCTTGATTTATGTAATATATCTTTAAAACATGTGGATTTGTTGGATTTTCCAATAATACAGATACACGCTCACTATCGCGTGTTTTCTCTCCAAAGAATGAAACAAAATGCTGCGAAAATATTTTTGCGTAAAGTTGGTCTGGATGTTGAACAAGCACATCAATATCGTCACTCTTCAGATCTAGGGTCGGGTTGGGTGAAAGAATCATTTGCGCGGCTTTGCCGCCTTTTATGACCAATTTTAGTTCGGGGACCCTTGTTTTCAAAAAACGATTCAACATACCAATAAATATCAATAAATAAAACGAATAATATTTGTATAAAAACTTATCATCTTTATTTTGATTCTGTATTTTATCAGTATAGTTGAGAACATTTGGATATATTTCTTTTACAATAGAAACCAATTTTTTTGAATCTTGTAATAATTCTAATTGTTTTTCAAAAATATCTGTGAATGCGTTAAATAATTGCGCAATTTCATTATTAAATTGGTCGGTAAATTGTTGTATGGAGTCTTGTTTTCTGTTATTGTCTTTTTCTATTTTGTTTTCTTTTTCTTTCCTTTCTGCTTGTAGTTTCTCTAAACGTATTCTTTTTTCACGAACCATTTTTTCAAATTCTGCTACTTTATTTGAACGTGTGTTTTCAAAATCCATAAATAATGTTTCTTCTTCTCTTTTCAAAGCTTCTAACGCTTCAGATTCCATTTTCAAAGCTTCTAATTCTTCTGCTTCTCTTTTCAAAGCTTCTAACACTTCAGATTCCCTTTTCAAAGCTTCTAATTCTTCTGCTTCTCTTTTCAAAGCTTCTCTTTGTTCTGTTTTATTTTTTTTAACAATGGTTGGTTTAACGACAATTGTAGGCATAGACTCCATTTTTGCCCGAATCGTTTCTAACATTCTTGATATTTCTCGGGGAATTACTTCCAAATAAAAACTTGGATAAAATTGTGTCAATTTTGGTTTATTTTTTTCAATGGTTTCTAAAAATGTTTCCAGTGATTTGCTTAGTGCCATAAGGTCTTTTTTTGTGATTTCATTAACAATATGTTGGTCAAATGAAGATACAATGGGGTAAAATGGGTCAATCATATTTTTTTTAAAGCTTGTTCCGTCTGTATACTTGGCCTTGGCAATTTTTGTTGTTAATGTCTTTATGTCTTCAACAATGCCTTCTATAGCAAAGTCATCTCCACCACGCTGTTTGTTAAATGCGTTCGCATTTCTCAAAGTGCTTATCTCGCGCTTCTGAGTGCTTATGTTGCGTTTCTGAGTGGTTCTCTTAGACCGTTGTTTTTTACCTCGGGTTTTTGCTACCATTTCACGGCTATATATTTACAGAATATATAAAGACAATACGCCATATTGTATTTATAATAGAATGCCCAAAAATAACGACGCTACTCCTGCCAAATCAAATAAATATGGAAAGAAGAGTTCCTTCAGCAGAGAGAAAAAGTTCGCCGCAAATGAAGACGAAATCCGACTCAATGAAGCCTCTATCAACCAGTACAAGGAAGTCCGTGGACAAGAACGCAAGCAAAACTTAGATATAGCCAGTGGCTCAGTCGGCAGCGCCTTAGCTGGCGGCACAGTCGGCACCACAGCTAATACGGACTCTCATTAAACCGATACAAAACCTGATAATTGTGAATAAGTTTGTCCGCGTTTTTCACTTCATCCAACACATACATCCCCTTCCCCGGCATTATGCCAAACGTTCCGTAATAATCAAGCATATCATAATAAGTCTCACCTCTAGTATCTAACCAGTAAGGATTCATTGGGGTGTCGTCAATGAGAAGCAGCGTATCCTTTTTAATCGTGGTCGTTAGCGCCATATATTCCGCGAGACAGTGCTTCGCAGATGGCTCGGGATTATAGAAGTCCAGGTCATAACTGTCTAAATAAATGATGTCGGCTTTCGGTATACCACTTGTATAAGTGCTTGTACTTGTAGAAGTCCATTCCTTAAAAAACGCCACACTGTCATTGTGAACAAGCTTGGTTCCGGGGCACATATTGCCCTGGTGAGCAGCAACCAATTCTGGGTCATTGTCCACCGACCAAAATTGACCGCCATATTTGCGCACAACCTCGTTGAAAAGATACGTGCTCTGGATGGCGATGCCCGATTCCAAGATGATGGGCTCCTTCGGCGTGCCCATTTGTTCAAAGAGTTTCTTGAATGTCAAGTAATTAATATGGTGGCTGGTCCCTTTTCCAAAAAACATATCGTACTGATTGGCAGCGGCGTCATAGAACAAGTTCCCGCGCAAATTGCTAAAATGGCTTTCAAATAGTTCCATATTATAAGATGGAACGATTCAATAAATTGCGTTAAAACGCGACTTTATACACGCATATAACACGCGCGGCACAATGGCCGGTAGTTATCGCTACCGATAACTACTTGCGATGACTCCGCCGTAACTCGGTTAGAGAAAATGGCACGAACTCCATTGCGACATTCCGCACAAAACGCCGCCAGTTTCTCCACGCGGTCGCAAAACGGGACCAAATCCAGGATTGTGCCGAACCTCTCTCTCCGGAAATCCCCATCCAAACCACACACATAGACGTCTTTTTGCTGGTCCTCTACTAGTTGTTTGACCGCGGGCACCAAATCGGGGAAAAACTGGCCCTCATTAATAAGCACCACGTCGGCGTCCATCACAGCATTCATTGTGGTCGTCTCCATCAGCGACGCCGCAAAAATACACGGAATCTCAATACGGTCGTGGGACGAGAGCATCGTGTCACTGTATCGCGTATCCAAAGAGTAATTGATGGCGATGACACGCTTGCCTATATAGGTGTAGGCACGATATCGCTCAATAAGTCGCGTGGTTTTACCGGAAAACATTGGGCCGAGAATGAGTTCTAAATATCCGGAGCGGGGTTCGGTCATTGGCAACATATATAGGGATAGGCGTAATTTTTATATGGTTTCGGACGAATTACCTAAGTCCACCGATGACTTTTTGGTTAAAAACCTAAGTCCACCGATGACTTTTTGGTTAAAAACCTAAGTCCACCGATGACTTTTTGGTTAAAAACCTAAGTCCACCGATGACTTAGAATCACAATTATTTTTTTAAAAATACATAATTGAAAATTACACACAAGAAAATAGGCACACTGATGTAGCACCATAAACTAGCAAATGTAAACAACTCTTTGTTCAACATTGCGATAAATGCTGAAAATAAAGCAAGGCACATCATCAGTATAGAAGTGCTCCAAAATTGGCGTGAAAACAAAGCAGGTATGAACCATATCATGGAATAACTCAAAAATGTCGCATTCAATTCGCCAAAGTTGGCCGATGTCCATTCCCAATACAAATGAGTTTTCTGCTTTTTAGTACAAACTTTATCTGCGGCGAAGAACCCATGTTTCTTTGTCTTATTATTGTCTATCTTGTCATACAATATGCGAGCCGATATGTCAAATATCATCCAAATAATAAACGATACAATGGCTACCAAGAACATTTTTTTATCACCAGCTTCACTATTAAAATAGTAAAACATATTCCACATTAGAGGTTGTACCAATACAAGGATATATGCTATCTCAGTTAAAGCTATATTTACCGCATTGGAACATTGATTCACAAAGAAATACTGTATTCCTTGTAATAATTCCATACATGTGTAAAATATCAAAATATACTGGATTCCAGATTCAGTAATTGATTTTTTATAATTATAAATATACGCAAGGGATATCAGACCAATAGATGCAAACGCAAAAGACATTTCTGAATTGTAACACATTATAAAAGTTTATGATATAATAATTATAGTAATCCGTATGCCGAAAAATAATCAATCAAATCCCCCACCGAGCATTCAGTGTTGTGAATAACAACCTCTACATTGTCCAAGAAATCTGATGAGCATAATTCGGGGCGATTCACGATAACATAGTTGTAGAAATCGCGAATCATCTGTTTTTTATCAATGTTATACTGGATACTAGTTTGAAAGATATATTGTTTTATAGCCTTCTCGTCTTTTGCCAACAACAATTCCAGCATTTTTTCCCATACCCCGTTGTTCATAATATGATACGTATTTTTTGACGAAATCTGGTGCTGGTTGAGCTGGACGTAATTAATCATGCTGCGAATATCCGAATTATAAAGTTGCTGGATCGCCTGGATATTCGTTTCACTAATGCTTAGCCCCTCTTTCAAACAAATATCGCGTATGAAATGGTGGATCTGTTGTTGCGGGAGTTGATTGAACCGAATACAAATGAACTCTTGTTGGAGGGAGTAGTCAATTTTGCTAATGTAATTACAAATGAGGAAAAACTTCACATTTTTGTCGCAACTTTGGAGCAAGTATTTGAGCGCCTGTTGCGCATTTTTTGTCATATAATCCACTTCATCCAGGACGACAAACTTGTACCCGATTTCAAAAAGGTTCTTTGTTTTTACGAATTGGTAGATTTGAGAACGAATAATGTCAATGCCTCTCTCATCGGACGCGTTTAAATGGATTACTTGGCCGCGGTTCACGTGTTTCATAGACTTCTGATATGCGTTTATCAGATTGATTATGGTGGTGGTCTTGCCAGTGCCTGGAGGACCGTAGAGCAAGATATTGGGGAAATATTTCTTATCCAACATATTGAGGAAAATGTCTTTGTTGTAAGGGTCCAGAACGATGTTTTCAAATTGGGTGGGGCGGTATTTTTCGCACCAGGGCTGCGATTCTTCATTGATGTTCATTATAGGGATTTTGTCAAAAACTTTATATTGTTTGGTTAATAAGGTGATAAGAGGGCCTTGGGTCTACGAAGTGAAGGGACCCTTTGCCCCGTAGGGTCTACGAAGTGAAGGGTCTCTTATACCCGAAGGGGGAGGGGAGACCTTGGAAAATTGATTTATTTAAACCATTTAAATAGGATATACAATCTTAACTAACAATGTCAAACGATTTAGATAACGAATGGGAAAGTTTTATTAACAACTACGACAAGGAATGCGACAATCCATTTCCGCCGGCGGCCAAGTCCGCAACGATTTGCGACAATGTCGGCAACATAACCCCCGAATGCGATAGCCTCTACATATCTACGAAAACGATGCTCCTCTACTTAAACCAATCCAACATAGACGTGACAAGCATCTTTTGGAAACTGCCGATTGTGGAATACTGGAAACCAGCGGAAGGAATAATTAAGAAACAGATGAAAATCGCCGCGCATTCCAAAGAAGAATGTGCTGAAAACCTGCGCCGACTCAGTGAAACCTATTACTATACCGAACACATTATCAAACAAGTGGATAACCCCGTCGCCAAGAAAAACAAGTTCAAAGACGAACGCAAAATCACGGTAGGGATCTCCACCAAAAACGTCACCAATTATCGCGGAAAAGAGAAATGCGGGGCGATGTTCAATTGTATTGCCATCACGTTCCGGTTCTTGAATCGCGACGGCCGGTTCCACGAAATCCACGTGAAAGTGTTCAATACCGGCAAGCTGGAGATCCCAGGCATTCTAAATGACTCGCTGTTTGACCGCGTGAAAATCTTCATCTTGGATGTGATGCGACCCCTCTTTGACGAGCCCGTTGCGTTTCGTGATGTACCCAATGAAAATGTGCTAATTAATTCCAATTTCATGTGTAATTTCAATGTCAATCGCGATGCTCTCCACGCCATCTTGCGGAACAAATACGACATTGATGCGACCTACGATTCGTGTAATTATCCGGGCATCAAATGTAAATACTATTTCTACAACGACTACGGGATGGACGCGGAGAAGCAGCGCGGAACCGTGTTGAAAGAACATCGCGAGCTGACCGTGGAGGAATTGACGAAAACGCTGAAATATACCAAAGTGAGCTTTATGATATTTCGGACGGGCGGGTGCCTGATTGTGGGAAATTGCTCTGAACCCGTGTTGCGATTTGTGTATGAATACGTGAAACAAATATTGATTGGAGAGTTTCCCAATATTTACATTGCGCGCGAAGTGGAGGCCGAAGGCAGTGGCGCCGTGAAAAAAGAAGCGAAGTTGCGAAAGCGCAAAATCAATGTGTCCACGACGTATTTCTCAAAGCTGAAAAGTATCGGCAATTAAGGCGGTATATGTTTGTTTTTTCTTGAGTTAGCAGAATATAGTGCGATTTGTAAAAATATTATTATATAATATATAATGCCAACACTAACCGAAATATACAACACAAATGTTTCTAGACTTCAATCACAATTGAACGCAACAATACGCAAAATTAATTTGATGCGAATAAATAATGCGTTTAAAAAAGTTCTAATCAATCGTGCAATAAATGATTTAAATGCTATTTTAAAAAAAATAACTGAAAAATATAATCAAGATATGATGAACGCAAAAAAACAATCCGCATTTTTGGTTGGGATCAATTATACAGGAACCATAAACGAATTATATGGATGTATTAATGACACCAAAAACGTACAAGACTTTCTCAAAAATAAATATAATTTTACAAATGTAACACTATTAAATGATGAAACACCCGAAAAACCGACGAAACAAAACATACTGACAGGGTTGCAAACACTACTCTCAAATACCGCATCTGGAGATACCGCGTTTTTTATGTTTAGTGGTCACGGAACTTGTACGGCGGATTTTAACAAGGATGAGGCAGATGGACAAGACGAAGTCATTGTGCCGATTGATGCATACTCAATTGGTACGTGTATAATAGATGATGAACTAAATCGGATGATACGGGATACATTAAAACCAGGAGCAAAATTGGTGGCTCTCTTTGATTGTTGTTTTAGCGGAACCGTTTTGGACTTGCGATATACATATGGATATCCCGATAATACAAATGAGTCGGAAACGGCGGGTGATGTGTATATGATAAGTGGTTGTACCGACCAGCAATTAAGTATGGATACGGTAGCGCAGATCAACGGTAAAGAAATGGCATCCGGAGCATTGACGTATGCGTTCTTAACAATGATAAAAGAAACCACAATTATGGGCGATTTAGTGACAAAAATGCAAACATTTTTGAAAGAAAACGGTTATTCGCAACGCCCTCTATTGTCATCCGGGAAACTAGTAGATTATGGTAAAACAAGTTTTTTACAAATTTGAAAAAACAATAATACTTTGGAAAACAAGACTCAATCAATTATTGGACGGTCGGATTGCGTGATCGTCGCCATTTGCGCTGGAACATTCGCAACCAGCATGTTTTCAAAACAACACGCGCTATATAAACGCGTTCACCGCATATATCTTCAAACGCAAACTCGGTCTTCATAATTTCTGTGGACTGGGTCTCGGGCACTTGTATAGAACTGTATTCGCGTAAATAGTCGCATACATCTTCGTGATCATATTGGAAATAGGTGTTTGGACGGATATGGGTCATAAGCAAATAATGGCCCTCGGTTAAACTAGGGATGCCGATGTAGTATTTTTTGTTCGTGATTGGAGGCGCATCGTGTTCATCGACGTAAATGTTGGTTACAGGGTCTTCGGTGTCAGTAGGTAACTCTACCAGATGTTCTTCGTGTAAATATTCGTTGATAATTTGTCCCATGATTGATTTAATGATGAAAGGGTTGTCATAATTAAAACATTTTCAATTTTATAAGCCTCCGAAGGAGGCGACCTATAAGGGTTATCCTTCAGGATAACCCGACCAAAGCCTCCCACCCGAAGGAGGCGACCTATAAGGGTTATCCTAAAGGATAACCCGACCAAAGCGAATCCCCCTCACCCGAAGGGTCTAAGGGGCTACCTAAATGACCCAACTTATGTGATGCGTTTGGTAGGAATCTTGTTATCAACAATGTAGAGAGAGTTCTCGGTCATAATGATGAACTCATTTCCCGCCCTGAAAATCTTCTGAATCGGACTCGTGTATTCCTCCTCACTCTTCACTAAAAGCTTCTCGTTGTTCTCACGAACACCAATGAGCGCCTTCTTTTCAATAGAGGCAAGCCAATAATCCATCATAATCGGCTTATCCTCGGTGATGGAAATCTTACAAATATTTGTGAAAGTAACTCCTTCGGGAACACGGTAGTTGGCGCTTGCTGCTTGGTTATTGGCACCTCCCGAAGCAGGTACAAGAGCAGTTTGTTGTCCAATTGTTGTTGTAGGTGTAGCAAAGGAACTCATTTGAAAATTATTATAATATGTAAAACAAAATAAAACAACTTTAAATACTAATCAAGTTAATTTATTTATCTTTTCCTAAATGATGACGGTCCAAGGCATTATGCCAAGGCATTATGCCAAGGCATTATGCCAAGGCCATCGGTCCAAGGCATTAAAGGTCGTCTAAAAATAGACTTCCATCTAAAAATAGACTTCCATCTAAAAATAGACTTTAAAAACGATTTAAATGGATACACCGTTATATATTCAAGAATGCCCTCTACAACCCCCGACGATATAATTTACTATGATCCCAAGATGGTTCTCTACCTCACCGAGAAGGACCACCAGGGAAACACAGATATGAACCTTTTCCTCGTATACGACGAGGACGAAGACTTGATATATGTATATGGCTCGCGCGGTTATGAATCCAGAAACAACACCCACTTTGTTAAGTTTGTCAAATCATTTTCGTGCTACAATGCCCTCTACAACTTCATTTCAATCACCATGGGATTCGGTGTTGGTCATCGCCTCAGTGTTTCGGTAAATCAGTTGTCGGGGCTCACAAACTACTCGGAATACCCTGATTTCTTATCCAAGGTGAGTAGGACAAATGAGATCGTTGCCTACGACAATACCCGAATTGGAAAGAAAGACTTGATGCGATACATTTTTGCTTATTTGTAATCAACCATTCTTATAGTAATGTACACTACAGTGTTGCTGATTGGACATATCCCAGAAGGGAGCCCAATGGTGTAAAATCATTTCAAAATCATTTTGAAATGACAATTTAAGGTTTGACACAACGGCCATTGCGGCGGGTTTGGCCAGGAGGGCATATTTTAATACAACGACGTGTTGCGGGATTGCGTTCCTTTCCTGGAGGGCATGGTTTTAAGCTTTTGGCTTTACCTTTTTTCTTAATTGCGACTTTCGGGGTCGGGCCTTTAGATTTTGACCCAGTAGAAGAGAATATCTGACTATTGGTTTGTGCTCTCGCGAATGAAGACCCAGATGACGAAGACGACGGCGAAGACGACCCAATCGCC
>Ga0209107_10000685_pt1 | contig 19479 bp, 14 predicted proteins | sample LakErihyJuly2011_2_FD_187460 | JGI IMG/M metagenome (GOLD analysis project Ga0209107, IMG submission 187460) | Freshwater microbial communities from dead zone in Lake Erie, Canada - CCB hypolimnion July 2011 (SPAdes) (version 2) | ecosystem: Environmental > Aquatic > Freshwater > Lentic >...
TATCGCTATCGTAGCGAGATTTCATATAATCGCCAAGCAGTTCACCGTTTGAAAGCTTTGTCTCTCCGTAATTTGAGCCATCAAATATTATTTCCTTATCCAATTTCAGCTCGCCTCCTTTTGTGAACCAGTTTTCCTTATTGGTCGTTGTTACATTTTCCTCATTGGTCGTTGTTAAAGTTAAATCTACATTTAGTCCTTTTGAAGTAGACGGTGTCTCTCCCTCTGAAATTACGCCATAGGCATCAACCATTTCATTAAATTTTTTTTGGCTAAAATGGGGGGTATCGCCAGCAACTGATGTAGGGTCTAATGGGTCGGAATCTATCCCCGCATTGCCGTTGGACAACCCCTGCGCTATTTCAACATCTAAGGCATGTTTGTATTTATAATAAACAGTAACTATAGCAGCACAAACTGCAAGAAGTAATAAAGCTAAAAATAGCTTTATTATATACATTGTATTATTATTTACCTTGTCCCTTACAAGCGCAGATGATTGCACAAAAAGATTCCATTGTTTGTCCACTTCAGCCTTTAGTGAAACTTTTGCATCTTCTTCATCAATTTCAATATTATCTAATAAATCGTATTTTTTAACCATTTCAATAAACTTTTCTTTGAGAATGCTCTCCGAGTTACCACCTTTTGTTATTGTTATTGTCTTAGATTTCTTTGCAAGTTTTTCTGCCGCATCCAACCTCATTTGCCGTTTAACATGTTCAATGCCATCCTCATCAAGAATTTTAACATATTTTTCTATTTCTTTATTCGTTAAAACAGATCCATCATCTTTGTTTTGAAGATCCTTAGCTTTTTTAAGCAACTCATCTTGATATTCTTCAAGATGTTTGTTAATTTGTTGTATAACATTGTCGTATTCTAATTCCCCCTTTTCCCCAAATTCTATTGTAGAACTCGTTATTTTTTGATACTTTTTATACTTCAAGTGAAAATCGGTTATTGCTTCTGCTAGCTCTTTTATTTTAGCATTTATATTTTCTTCCTTTATACCATTTTTGGCAATAAAATCTTGTATCTCGATCTTTTTAAGCAACAATTGTAGGGCATCATTATTCTTACAATCAATAAATTCCAATTCCGTTTTTTTATCTTTTGCGTCATCGCCAGGGTATGCTACATTGCCAGTGGTAAAATTGTAACCATTTTTAATTGCAATAAGTTTTTTTAGCAAATTACCATCCTTTATTTGGTCTTTAAAATTATCTTTTGTGAAAAAGTTCTTGGTGAATTTAATGCCAAGCTCATTTAATTTGTCAAACGATTCATTAAATTTACCAATGTCAAACACATTATCATCCTCTAAAATAAGCTTTTTTGCCTCATTAAGCTCATTTAAAAATTCGGCTTCATTGTTTTTATCTTCAGAAAGGAGAGAGGTATAAATTGTTGAAATTGCCTTTACTTCCTTTAGCTTCTTTTCGTCCGTATAAAAATAACTCGCCATTGATATAAGCTGCGGGTATATTTCTTTTTCGTATTTATCCTTATCATCAGTCTTGTTTCTTATTTTTTGTTTTAGGTTTTCAAGCGCCCCTTCGTAGTTTGATATTTTTATTATATTTTCTTTTTTTACATTTTCTAGTTTAAACTCATGTTTAACCTCATCTGGAGCGTGAATATCGGTTATGGCTTTTAGCCATTCAACATCAACATCATTGTTCTCATCTAGCTTTAAATCAACAAAACCCCCTCTTCCGTTTGCCAATAAATACCTCGCAATCTTGGTGTAGTTTTTCGCCATACTTAAGAATGTTTCTTGGTCTTTATCCCCCTTTTTCTTCTTTGCAGTATAGTTTTTATTTAAAATGTTAACCTGAGCCGCAAGAATCATGAAATTACCTCTATTTTGTGTCTCCGTTAAGACCTCTAAAGATGAATCTACATTAAGTAAGTGTCGTGACATACTTTCTTCTCCAACACCATAAATACCTTCGGGCTTTGTAAATTGCATGCTTAAATAATCTTGACCGCACAATAACGAATAAATTTTAGCTGGATATTCTGCGCGTGTATTAGCGCCACTAGCATGCGATAATGCATTTTTATTCTTATCAGCAAGATCTATACAATGATCCTTTTTGGGACTCACTATCCCTTCCCCATTTATGTCCTCAATCTCAGTAATATTCATGCTTTTATTATCTAATTTTTTATTAGCTCTTTCAATTAAAATCTTAAATTCTTTATCGTTAAAATTGCCATATTTCTTGTTTATAAACTTAAAATTGTTAAGAAATTTAATGTAAGCTGTTTTTTTCTCTTCCCATGTAAGTCTGGTAAATGCAATATTAATGCTAGGATCTATCAATTTTGCATCCATTAACTTAAGATTCGCTGCAACTGCAACATCTAGGGAGTCGTTAATTGTTAAGGATAAATTTTTTTTAAAATCTACCCATTCTCCGTTATTGTTCATAAAATATGCGATGCCAAAATAATAAAATTATACCTTTAAGCAGTAGATTTTTATTTATTATAACAAATTTTTTAGCCCTTTGCAAGAACTTTTTTAATAAAAAATATTTATCATAAATTTTTTATAAACTTTTTTACAAAAAAAATAAAAAAATAATTGACAAATAAAAATATAGTGTGTAGACTTTCAAAAATGGGGGCTTAGCTCAGTTGGTAGAGCATCTGCTTTGCAAGCAGAGGGTCAGGAGTTCGAATCTCCTAGCCTCCACCATTCTTAACGCATTTAATGCTATATCTTTTATCCCTGCTTTCAATTGGTTCGGTTGCTGGGTTTTTATCGGGTCTGTTTGGCATTGGAGGAGGAATTGTTACAATACCCTGCCTTAATTTACTGGGAATCTCGCTTGCAGTTGCCACTGCTACAAATATTATTCAGGTTTTTTTTGTCTCTCTAACTAACACAATACAACGGCGAAAGGAGGGGGCGATAGATTTTTCAATCGCATTTTTAATGATTTTTAGCTCCTTTGTTGGCAATGTAATATCCAATTTATGCCTTAATTTTATTAAAAAAAATGGCAATATTGAGCTGTTTATCTCAATATTTTTTATAGCAATTATGTTGCTTCTTGCTGGGGTTAATATTTACGATGTCATCAAAAAACATCATACCAAGCAGGCTGCAATTAAATTAAACAATAAACTTAAATATTTGTTCGTCATAATTTGCGGACTCATCACCGGTTTTTTAATGCCAATAATGGGTATTGGCGGTGGATTTATAGTGGTTCCGTTTTTGCTAAAAGTGTTAAAATTTAACAAAAACGAGGCGGTTTGCACGGCAAATTTTCAAATGCTTTTGGTTTCGGCCTTTGCAATAATTAACGGATTATTTCATCACGCCCCCTTTAACTTTAAAATTGCCGCAGTGCTAATTGTGGCATCGTTTTTTACGGTGCGGGTTGGGTCTAATTTATCAAAAAAAATTAGCGAAAAATCCTTCCGCCTATCCATTGCAACACTAATGCTTGTTGTTGCCAGCTTTTTTATAACAAAACTTTTAAATGCTCCCTAACTAAGCAGCAACAACAAAGCAAGAGGAGGCAGTTTTGGTTTTTTTTAGCTTGGAACAAAAGGCAATGGCGTTAGATTTGCCATTAAAAACACCAATCTGAACCGCGTAGAAAATTTTTCCCTTTACTTTTTTTTGAACAACAAACATCTTTTTGCCTTTAAAAATTGGTTTATTTTTTACTTTTACGGCGTAGTTTTTTGCCTGAGTAGAAGTTGAGTAAGCCAAAAGTTGCAGCTTATACTTACCACTTTTAGAAACAACATCTGCCCCAGTGTAGGACGAACGCTTAGCAGATTTTGATTTTTTTAGCCCCTCTTTGATGCGGCTTTCAACAATTTTATTTAAAACATCGCGAGATTTTGGCTCCTCACTAACATTTTTTACTTCATTGTTTTGAATGGAAGATGAGGCGGCTTGCTGCGGTGAGGGTTCAATTTCCTCTTCCAAATTATTAACAGCAGTTGGATTTGGCATTTTAGCGGCAATGTTGTTAGTATTGCTGCGTTTATCGCCAGAAGTTATTTTTTTTGCTGCCTTTGGTGTAATTTTTTGAAGCGGTGGAATGTTTTGTTGCTGGGGGGTTGAAGTTGGTTTTTCCTGCAAAGATTGCTGCGGGACTTGTTGTTGAGCTTCCTGCGGTATATTTTGTAATGTTTGCCCCCCCTGAGTTGATGGGTTGTCAATATTTATAATTTGAGAGTTAACATCCTCAATGCCAACTGGCTTATTGGAGGAATTAATTTTTATAACCGCAAAAACAATACAAAACAAACCAAGCGATAAAATAAATAGCTTTGGTTTTGAAATGTAGCCAAATCTGTCGTTTAGAAAGTTTTTAATATTATTAAACATAACGCCCCCTTATATAAATAGCATTTAAATAAACACAGACCCAATCCCATAAATCATTTTTTACTGTATCTTTTTTCAAAAATTTTTTGTAAAAAATAGGTTTTATGATGGGTCTAATTTTTTACTTGTTTTTTCGCTCATTGCAATTGTAAAGCATATATAAAAAAAAGTCAAACTTTTTTTGTGTTTTGTGTTTTTAACAAACAAATCACTCAAACAATTTTTTGATAAATTGGTAGGTTTTGCTGGCGAGGGAAGTTTGCAGGCTTTTGTGCCACATTACTAAAAACATTGGGTCACAAAGTTTGTTTTTGTTATTTTCGGGTTGCTCGTTAGGTAAGGCGGTAAAGTTGTATAGATAATTTTTAATGCTAATGGTTGCATTATCAAGCTTTGTTAAGTTTAGGGGGGTGATGTAGCTGTTGTAGGTTCCGCACAAAATAACATCAAAAAATTCCTTGCTTGTTTCGCTTAAAATGTTGTGTTTGTTTTGCGCCTCAATGTATTTATTAATGCAGGCAGATATTATTGCATTATGATGCTGATTTACAATGGTAGAAAGCTCAAAAATTGTTTGATTATCAAGCTCCTCCAGAGCATCAACCTTGGGTTGCGGCTGAGAGCCTTGCAAAAAGTTTTGTTTTAAAATTTTAAGGGCATCAACATGTTTTACCTCAAGCTTTTCGGCAATTTTTGTTATTAGGTCGTCAAAGCCAATGTCTATGTTGGTGTAATACACAAAAGAGGCTTCTTTTACAACTAAAATGCTGCTGCAATTGTATTCTAAATTTATAAATACCATTCGCTCCTCTTCTTCGTTGGTGGAGGACGAGATATACTCGCTTGCTGCCAAAACGCTAGAATTTGCCGCCCCAATAATATTTATCTTGCATTCCGATAAAATGTTGGTTAAATTTGTAAATGTTGTGGCATTAAAGCCAAGCAACATTAAAAACATTTGCATTTGCAAAAAGGAATTTTCAAAAGGTATAGAATAATGCACCTCCTCGTTTTCAAATAAAATTTTGGATGGACGCATTACAAATGTGGAAATATCGGCATCAAAAACAACTTCCTTGGCTTTTTTTTCAAAGGTTTCAATGTCTACACGCGTAATTTTGCGGGGACGCCTAAATTGGCGGGTAATTTCGGCTTCTCGGCATTCTATTTTGCAGCCGTCGAGTATTAAAATAAAATCAAGTAAAATTTGCTCTAAGGCTTTTTCGGCTTCGGTTATTAAAAGCACAACAATGTTTTTGAAGGTTTTTACATCTACAACGGCAAGAAATTCGTTGAAGCATCGCACGGATTGGTCTTTGTAAAAAAGGCATTCTCCTTTTTGGTTGAAAATATTTATAGCAAGCCTATCTTTGTTGATAAAAATACAACCAATAAGGCCTTTCATATTTTAAAGTAAGCTAAAAACCTAAGTATTGAGACCCAAAGCCCCGAATGGTTTCGTAGATAGATTTGTAATTTATGTGATCCTTTGTAAAATAGTAAATGGCAAATACTATTCCCGCCTGAATTGCGATTTTAATGAGCTTTGAAGCTAGCAAAAATTTTAACATAAATTATTAACAAAGCATTAAAATGGTGCTACCAGCGGGACTTGAACCCACGACCTCTTCCTTACCAAGAAAGTGCACTACCGCTGTGCTATGGTAGCGATTTTAAGTATTTATAATGGTGCCGAATGTGTGATTTGAACACACGACCTACCGCTTACAAGGCGGTTGCTCTACCACTGAGCTAATTCGGCAAAATTATTGCGACAAATGCCAAAAAGCAAATATCAGCAATAATTATGCAATACCTTTTTTATTTTGTCAAATAAAAATTGTTTTTTTTCATAATTGTTCCTAATAATGCTGGCAAAATAAGTGCCCGCAAAGGGGTTTGTAACTCGCCACCTCACCTTTTTTTCAAAAAAACTTGATTTTACAAAGAGGTGGGGTTGTAAAAAATTTGTATTTAAAATTACTAGGCCTCTCCTAAAACCTCTTTTTACCAAGCGAAGCAGGAGCCACGATATTTTTTTAAAATATTTTGATGAGCCGAAGCGACTTTATCTTCGTAAAACTCGCAAGGCGAAGAAAAATTTTTGAAATAAAGATGAAGTAAAAAGTGGGTTATAGGAGAGGTCTACTTAACAAAAGTAAGTTTGGGAGGTTAAATGGCGTCATTACCCAAGGCCCACTTTACGCGTTTGAAGGTAAAGCTTTACATCGGCAGGTGTTGTATTTGGGTTTTGGTGCTGAAGGTATTCGGCGAAGCATCTTCCTCTTGCACCAAATATATTAAAATTAAGCTTTGGAAGATACTGAATGTCGTCTTTGCAATATTTAGTTGGGGCTTGATTGTTGGCAAATTGTTTAATGTCAATTTTGGCAATGTCGTTAAAAGCAAAATTTTGAAAGGCAAAGTAACTATTTGCAAATTGTCGTTTTAAACCACTATCCTTTATAAAATCGCTAGCTGTTTCTAGATTGCATTGCTTAAACATTTGCTTGTAATGCTCAACAAGAGTGTTAATAATTGGATTTGAAATATTATTCTTTATTTCTTTCATCATTTCCTTACTTAACTCCCCCCAATACATAAGCTCTGGCTGAAAACCAATAGAATTATGTATAAATGATTGTGTTATTGCTCTTGCATCTTTTATAAAAAAATTATTAACATCAATTTCTTTAGCTCTTGAGCCACCAAGTGGAATTTTTTTATTTACAATTTCAGCAATTTTTTCTACTTTAAAATGCTGTGTATAACTTGGCTCGCTTTGTAAGTTTATATGTTTTGTTGAAAGTTGCAGAAAAAGCTTTTGTAATAAGGGTATTGCGTTTTCAATGTCTTGCCTTGTGCAATTTGGCAAAGACACTTCTTTAAGTAAAAATTCCTCTTGATATTCAGGGTCTGTGGCAAAAACATATTGTTGCTGACCCTGAACTGTGCGTTCGTAGTAAGGGGAAATTTCGTCGCAAACCGTTGTATTTGTTCTGCAGCCGCTACGATTTGCTGTAGACCCAACTCCATCATAAAATGTTACTTTATTATAATCCTTTCGTTTTTTGTTTTCATCCATTACCAAAAGTTGAATATTTAATTTTAAAAGTAGGGCTCCAACAAAGGTGTCTCGCTGAACGCTATCGCTTCCAGCTACCATAATTTTGTCGGACAATTTAATTACCTCTTTTAATTCACTCATTTGCTTTTTTGTTGTCTCTTCCAGCTGACTTAAAGTAGTAACTTTTTTATCCAAAAATTTTTCAATTAGCGGGGTAATTGATATTTTTATCTTAACTTTATCTATAATTTTTTGCAATGCTGTTTTATCGTTAATGCCGCTAAAATCGGCAATTATAACTTCTGAAATTGGGCTTACACCAAAAATGCCAGTTAATTGCTTTGCCTCCAAAAGGCGATCTTCTATTTTTTTACGACTTTCGGTGCTTTGTAAATCAGTTCCACTAATACGATATTGACCATGAGGACCAAAAACATTTAATAATTTAAAAGTATTTGCTAATTTTGTGTTTTTACTGCTATTGCAAATATCTTGTATTTTTGTCTGCAAAGGTTTAGCCAACGAAAAAACTTCTTCCATTTGCTTTTGTAAGAGTGAATCAAAAACACCAAGTTCTTTTATGTTTTTATTGTTCACTCTTTCGCGAAAATTATTACTGATGCTTTTACAAATAATATCAATTGATTTAGCAATTTTCAGAACATCTTCCTCGCACTCTTTTTTTATGTCATCAATTGTGCAATAGCCCATCAAGGTGTATTTTAAGTGTGTTAGCGTTGAAAATGTAAAAATGCCAGCTTGTTCCTGCGGATGTCTGTCGCAATCAAAACCAACCCAAGTTTGTAATTTGTCAATATGAGTCTCGGGGTTTTGTGAGTAGTATGGTATAAAATCTTTCATTGTTCTCGCATACATTTCAATTTCAGTTATTAAATCTATTGGTTTTTTTAAACCCACTTTTGTTGGATGGGATGTAAGGGTTAGTGCTTTTATCTTATTTTGTGCGAAGTTCAATTGTGTATATTTTGGCATTTGACTAAATATACTAAACAATCTTTGCATACAAAACAAAAATAATTAATAGGAAATTAATAAGATGGTGATATTATTAAAATTTATTATTTTCTAAAAAATAAATTGCAAGAGTAAATTTAAAAATTTCACAACTAACCACAATGAGGCTTTTAAAAAGCCCTATTGTGGTTAGTTGTGAAAGTATTTGCGGATAGGTTCTTAGTGAACTCGCTTAATGTTTGCACCGAGTTTGTTGAGTTTTTTTTCGAAAAATTCGTAGCCACGGTCAAGTTGGATGATGTTTTTTACGATGGTTTTTACCCCCCTACCACGCATCATGGTGGCAATAATTAGCCCCGCACAGGCGCGTAAATCGTTGCCTTGTAAGGCAATGCCAGCCTGATTGTTAAATTGTTGCACTGGTTTTATAATGCAGGTGTTGTTTTCAACGGCAACATTTGCCCCAATTTTTGCAAGCTCCATAACATGCGAAAAGCGAGACTCAAAAATATTTTCAACAATTGTGCTAACATTGCCTTTATTTGCAAGGCATAGCAAGCTAGCAACTTGTGCTTGCATATCGGTGGGAAAGGCGGGAAATATATCAGTTTTTACATTGCAGGCATTAATAGAGCCGTCAATTAACTTTACAAAAACCGAAGTTTCGCTTAGTTTTGTAAGAGCAATACCAATATTTGCAAAAGTGGAGAGCATGCTATCAAACAAATTTATTGGGCAATTTGTTAAAGTAATTGGCGAATTTGTAATGGCAGAGGCAATAACAAAGGTTCCGGCTTCAATGCGGTCGCTATAAATTGTAAAAGTTTTATCGGCAGAGGGCTTGCTGCTAAGCTGCTTGCCCTCTGTGCCAACAATTGTAATGGTTTGAGTGCTTTTGTTGAGAGCAATATTTGCCCCGCAAAATTGTAAAAACTCAACCAAGCAAACAACCTCAGGCTCAATAGATATATTTTGTATGGTGCTGGTGCCATTTGCAAGGCAACACATCATAATTATATTGTGGCTCGCACCAACCGAAGCAAAACGCAAGGTTGTATTAATTGCATTGAGGCCATTTGGGGCTTTTAGCTCAATAAAATCGTCTCCGTAAAAAAGCTCTGCCCCCATTTTTTCTGCCATTTCAAGATGGATATCAATCTTTCGCTCCCCAATGCGACATCCACCCGGCATGGGTATTTTTGCCTCACCACAAACCGCCAAAAGTGGTCCCATAAAAATAATGCTGGTTCGTATTAGCGATGCAAAATTTATGTTGTATATGTTAGGAACAATCCGCCCCCCACTGCCTTGTGTAAAGTGCAAAAGGCTCTCGCCGTTTTGGTATTCAATATTAAAACTAACGCCAATTTCTCGCAAAATTTTTATAACCGTGCAAACATCATCGCAAAATGGCACATTTGCCAGCGTAATATTGCCTGCAAGGCTTGCTTGATTTAACAAAATTGAAGCTATTAAAACCGGCATGCTTGAATTTTTCGAGCCTGAAACCCTAACTTCCCCACTAAGCTTACAGCCCCCTTCCACAATAAATTCTGTCATATCATCTTTACATAAAGTATTGTCAATTTATTAGACCCCTCCTAAAACCTATTTTTTACAAAATATTTTTTTAAAACATTTTGATGAGCCGAATCCACTTTATACTTAATAAACGAGCAAGGCGAAGAACAATTTTTATAAACCTCTATAAAAGGGGATAAAGTAAAAATTGGTTATAGGAGGGGTCTATTATTAAATTATTTATTTTCAAGTAATTTCAATATATTCTTGCAAATTAAAAAACATCTATCATTAGTGAATGTATTGATTATTATATAAAAATGACAGGAATACAAACAAAATTAATAATGGCTTCCATTTGTGGGGAGGCAAATAGCGGTAAGTCTAGTATTGTAAATTTGCTTTGCGGCAGGCGAATTTCCATAGTTTCATCAAAGCCCCAAGCCAGCAGATTTAATGTTAGGGGCATTGCAAATTACAATAAAACACAAATTGTTTTTATTGATACCCCGGGGGTTTTTAAGCCAAAAGTTGGAGGGGTTATTGAGCGTCAAATTGCTCGCAATGCGTGGGATGGTATTAGAAGCGGCGAAAAAATTATTTTAGTTGTGGACCCACGCAAAAAATTTCAGGATGGTTTTAAGTATATTCTGCACGAAATTGAGCGAACCGAGCAACCAGCCATTTTGCTTATTAATAAAATGGATATGCTAACAAAGGAACAAATGGACGAATTTGAGGAGGGTCTTGGTGAAAATGCAAAATTGTTTGAAAAAATTTTTAGAGTTTCCGCAAAATTAAATGTTGGCTTTGTGCCAGTTATTGAGCATCTACAGGAAACCGCAACCATCTCTCCTTGGCTTTACAACGAAGGCGAATTTACCGACCAAACCGATGAGCAAATTTTGGCCGAAATAACCCGAGAAGTAATTTTTAAAAATTTGGAGCAGGAAATTCCCTACAACACAGTTGTTCGCACCGAGCAAATTAAAGAAACCGAGGACATAATTGAAGTTCTGCAAACGATTATTGTTGAGCGAGATGGGCAAAAAAAAATTATTATCGGTGCAAAAGGCACTATGCTTTTAATTTTACTTCGCCAATCTAGTCTTGAAATGCAAAAGGTTCTGGGCGGTATTGGCAATAAAAAACCCAAACGCGTAAAAGTAACCCTCTTTGTAAAAGTTTCGCAAATAAAAGAGGGCATGCTGTAAAAAATAATAAACCCCATTTCACAACTTACATTAGACCTCTTCATAACCACCCAAACATTTTTCATCCTCCAATTCCGTTTTAAATGCAAAATTTTGCGTTGTTAGTATCATTTTTTGTCGTAAGCGACAAAAAATTTTACCTACTCACAGGACATGTTTTTTTTAAACCCCTGCCCCCTTCGCCTAATGGCGAAGGCACCACCACCTCCATAAAGGCCCCAAGGGGAGATGGGCAACAAACATCCCCATTCATTTTTTTGTCATTCCCTCGCAGGCGGGAATCCAGTAAAGCAAACACTTTTTTAATTACCCCGCGTCTCAAGCTAAAGCTTACTTTCTCCCCATTGTTTTAAGGGCTAGGATGTTAAGAAAGCCTAGATTCCCGCCTTCGCGGGAATAACAAGGGGGTAGAAAATGACAGTTTTGTATAAATTTGATGAATTAGCTGAATGTTGGGCGAGCTACACCTTAATATTCCTTATTTCCTCTTCCAAGATTGTTTTTACAAAGGGGGAGGCGAGGTCGTTGAGGGTATAAACTAAATTGTGGGCGGTTTTGCGGTCAAAAACTTCAGCGTTAATGAGGGCTTTTAAATTTGCAATAATTTGCATTATGTTTGTTTTGTCGGCTTCGTTTAGCAAATGTGAGTAAGTTTGCATTTTGCTCTCAATATTTTTTACAACGCCAAGGGCCTCGGTTTTTTGGTCGCTATCTAGCTTGGTTTTTATGTCGATTTTTGCGTTTTTCATTGAGTCCTCAATCATTTGTATTACATCGTTTGTGTCTATGCCGTAAGTTGGGCGAATTTCTAGCTTTTGCTCAATGCCTGTAAATTCCTCACGGGCGGATACTGTTAAAATACCGTCTGCGTCAATAAAAAAGCTAATTTTTACATCAGGCACGCCGGCTGGCATTGGGGGAATTCCCGAGAGAGCAAACTTGCCAAGAACCCTACAATCCCGCGCCATATCTCGCTCGCCTTGAACGATGCTAATTTCTATGGCGTTTTGGTTATCCTCGTAAGTTGTAAAACTTTGATAAGCCAAAAAAGGAATTTGCGTATTGCGATAGATAATTTTTTGAACGCTTCCGCCCATAAGCTCAATACCAAGGGAGAGTGGGGTGACATCAAGTAGCAATGTATTTATATTTCGCCGAGTGAGGTTTTCGGCCTGAATGGAAGCACCAAAGGCAACTACGCGGTCGGGGTCTAGGTCTTGAAAAATTTTATCGGTAAATTCGTGAGCAATTGCCTCTTTAATAATTTTCATTCTTGTGCCGCCACCTACAAAAACAACGCCGTTTATTTGGTGGTTTTCAATTTTTGCATCCTTAATTACTCCGCGAAAAATATCAACAATTTTGTGCACAAGTGGCAAAATTAGCTCGTCAAAATCATGAATTTTTAGGTGTATTGAGGTCGGTTTTTGGGTTTGAAGGTTTAAAAACGGGCGGTTAATTACATCACTGCTTGATAGATGCTCCTTAATATAACAGGCATCGGCTTTTGAAATGTTAAATTTGTTTGCAAGCAAATTGTCAAAATCGTCCCCGCCAATTGTTGTGTCGCCACCTGTTGCAATAACCTTAAAAACTCCCATTTGCATTTGCAAAACAGACACATCAAAGGTGCCGCCGCCAAGGTCAAAAATTGCATAAAGCCCTTCACTGTGATGGTCTATGCCGTAGGCAAGGGCGGCCGCGGTTGGCTCGTTAATTAGGCGTAATACTTCAAGCCCGGCGAGTTCGGCGGCTTGTTTTGTTTTTGCCCTTTGGGCATCGTCAAAATAGGCGGGAACGGTTATTACCGCTTTTTTAACTTTTTCTAAGTCAACATTTAAAATTTGTGCAGATTTTTTGCGTAAAACTTTTAAAATTTCCCCGCTTATTTGCGTTGCCGAAAATTTTGTTCCGAAAATTTCAATATCCTCATCCCCCCTACCAATGAGCGATTTTACCGATTTTATCACACAAAAATCAGGCTCTAAATCGCTTTTGTTTTTGTAGCATTTTGTAATTTCGCATCGGTGAGTTCGCTCAAATTTTTGCAAAATTAGTGGATGATTTTTTAGCCTTTCCATTGCCTCATTGCCCGAAAGTATTGTGCCATTTTTGTTAATTAAAACGGCAGATTTTTCAATATCTGCAAGAACCTGATACGCCCCACAATCGGAAATTGCACTTAGGCTGTTTGTGGTTCCTAGGTCTATGCCAATGGCAATTTCGTTAGTTTCTATGTGGATATTTGGATCGTTTGGCTCTTCAATTTGCATAAAATGTTTGCATAAATTGTTTGATAAAATTAGACCTTTCTAAAACCTACTTTATAAAAAATATTTTTAGGAATTTCGCAGGCGAGAAGCGGACTTTACTTAATGTAAATGAGTATCGCAGCCTAGAAATGACGACAAAATATGAATCATAAATCGGTTTTAGGAAGGGTCTATTATGAAATTTTATAGTATTTTTTTAAGCAAAACAAAGCAATACAATAAGTTAAAACACACGTAGCCGTTAAGTAAATTGACGAGTTGGCATGGCTTACAATATCGCTATATCCTGTTGCGCCATAGCGAAAGCCGTCTATCATGTAATAAACTGGATTTAGTTTTATAAGTTTTTGCCAAAATACAGGAAGTGATGAAACCTGATAAAAAGTGCCCGATAAAAATGTTAAGGGGCTAATAAAATAGGTATTGTAAGCGTGGTTGCGGTCGAAGGAATTTGACATTGAGCCAAAAATAACACCCAAACAAGCAAAAATAACGCAGGATGCAGTTAAGTAAAACAAAAGCCAAAGTGGTTTTACAATCCACATGCCCGAAAAGTATGTTAGGCTTAGCCACACCGCAACGGCGCAAATTACGCCTCTTGTAAAGGAAGCTGCAATGTGGGCGATTAAAATTTCGCTTGTTTTAATTGGGGGAATTAGGTAGTCGGTTAAATGACCTTGAACTTTTGACAGAGCAAGCGAGGAGGAGCTATTTGTGTAGCAATTTTGCAAAACCGACATAATTGTTAGTCCGCTTGCTATAATAAGTTGAAAACTTATATTTCCACCCAATCCGGCCTTAGCCCCAAAAGCAAGTGTAAAAACCGAGTAAAAAAGCAAGGCGTTAATTGCTGGGGTAAAAATTGTTTGGTGATATATTTTTAAAAAACGCAAGGTCTCCTTTTTATATACAAAGTATAGGGCTATCCAATTAAAACCGAACATTTGCTTAAAATAAAACTACTTAGCCTGAATTTTTTTAATTGAGGCGTAAAGTTTGCTAATTTTGCGAGCAACTGTGTTAATGTGAAACAATTGTTTTGAAACTGCCTTCATGCCAATTTTTTCAAAGTTTTTAAGTGCCGCAATTGCATTTTCGCTGTTTGCATTTGCAATTTCGCTTTCAACTTTTTTAGCGAAGGTTCTAACCTCGCTAATTTGTGATTTGTTAGCAACACGATTTTTAATATTTTGACGCAAAGCCTTTTTTGCAGATGATGTATTAGCCATAATTATAAATTAAATACTATTAGTAAAATTAACCATAACCTTATTTTTATAACTTTCAAGAAAAAAATAATTTTTTTAATAGTCTTGGCAAATTATCAAAAAAAACCGCACTTTTTGCTAGATATTTATAAAATATGTTTTTATAAACTTGCATTATTAGAACTTTTTATATGCTAAAAACCGAGAAAATTTTAATAAAAAAACTTAATGCAAATGCAATTTTGCCGCAATATGCAACCCCAAATAGTGCAGGGGCAGATTTGTATTGCTGTATAGAAGCTCCCATTTTGCTAAAAGCAGGCAGCACTTGCATGGTGCCAACCGGCATTGCAATTGCAATTTGCGAGGGGTATGAGGTGCAAATTCGCTCTCGTTCTGGTCTTTCTGCAAAAAATGGCATTTTTGTGCTAAATGGCGTAGGAACCATAGATAGCGACTATCGAGGCGAGCTAAAAGTTATTTTGGCAAATTTTTCCCAAACCGATTTTGTTATTGAAAACCAAATGCGAATAGCCCAAATGGTTCTAACAACCTACACAAAAGCCACATTTGAATTAACAACCGAGCTAGACACCACCCAAAGAGGCGAAGGCGGCTTTGGCTCCAGCGGGGTCAAGACTCTACCAACTAACAATTCATAATCCTTTCTACAACACATTTTTTTTGATGAGGGCGAGGTGGTTTAGGAGGGCGTTTTTGTTTTCCTCGTATTCGGGGTTAAAGGCCGAGAGCAAAATGGCGTCCTTACCCGTGGATTGCTTAAAGTAGGTAAGTTTTTCGGCAATTTCGTCCTCCGTTAAAGTGTCGCATTTATTGAGGCACACAATTTCAGCTTTCTGTGATAGTATAACAAAATCGTCCTCAATATAAAATTCGTCTTTAATTAGGGCATCGTAGTCCTCCAGCTCTTTGCGAATAATTTTGTATTCCTCGGCAATGTCCTCGGCGGAAATGTCAATTAAATGCAGCAATGTTTTACAGCGTTGAATATGCTTTAAAAATTTATCCCCAAGCCCAAGACCCTTGCTTGCCCCCTCAATTAAACCGGGAATATCCGCAATAATAATAATGTCATAACGCAAATCAATTACGCCCAAGTTGGGGAAGAGGGTTGTAAATGGATAGTCCGCAATTTTTGGCTTTGCATTTGTAACGGCCGATAAAAATGTGCTCTTGCCAGCGTTTGGCTTGCCAATAACGCCAACATCGCAAAACATTTTGTATATCAGCCTTACTTCGCATTCATCGCCATCAAAACCTTTTTGTGCCTTTTCGGGGGCGCGATTTACCGAAGTTTTAAAAGAGGCATTTCCAAGCCCGCCATCACCCCCTTTTGCAGCAATGTATTGCTTGCCTTCTTCGTCGAGATCTATAATTAAATCGTTTGTGTGTGGGTCGTAGACTTGAGTTCCAATTGGCACAAACAATACTAGATCCTCCCCTCCTCTGCCGGTTTTGTTGGCCCCCATTCCGCTCTTGCCATTTTCGGCTTTAAAGATGCGTTTGTGTTTAAAGTCGGTTAGGCTGGTTGTTGCCAAATTTGCTTTAAAAATAATACTAGCACCAGAGCCTCCCCTGCCGCCATCTGGCCCGCCGTCCGGTATAAATTTTTCACGGCGAAAGCTCACTGCCCCATTGCCACCATTGCCGGCTTTGAGGTTTAAAATTACTTCATCAAAAAACATTGAAATATAAAAAAATACTTTGTATAGTTAATTATTAAATATAAAATTATATATGTCAAACAATAAAAATAATAAACCTTCAACACAAAAAACTCCGGATAAATTTATCGTTTCAGCCTATATAAACAAAGAAACCGCAGAAAAAGCAAAAGGCGTGCAAAAAAAAACAAATGTTATAAAATCAAAAAAAATGAGCGTCTCAAGCAAATCGTGGCTCCTTCGCCAAATGAACGACCCCTTTGCAAAGCAAGCAAAAGACATGGGCTATCGTAGCCGTGCCTGCTTTAAAATTTTAGAAATTAACACAAAATACAAAATAATAAAACAGGCAAAAAGTATATTAGACCTAGGCTGCGCCCCCGGGGGCTGGTCGCAAATTTGCAAAAACCTAAACCCACAGGCAAAAATTGTCGCCTGCGATTTACTTGCAATAGATAGCCTTTCAGGGGTTGATTTTTTACAGGGCGATTTTACCGATGAGAACATTCAAAACCAAATAACCGCAATTTTGCCAACAATTGATTTAATAATTAGCGACATTGCCCCCAACACAACTGGCAACTTTGAAACCGACCACATTCGCATAATGGCAATTTGCGAGCAAGTAATTGAGTTTGCAAAAAAATTCCTCACCCCAGATGGCTCTCTTGTAATGAAAATCTTCATGGGCTCGGAGGAAAAATCTCTCATAGAGTCCCTCAAAACCATTTTCAGCAAAACATCCTACTTCAAACCAAAATCTTCAAGGGTAGAATCCAAAGAAATTTACCTAGCTTGTGTGGGGTTTAGGAGGGAGGCAAGTGTTGTTATATAAAACACAAAAAAATATTGAAAATTAATATTTTATTTGCAAAATATTTTTATTAGATGTTGTTAAAAATGTTGTTAAAAAATAATTATGAACGAAAATAGCTCGCTTGATTTTTTTGAATTTAACGCCGAAAGCCTGAAAAAAATTGAGGCAATTGTGGCAAAGTATCCTGCTGGAAAGCAAAAATCGGCGGTTATGCCACTTTTAGATTTGGCACAACGCCAAAACAAAAACTACATCAGCAAGGGCGTTGTGGGGGTGGTTGCTAAGGTTTTGTCAATTACGGAGCGGGAGGTTTATGAGGTTGCAACATTTTATTCAATGTATAACACAAAGCCGGTTGGCAAGTATTTGGTGCAAATTTGCGGCACAACGCCTTGCATGCTTCGCGGAAGCGAGGATATTATCTCGGCTATTTGCAACTTTTTGGGCATAAAGCTTGAGGAAACAACGCAGGACGGCATGTTCACGCTTATGGAAGTGGAGTGTTTGGGCGCTTGTTCCAACGCACCGATGGTTCAAATTAACGATTGGTATTACGAGGACCTTACCCCCGCAAGCATTATTGAAATTTTAAAAGATTTGCAAAATGGCAAAACTCCAAAAAAAGGCTCGCAAATTGGCAGGCGTTCGGCGGAGCCATTTGAGTGCAAATAATTATAAATTATATGAAAATTTTGTCAATTGTTTGCGGTGGTATTTCGTGTTATAAATACATCGATTTTGCACGATTTTTAATTAAAAACTACAAGGCACAAATTGAGACAATTTTAACAAAATCGGCGAGCGAATTTATAACGCCCTTGCTTGTTTCTGCAACAACTGGCAATCAATGTTATATTGGCGATAGCTACAAAATGGAGCATATATCTCTTACGCGAAATGTTGATGCCGTGGTGGTGTTTAGTGCAACGGCAAATTTTACATCCTCCGTTGCGGCGGGGCTTGGCGGCACTTTGGCACTTGATGCAATTTTGGCAAAAAACCCCGAAACCCCCATAATTTTTTGCCCAGCGATGAATCCTTCAATGTGGGCAAACCCTGCAATTGTAAGTAATGTTGAAAAGCTAAAAAACTTTGGATATTTATTTTGCGGCCCCACAAGTGGACAGGCTCTGTGCGGGGAAAGCGGCTCTGGGCGGCTTGAAAGCGTTGAAAATATTGCAAATTTTGTTTTTGGCTTTGTAAATTGTCGCAAGCAAAAAAACGGCAAAAAAGTTGTAATTACAACGGGGGCAACAATTGAAAAAATTGACGATGTGCGTTATATCTCTAACCATTCCTCAGGGTTGCAAGGGGTTTTGCTTGCCAACGAATTTTGTAAAAATGGCTACGATGTAATTTTAATTTGCGGCAAAATTGAGGACAATGTGCAAGCACAAATTTTGCCCCAAATAACAATTATCAATTGCCTCTCAGCTAAACAAATGCTGCAGGAATGTGTTGGGCAAATGCCATGCAATATTTTTGTTGCGGTGGCTGCCGTTTGCGATTTTTATGTTGTTGGAGCAAGTAATGGCAAAATAAAAAAAAGTGAGGGCGGGTTAAAAACTGTAAATCTTGCCGAAAATGAGGATATTTTAAAAACTATCTCTCACTTGCCAAATGGCAAAAGACCTCAAACGGTTATTGGCTTTGCGGCCGAGCAGGGGGAGTATCTTGAAAAATACGCTCTTGAAAAAATAAAAACAAAGGGCTGTAATTTTATTGTTGCAAATAGTATAGATGGTGCAGAATGCGTTTTTGGCGGTAAAAACCAAAGTTTTGTCAAAATTTTTAATCAAAACGGCGAAACAATTTTTGAAAGCCAAAACCTTTCAAAGCAAAATCTTGCGGAGAAGATTGTTCGCGTTGTAAAATGATAGATGCGGTAAATAATGTTATTAAAACCATTGAAAACGAAGGGGTTGTTATTGTGCCAACGGATACAGTTTTGGGCATTGGGTGTAATTACAATAGCAAAGCGGCGAAGGACAAAATTTACGAGTTAAAAAAGCGAGACCCAAAAAAGCCCTTTGCAATTTTTGCCCCTAGTATTGAATGGATTTTTGATAATTTTGAACTTACAAATGAGGCAAAACAATTTTGCCTACAAAATTTGCCGGGTGCATATACATTGCTATTAAACAAAAAGGATAGTGGGGAGGTGTTTGGGGTGCGTATTGCAAATTCGCCATTTTGCCTCTTGCTTTGTGAGGCAATTTACAAAAAGCACGGGGAGAAAATTATTTTTTGTGCCACCAGCGTAAATTTAAGTGGCAAACGCCCTGCAACAACTATGGATACAATAGATGTTGCAATATTGCAAGGAGTTAATTTTGTTATCAACCCACAAGCC
>Ga0209107_10000686_pt1 | contig 19439 bp, 18 predicted proteins | sample LakErihyJuly2011_2_FD_187460 | JGI IMG/M metagenome (GOLD analysis project Ga0209107, IMG submission 187460) | Freshwater microbial communities from dead zone in Lake Erie, Canada - CCB hypolimnion July 2011 (SPAdes) (version 2) | ecosystem: Environmental > Aquatic > Freshwater > Lentic >...
AAAGACATACAAGAACAGGTTCCATTTGATGAAAACAAATGTTGAAAATATGTATGTATAATGACGTCCGAATGTCTCATCTGCTTAACACCAACCAAAACAATAATAAACAAAGATATATCACTTTATTCAAAAAAAACCGGCCAATATTATGTACAAAAATGTAAATGTACCGTGATTTGCCACCAGACGTGTATGGAGAAATGGATAAATGTCGCGCCAAATTGCCTGATTTGCCGCAAACCACTCGGAATTAAGTGGAGCTTTCAGAAGGTAAAAGCGACATGTGTCTTTGTTTTTTACGACAGGCGAACCTACAAAATCCTACTCATCGCAATCTATTTGAATATGTTTTTTTATATTTGTGATAAGATATCCAATTTCTATTCTAAAAACAAATGCGACAGTTATACATATTGTTTGGAACAAAATGCCCGATAATAAGTTTTAGATAAAATATAAAGAATCATACCGCGTTTATAGTATAATAATGCGCAACTTTTTAGAAATTGTATCAAATATGATAAAATGCATCCCAGAAGAAACTCCACTAAAATACAAATTGGCAAAAGAGTTTGAAAAATATCCATACAAAGCCCCAGAAATAAGAAAAACAAGTTGGATAGGCGTTCAAGATGCCATAAATGAATACATTATGTCACAGCAAACAACAAACGAAGAAATAATTTTGCCAGAGTGGGCAAACCAAATGCTGAATATATGGACAGCGCCATAATAAATAACTTATACTACATCATATGTAGTATAAGGAAAAAGAATATAAACAAAAATGTAGTAGTATCCATATAGAATGGACAAACAAGGAACAAACATTGAAAAACTCGTCGCATCATTAGCCGAATTGAATCAGGATCTTTCCAACCTAAAGGGCGCAGTAGATGCCGTTGAGAAAAAGGTCAAAAAGACAAAACACATAGTTGATTTATTGATTAAAAAGGAGACGAAAAAAACAAATAAGCCAGTGAAGGAACGAAAGCCGTGTGGCTTTGCGATCCCATCAAATGTCAGCGGTGATATGTGCGACTTTATGGGAGTAGAGCATGGAACACCCATTTCGCGCATCCAGATAACCAAGTATATCAACAAATACATCAAGGACAATGCGCTGGAGAACCCAGAGAACAAGCAGAACATTGTTCCCGATGATAAATTGTGGAAGATTTTGGGAGAGGAGGCGCGCGACTTGCGAATCACCCATTTCACCCTTCAAAAGCATTTGAACCGTCATTTTATCAAGTCGCCGTCTGCGGACAAGTCATCGGCGGACAAGTCATCGGCGGCATCGGATACCGAAAAAAACGTAATGACCCCCAATGTATAAATAGCTGATTATATATCTTCAAAATTGATTTCCTCATCGTCCTGTATGGTGGATGACGCAATCACATTCTCATACAAGTCTTTGGATGTTGGCTTTAGCTCACCGTTGTCTTCAAACAAGAATCCAGCGGCCTCATCTGCGTCGTCGTCATCGGCATCGTCATTGTTCTTAGACGCATTTAGCAAATGCTTCCAATTGTATCCGGGCAAATTGCGCAGCTCATCAATATTGTACTTGTCATAAATACAGAGCAGATCGCATTTCTTTGCCTCTTTTTCCCAGTCATAAAGTCCGACCAATACCCAACTTCCTTTAACAACAATATTGTCACGTTTCTTGCGTCCGGTGAACTTGCCACCCATTCGGCAGTTGAGTGTTTCGCCGTCAATCGTAATGACATCCAATCTGTTTCCAAAGTTTTGACTAACACACGCATATACCTCGTCTGGAGATTGCGACTTGCGCAACTCCTCTGTGCGAGCGTTGTTGGAATGTTTGCTTGCTTGTTTTTTTGCGTATTTGCCGCCGCCAGTATTTTTCACCATTTTGTATTTATTATATGTTTTTTAAATAATGATTATATTGTTTTCAATTTTTTGAATATAAAACCCTCGGTTTTATAATCAAGAAACACCTTGCCACAAAACGTGCCGTTTTTTAGTCAAGCAATTTCTTGGATATGAATCTTACAGATTCCGATCCAAGAAACATCTGTATGCCGAGCGTCCGCTCGGCATAAGCACTTTGTGAAATGCTCCCTTTAGGGAGCATTTCACAAACACCCTACAACAAAAATGTGTCATTTTTGTTGTACGCAATTTTTTGAATATAACAAATTTTTGTGATTTTTGAAATAATCGCGGCCATATATATATATATATAATGTCTGCGTGGAGTGATTTGATTAAGAAGCTCGTAAAAGAGAACCCAGGAACACCTCTGAATGTTATATTGCCGATGGCAAAGAAGCAATACAAGAAGCCAACCGATACGATGAAACAACCCATTCGTTCAACAAAACGCTATGTAAAGCGTAATCGCGTATCAAGGCGTAGGCAGAGGCGTTAAAAAAGTGTGTTAAAAAAACGCAAATAATCACTATAATTTGGGTCGTCCCCGTGCTCCAAATTATATACGCATTTGAAATAATATACCAAATAGGGGTTTCCCGCGTTTTCCAAATACGCCACCAGCCTCTCTGGTTTTTTACATTTAGCCCGTTCAATGTTTGCGGGGTGCTGTATATCATATACCGGCAACTCACTTTGTTCAGTAACTCCGCTCCATTCCATTTCCACGCCGAACAACCACATCATCAAATATCCTACCGAAATCAAATCGTCCCGACGACTCACACTGTTCCCCTGATGAACAAAATAACTGGCATATTTAGGTGAACCAACCAAATGCGGACTCGGTACATTTGGATTGTGCTCACCCGACTCGTCATCCTTATACATAGAGGCCAATCCAAAATCAATGACCACGACTCGGCCTTTCTCATCCATCATCATATTGTCGGGTTTCACATCGCAATGAAGAATGCCCGCCTCATGAATCCACCGAAATGTCGCCACAATTTGCCTACATATATCTAGGGACGCCATTATGTCATCGGGACGACCGAGCGCACGTTCGTAAAAAGTCATCGCCAAACAAATCTTGCCGCCGTAGATGCCATACCAATACACAGTGGGAACACAATGTTGGTTATCGGGACTCAGTTCGCGACGCAAAAAAGAGAGGACGCGTGATTCATGACGGATGGAGGTGTGTTTAGGTTCAATTTTAAGTGCGACCAAGCGTCCATTGGACCGATGTCGCGCCTTTAGAACAGTCGCGAAACACCCGTTTCCAAGACGCGATATTACCCGGTACGCGTGGATAACCGGACCCGAATCATTCATATGAGAATAGAGAGGAAGCTAGCATTATTTTAATTTCATCTAATATTATAAATGCCACCGATACCAATGGATGTAAAAGCCGACCGAGTGATGGAGACCGCAAAGAAACCCGCATATTTGCTTACACTTGGAATCACCTACATAGGATACGTCTTTTTATTTCTGGGAGTTTCCTACATATCACCGGGATACATCCGTGCCTTCGGCAATTTCATGCATATTATGATTTGCTTTTTCTTGATATACAAGTTCAATCCTTTGCGCGGAAAAATCCAATTGACCGAATACGATTCACAAATGATATTTTTGTCCTCTATGTTTATTCTAGTGAATCTGGGTATCACCGAGATATCAGAATTCTTTTTTAATAATTTGAAGAAGCTGTTTGAAGTGGATATGCGGACGGTTGTTTAAGTTCAATAGTGATATTAGACCAACCAAAACAAATTAAGCATATCATCCCTATTGGTATAGGAATGATAACCGATGGCGAAATGCGAAAAATATACGAAGAAGCAAAACAAGACAAATCGTTGCTCTCCAAAATAAACGCAACCGAGTTGCTGGCAGCATACGACAACAATAATAACAAATACTTAGATGACAAGACGAGCTCCGACATTGCGCAAGAAATCGCTGTGTCATTTGATTTGTTAGAGGAAACATTCAAGATAACTACAACTATAAAACGCGAACTCGCCGAAAAACTCACAGGATACCGTTTCGTGGATGAACTGGACACATTACACGTCGGCAAATATACGCGATGGATACAGAAATACACGGCCGAACCGCGCCCCAAAATATCAAACGGTGGTATCCTCACCGTGGTTGAGCACGGCGTCAATGGTATTTTCTTGAAAATCCGCTTGAATAACCAGGCGATCATCAATGTCGCGTTTGACAATTGCCTCATTTATCAAAAAATGACCACGGGAGAGCAGCTGGTCCTCTTGGTCGCGGATTACTTAGTCACATAGTTTTATTTGTATTCTGTAATATGGCACAACCATTTATATGACAACCCCCTGATGTTAAGTCACGCCCAAAAATACAACGACGCCGCGGCTGTAGAAATAGTCCTGGGCGATCACTTTCTATTGGAACCGCGGCGAAATTACACGAAAACGGTCGTATTTGATTTAGATGAAACCATCGGGCATTTCAAGCAATTCTACTGCCTCTATCAAATCATATCAAAATATGCCGAAAAACCGGTTTCACAGCCGTCGTTCAATGCGATTCTGGACTTGTATCCCGAGTTTTTTCGCGTGGGTATATTTAGTATTTTTGAGATGTTGTATCGCAAAAAACGACAAAAGACCGTCGGTGGCATCTACATTTATACGAACAATAAATGCGACGGGGATTGGGTAAAACGCATCGTGTCCTACATTGATTCCAAGATTTGTGCTGGAGAATCGCTGTTTGACGACCTGATTCTGGCATTCAAAATCCGTGACCAAATCGTTGAGCCGCGGCGGACCATGGAGACGAAAGCTTACTCCGATTTTGTGCGGTGTATTATGTTTCCCGAGGATGACGTAGAGGTGTGTTTTGTAGACAATACGGAATACACGAGAATGAGTGAGAACAAGGTATATTATATATTACCTAGCCCCTATTATCATTCGTTGAAGAATGCGGAAATCATGCGACGGTTTTTCCACTTGCCGTTCCTCTCTTTCGCAGATAAGAAACGCGTGGAAACAATCTTCAAGCTCACGTGTAGCGAAGTGTCGTCGCGCCACCCAGCACAAACGATGGAGGCCACGCGGAAAATAATGTACTACATTCGCGAGTTTTTGTTGATACGAAAGTACGTTGTTCCGCCGACTCAGAATACGCGGAAAGTGAGACCGGCGGAACGCCGGCAAACGGCCAAACGTAGAAAATTGAACAAGAAATAGATTATTTATCCATAGTAAATAATCTAACAATATACATAATGAATATGACGACACCTCAAATATACGCTGGAATCTTGCGTCTAGACCGCACCTATGGTCGCACCGAAAATGGAAAGCGACTGCTGTACCGATGTATACCTGATATTGGAGATACACACGATATATTAGTACCATACCAAATCGCAAAGTCATTTGAGAAAGCACACAAAAACAAATATATCTTGTATAAAATTGTATCGGATGATAAAGCTACACATTTAATGCGTGGTGAAATCGTGGAAACCCTTGGCGACGTGGATTTGCCTGAGGCGTTCAACGAATACCAGGTGTGTCGGAAACGGCTCAACATTCCTCTCGGCCCATTCACTGAGGTGGCAAAGCGGCGACTCAAGGGTGAAGATGAATGGTCTCTCATTGAGAAAATGCTGGATGGTGATAAAATCGTGGATCTACGAAACTACAACGTAATCACCATTGACCCCGATTCTTGTACGGACTTTGACGACGCGTTTTCGGCGCATATTATCGGGAACACCGTGATGGTGAATGTCTATATTTCCCACGTATTCTTGTGGATGGAGACCTACCAATTGTGGGACCACATTACCGACCGCGTTTCAACCATCTATTTGCCCGACAAAAAACGGCCGATGTTGCCCCCCATATTGTCGGAGAAGTTGTGCTCGTTGGTTGCAGGGAAACACCGCGTGGCACTGGTGATGTCGGTACGTTTCAATATACAAACCCGGCAACAAATTGTGGAACCCGTGTTTAGCAATGCCATTATAAATGTAACCAAGAATTATTCGTATGACGACCCGAAACTGAATAAAAACACCACGTATTGCCATTTGCGCGATATTTCGGGGCATACAGATAGTCACGACGTGGTTGCGTGGTGGATGATAAAGATGAACGAGGAAAGTGCGCGGCGAATTCGGTCGGGGATTTTCCGGAAACAGGAAGGCGCCGCCACCGAAGGTGGCCAGCCCTTAACCACTAATGACAAGGTGCCTAATGTAGTGAGGCGCTGGTTAAAGATGGATGGCCCCACCGGGTCGGCACAATATTCCACGGTATCAGGCGAGCACGCAGGCCTCGGAGTACAACATTACGTCCATATCACGAGTCCCATTCGGCGAATTGCCGACATCGTGAATCAAGCAGCGCTGATGAAAGACGTAATGGGATACACCGTGTCATCAGATTGCGAGCGATTCCTAGAGAAATGGTTGGGGAAAATAGACGACTTGAATGCGGCGATGCGGAACATTCGGCGGGTCCAGATGGACTGCGAGCTTCTAGACCATTGTAGGCGCGACGAGACGGCGGTGGATACCATCTATAGCGGAATGGCGATTGCGAAGGAGCTGCATAACGAATACACGATTTACATAGAGAAGTTGGGTCTAATCACGTATATTAAAACGGAGACTCCGATCACGTTGTTTGAACCGATGCGGTTCCAAATCTATGTGTTCAATGATGAGGCGCGTCTTTATAAAAAGGTGCGCATACGGTGTGTCTAAGGACAAGCGGTGTGTCTAATGCCAATACCATTCACAAAGCTCTGTTTTTTATTGTCTATTCTAAACGATTTAGACGAAAAATACTTGGATAGTATATAATGTTTAGAATCATCATCAGCTTAGCCTTGTTAAGTGCCAGCGTGTCTGCCACTGTGATTGACAAGTTTTATCAGTGGGCCGAGACCCACAAAATCGCCTTACCCGAGGGCGATCACGAGTTGCTCCATATCCTAGAGAACTGGAAGAACAACGACCGAATTATCGCGGATACCAACGCCAAGAACCTCTCCTACACTCTTGGACACAATGCCTTCTCGGGAATGAGTTCGGTGGAGTTCGCCGAGCACATGCATTTTGGCCTGAACCGCGAAATACTTGAGACGTCTGGGCTGAGAGGGTTTTCTGAGACCTTGGTAGAGACCTCGGCGGAGACCTCGGTGGATTGGCGCACCAAGAATGCAGTGACGCCGGTCAAAAATCAAAAACAATGTGGTAGTTGCTGGAGTTTCTCTACAACAGGTGCGCTTGAAGGCATTTATGCTATCAAGAGAGGAACCCTCGTGAGTTATTCAGAGCAGCAGCTCGTCGATTGCGATTATATCCGCGCCGGCGGAACCTCGCTTGGCTGCAATGGAGGCGATATGAAGTCCGCCATGGAGTGGATTGGAAAGAACAATGGACTTTGTACTGAAAGCGCATATCCATATGTTTCTGGTGATACTAAAACAAATGGTCCTTGCCAGAAGTCGTGTTCCATTGTATCTGGTTCCGATATTAGTACAACCGTGTCTGTTTCGGCAAACTCGGACAGTGCGATGATGACTGCATTGTCACAGCAGCCAGTTTCCATTGCCATCGAAGCAGACCAGAGTTCGTTTCAATTGTACAAATCCGGTGTTTTCACCGGTGCTTGCGGTACCAATTTAGACCATGGGGTTTTGCTCGTCGGATATGGCACAATGAATGGACTAGATTATTACATATTGAAGAACTCATGGGATGTCACCTGGGGATCACAAGGATATATGTACATAGCCCGTGGGGTTGATGCATCGGGAAAGCCCTACAATGGAGGAAAGGGTCAGTGCGGTCTCCTGATGCAAGGTGTTTATCCGGTGCTATAAATATTTTCAAATAATATAAAAATATGATACTATATTTTTATAGATATGCCAAGATGCCAAAATACAGAGTGTCAAAAAACCGCGTGTTACGGATTTGATTTCAAAAAACCCAAATATTGCACAACTCATAAAGATCCAAATATGTTTATTGTTACTACGACGCTGTGTAAAGGTGAGAATTGTAAAAAATATCCACATTATAATTTTCAAGGCGAATCAAAAGGCATCTATTGTATTGCACATAAAAAAGATAATATGAAAGTTGTCGGTACATTTTGTATTGAAAGTAATTGCACTAATATTGCTCTATATAATTTAAAAAATATGAAAAGAAAATATTGTTATAGTCATAAAACCGAAAATATGGTAGAATCAGGAAAACCAATTTGTAAAAATATTGATTGTTTAATTATAGCAACATATGGAAATAAAGGAGAAAAACCAACACATTGTTTTAACCATAAAGAAACAAATATGATTGATTTATTTCATAAAACTTGTATTTTTGAAGGCTGTTTAGACCGCGCTTATTATAATATTAATGGAGAAAAAACACCATTATATTGTCTAATGCATAAAGGTGATGCTATGGTAGACAACTTTTGTTCTAAGTGCAAAGAAAATGGATGTAAAAAAAGACCCTATTTTAATTTTGAAGGACAAAAACAACGATTATATTGTTCGCAACATTCAAAAGATGGAATGATAAATATAACTCTGGTGGAATGTGGATTTGAAGGATGTCAGAAGCAGCCCTGCTACAATTATGAAGGTGAAACCAAGCGGTTATATTGTAAAGAACATCATCACGAAAATATGATTGACGTTTCACATAAATATTGCGAACACGATGACTGTAAAATACGACCCATATTCAACTACAAATCCGAGAAACAAGGCCGTTTTTGTAAGAAACACAGTCTGGCAAATATGATTGACGTTATTAACAATCGTTGTGAATATGAAGGGTGCGAAATATCCCCAACGCATAATTATCGCGGTGAAACAAAAAGACGTTTCTGTTCATCTCATAAATCTCCGGATATGATAAATATATCATCAAAACGTTGTAAAACACCCTTATGTGAAACGCGAGCTTTACCCAAATATGAAGGTCTCTGTCTAAGGTGTTTTGTCCACACATATCCCGAGAAACCGAACGCAAGAAATTACAAAACCAAAGAACGCGTCGTTGTAGATGAAGTATTGAAGACATTTCCACAATTTACATGGACGGCCGATAAACGAATACAAGATGGTTGTTCGCGGCGTCGCCCGGACCTCTTTTTGGATATGGGAACCCACATAATTATTGTAGAAATCGACGAAAATCAGCACAATGATTATGACACGACTTGTGAAAATCGTCGCCTGATGGAAATATCGCAAGATGTCGGTCATAGACCTGTGGTATTTATTCGTTTCAACCCAGATGACTACATTGATGAAACTGGCGCAAAAGTGAAGTCGTGTTTCACAACGGACAAATCTGGCCTCCTGAAAGTGGCAAAAACAAAACAGTCCGAATGGGACCGGCGAATTGTCGCACTATTGACCCAAATAAGGGAGTGGTCCTGCGTAAAAACAGACAAGACCGTGGAAGTGGTTTCGCTGTTTTACGATTCGTGCCATTGAAAATATAATATTTAGATAAGACCACCTTCTGGCGGTAGCAAGAAACGCAAATCCAAGAAACGAAGAACCCACAAGAGGCGCAAATAATCGCCCAATAATATATAATGCCAACTCCAGATAGTTACATCATTGACATTCCAGAATATACAACTTCGCCAATTACAAAACCTCTCATTAAAGGGTTTAAAAACACAAAAATCATAGACAGATTTAGAAAAGTTGCGGAACTATATCGCAAAAAAGTTCGTAATGATGAAAAACAGTGGCGCTATGGCAAAATCCGACACTTAGAAAAAGACATTGAGGCTGGACCTGTTGAAAACCCATATGACATCTATTTATCCGACCAACAAATACTCAAAATAGTACGAGAGATAATGACAGAGGCAAATAAACCAGGACAACTCATGAGTAGAACGCCAATTGAAGAACAAATTAAAGATGGCGTACTGGTTCATGTGCGAACGCCCTCAGATGAATTGGGGTATATTATTGGCAATTATGAGTCATCGCCGAGTCGTGGCGGAAAAACCCGAAAGGGCAAACCGCGTAAGCAGCGCAAGACAAAAAAACATTAACCACAAACATATTGATATCCGTGTCAATATATTTACTATCCTCTATATCGCATCCTCCAAATACATCCGGAACAACTCAAATGCCTCTCGCGGTTTATACGTCGGCACTTCGTGTCCAGCGCCGTGAACCGTCATAAAAGCGAACCGCGACGACTCTTTCTCCGTGAGAAACTTCGTGATAAAACCGGCAGTCTGGCCATCCACATACCACGTTTCCCACAAACTGCTCACCTTAAATCCCAGGTCGTAAATCCATCGCTGTGTGCCAATCGTGCCGCAAACACTGTCGTCGTCGCCCGAATATACGAGTATCCTTAGGGAAGGATGCGTCTTGGAGTTCAAAATCTGGGGATAGTATTTCTCCATGGGCAACATCTTGTCCTCCAATTGATATTTGGTCGTGCGCGAACACTCATCCCAGGCGATGTCTGAGCGGACGTGGATGGCGGCCTTGACGTCGGCGCGGTTCAAATACGTGGCAGCATATTCGTCGCCACAGGGTTCAAAGGTACTTTGTACCGACTTATAATAGGCGCTTTGTACCTTGACGGGCGCGCCATACATAAACTCACGAAAGGCACGCTGCTGCCCGCTCAAACAAACGGGGTAATCCAGCGCATAGGGGTTCAGATTGCCGATTTTACGCATAAAGTCCAGAATCAAGAACGAACACACTGAATTGTTCATCATTTGACTCGTCTTTTGGCACCCGTTGGCGACGTATTTGTCCCACAATGGTTTCGGCAGCAGCTGTTTGCCCCAATAGGTCTCCATCTCGGCACCTGTCCCCGAGTAATAATCAGTGTAGGGGTTTCCCACGGCGAACCCTTGGAAATTGATTCGATGAGCAGAGCCGGAGAGTCCGTCGTTGTAGTCAATGATAGCCGCCGACCATGTAGGCAAATAATGACCGCCGTAGGACTCCGATGTCAAATAAAGAGGAGTTTTAGCAAACTCGGGGAACCTCTCTAAGAATCCGCGGATGGTCGCTAAATTATCTTGGGCGGCCTGGTCGTCGCCAATGTGGTAGTCGTCGGCGTCGTCAGAATAGGAGAACCCAACGCCCACAGGCTGCTCCAAAAACACCATATTGGCGAGCTTGTTCCAGGCGTAGTTGTTGGGTATCAAATTGCCGTCGGCGTCGGGATAAAAAGGCCCCTGCTCGGTCATAAACCCGATGAGACCACTACATCCGGGCCCGCCGTTGGTCCAGAAGACGAGAGGGGCATCAGGAACGTCGGCTTCAACGAGCCAGTAGTGGATGTGTTTTTGAGTCCCGGCGAGTGTGATATAACCGCTGAATTGGTTGAGAGGAGTAGATAGACCGGGTAAATCCACGATTTTGTCGGCGAGAGCATCGGGACCGTAAGCATTGGCAAACAGACGAGAAAAAGTCAATCCGAGAACAAAGAATAGAGGTCCGAACATTATATAATAGAAGGGCAAAGTATCTATATTTTGTGGTAATGTGTTATTCAGCAAGCCCCTCCCGTAGGGAGGGGATCCAAAAAATTGCTGACCATAAAAATGGTACGTTTTTATAGGAAGGTGTTTATCGGACGCCCTCCCGTGGGGAGGGCGTCCGAGAAATTGCGCAAAGTAAAAACGGTACGTTTTTTGCGATGCGGTGTTTTTTGGCAACCCCTTCGGGGTTGCCGAAAAATTGAAATCTTTTTTCTCAAATAAACAGGAAGCATATATTTTGAACCACATTGTTGAACTATTACAAACGAAACCAAACCAAACGAACAAACGAAAATGAACGCCTTTGACATCTACAACGAGTTCTCTGCCAAGAACGCCAAGTTGAACTTGCCCAAGGACCCAGTCATCTCCTCTGTTTACATCCCCACAATCCACAAGAACTTCACGAACGACGCGATCTATCACGTGTTTGAGACTCTGTTCGGATGTGTCACCCGCATTGACACTGTCCAAATCCAGGCCAAAGACAACTTCAAGAGCGCCTTTGTCCACTTCGTCGCCTACGTTCGCCCCGAGAACGTGATGGATGTGATCAATCGCGGCGGTGAGAAGGTCCGCATCAACCCCAACGTGAATACCGGCTACATGCGAAAGCACTTCCCACAACCAAACGCCAAGATTCGCAACAAGGAGTTCTGGTTGCTGCTTCCCAACAACACTTTGTTTCCCGACACCACGCTCACGCTTCCTCAGCTCCGCAACCTCATGGACCAGCTAGATGGTTACATTTTGGGGAACGAAGAAGAGTGTGAGTCCATGAAAGCCAATCGCGGCTTCTTGGCCGAGTTGGAAGCCAAGCAATCCGGGCAATTGAAAACGGACACGTCAGTCAATGTCCATCAGTTGGCTCGCAACATTGAGTTGATGGAAGAGCGCATCTCTACTGGAACATCCAAGCCTCGCAGGGTCATCACAATCAAAGCCAAAGCGACCAAAGCTCCTGTCGGAGAAGCCTCTGCCCCGAAAGCGACCGAAGTCCCTGCCCTGAAGAGAGAAGTCCCTGTCACTAACTCCATCCAAGACTTGACCCACTACTTGTTGTGGTCCGACGACGAGAATGAGGCCAAGAAGCAGTACACCGACATCTGCGCTTCAAACCGAGTACTGCTTGTGGAGAACATCTTGCCGGATTGCCACGAATACGAGTTGATGGACAACTTTAACCATTATGGACTTGTTGAGTCTGTGAAGGTTATTCGCGACCCGGACACCAAGGACGCACTCAGAGCCTATGCGTTATTCTCGCAGGCCAAAGATGCCCAAGCAGCAATCGCCGAGATAAATCAGGATGTGGAGGGTGGATGCAGAGTTTCTCGTTTGATGTAATTGTTGTTGTAATGTTTAATAGTGTTGTTGTTATTGTTGTTGTTGTTATTGTTGTTGTTATATATAAAAAGCTTTTATAAAATCATAAAGAAAAATGGTATAAACCATTTAAAGAAAAAAACATAAATAAAATGTAAAAAAAAATCATAAAGAAAAAAACATAAATAAAATGTAAAAATCCAGAATTGATATGGATTTTTTTCTTAGATCTTATTACCATCAAAGTAAGGACGCACCAAAATATGGTTGGGTGCGACGGATATGTGCGAGGATGGGGCACTTATCACGGGGACAATGGGCGAAATGACTACATTCGGTTTGCGAACTGAATGTAAAAGGTAGCAAGCCTTTGGTTTGAATCCGTTACTTCAATACCTGCGTGGGAATAGCTATTTCCGTGCTCCCTTAGGGAGCACAGAATAAGCACTTCGGTAAATGTGGGAGCATTTCCAGAACATGAGGTTAATATCTTCAATGATATAATTGAGTATAAATATTTTGTGAGCCGTGCATAATCACGAGGGAGTGGCGAAATGTCCAACATTGGAACACCAATGTTTTTTCCCGACGGTTGTATACTTGGGAGCAAGAGTATGAATCCGATACTACAAGACCTAATTGGGAAAATAGGTTATCTAATTGTCAAGTATGAATGTCTGAGTGCCGAATTGTTGCCAAATACACGGTAATAAAATCCGAGTTTTTTTATTAAGTATAATAAAATATTATACTTAAGTATAATGAGTAGACGACCCATTGTAAATGCGTTACCACACGAAGTATTGCCAGAATCTTATATAGATATATCTGACAAGATATATGCACTTGAACAAATGAAGAAAGGCGAAAAAGACCAAGAAAAGATTAAAGGACTCCAGGATAAAATAGACCAATATACGGTTACTTATACAGAAGCGGTTAAACCGGAAACCCAAATAGAACGTGAAAATAAAGTGAACAACGCGCTTACAAAAATGTCAGAAAACCTTCCACATGACATCAAGCTGTATATAGACCATTTCGTTCATCCAAAAGTGGGCGATATTATTCTTACAACCATTACTGAGTATAATCGGCAACAAGTTCAAATGAAAGATGTATATGGTATTATCGTTGATACCGAGGATTTATTTATGAACCCCAAAATAACATTTATTTATATTACACCATCTGGATACAGCATTGGAGAAACGAATCATTATGAGTCTCCAAAGAATATTGAAGCCAGTACTACAAGCCAATTAACTGAATACTATAAAGAATATGTATCCACAAAGAAACATAGAGAATATTTAAAACGCAAGCGTTTAGCACAACTTGCGGCAAAATATTACAAAAAAAACAAGAAGACAAAAGCAAAATCGCGTGGTGGAAAAAAGACGCGTCGGCATAAGAGTTATCGATAGAAGAGTTATCGATAGAAGAGTTATCGGCTTTAAGCCATCCCCGAAATAATTTCATCCGGGAACCCCATCTGTATGAGTATCAGTTTCGCCGCCTTTATTTTTGATATTCCCGGTATCATATCATAAGTAAAAACAATTTCTTTATCACACAATTCGGCGTCCATCATATAGTTCGCAATGCGCAGCGCCCCGTCCTTCTCCACCTTCTGACACAGCTTGACAAAATGCGTCGTCAAAATGAAATCCACGTTGGCGAATCCCTGTAGATATTTCAAGAACCCAAACGACGCCGACGTGGCCTCTTCGGCATTGGTCCCTGAAAAGAGTTCATCAAATACGCAAAAATGCCGGGTGGAATCGGTGTCAGACGTTGCGACCACATCCAAAATCTCTTTACATCGCCGCGCCTCTGCTTGAAACAAACTATCGCGACCGCTGGTATCGGGGATGTTCAAATAAGAATGGATATGTGTATAGGGCAACAACTCACAACTTGTGTAGAACCCTACACCAAATTGTTGTGTGAGAATGATATTGATGGCGGTGGTTTTGAGCTGGGTGGTTTTTCCGGAAGCATTGGGGCCGGTGATGATGATATTCGCAGACAGATCCATTGTATTCGGGACTTTTTCATCCAACTCGGCGTGAGTGGGGTAGACTTGGTCTATGAACTGAGTTTTCTTAGACGAAGTTTTTTCCGTATTGCCGTTATCCGATGTAGTAGATTCTTTATCAGACTGATCTTGTATAAATGTCCCTCTACCAAGATACCCAGTGTTCAACCCCACGTTAAGTCCCGAAACCAAGTTCAAATATGAATCAAATCCAACCGCATACGCGATGGCACGACGATGGTCATCAATATCAAAGAGGCCATAATAACACTTGAGTAAATTGCCGACATCAAAGCATTTGCCAATACTAAACTCAAAGGGTTTGATGGCTTCTAAATCGTTCTTTAATACCAACATCAAATTGCGATGCGCCCGAACGTCGTCGCAAAACGCCGAGTAGTGTTCAAGTACCTGAAACTTCGCCAAAAACCCATAATAATTCGCGATCGAATAATCCGCAAACTCTTTTATGGTAATCAGGCGTTCATTCACCACCGATATATTCTTGTAAAAACGGATACATGCCTTTACGTTTTGATACATCTGGAGCCCATAGAGGGCCAACGTAAACAAAAGATACAACACATTGTTGATGGAGAAGTCGCCTCCGCCGATTGCGTTCAGCGTTTTCCCTATGAAATGCGATTTGGCAATGTTTTTGAGAACCCCCAAATATGACGAAAAGTCAATGGGGACGCCCTGGATTTTGAGAAGCACGAATGGCGCGACCATAAATATCAGAGGCAAGAACAGCGACAGCAATGGCGACATCAAATTGACGATGGTCCAGAAGCCCATGAATCCCGAAACGTGATTGATATGTTTGAACTGGGGAATGTCAATGAAACTGTATCGGTCGTGGAACCCCTCCACTTCGTATACGTCTTTCCAAATCTCCGCGATTTTCTCGGGACACGCCATTCGCGGACGAATGTCTTCACAGATGCAAGAAACCACTTCTTGGGTGTTTTCAAGAAACCCCGTGTGCGACGTGTATTTGGTTTTGACGCGTTTTATCATGTCTTTTGCATATTCGTGTTGGGGTTTTAAAGCAATTTCATATACGCAAGAATCAAGTTCAAGGTCATTTGCCACGATTGGTGATAATGTGTGGACGACCTCCGGGTCTAGATAATCAATCGGCAACTTGAACTCGCTGTCAATTGTGATGGTAGACACTAGGGTTTCCTTTTTATTTGTAAATATATCAAAGAATTGCATTGATATATTCGTAATATAATTTGTTTGTTAAAATTGTACGCGATGTAGGACTTTTAACCCGAAGGCTTACGGTCCCCTTTAGAATGACACGTTTTCAGGCAACTGCGCAATCTGAATATGATAATATTTCTCTAAATCCTCCAACACGAATCGGTCGCGGTAAGTAGCGAAATTGATGGCGGTTCCCTTGCGCCCCCAACGACCACTTCGCCCGATCCTATGTAAATAAGTATGTACGTTCTGAGTAATATCAAAATTGATGACCACGCCCACTTGCTGAACATCTATTCCACGAGCGGTAATATCGGAGGAAATCAAGCATCTCACTTGACCCTCACGAAACCTGCGCATGGCATCTTCACGCTCTTGCTTGCTCATTTTCCCATGAATCGCACTGACCGAGAATCCGTCTTCGGTCATCGCGCTCACTAAATGCTCTACGCGCTCCACAGTATTACAATAGATGACACACGCGGGGATATTATTGCCGCCAAAGATTCGCTTCAACACATCAAACTTGTGGCCATCACTTTGGAGCATCACTGCATATTGCCGAATACCATCCAGCGTCAGCTTCTCAGCATTGACGGTAATCATCACCGGGTCAATCATAAACTTCTTTGTCAAATCAACCACATCCTTATTCAAGGTGGCGCTGAAAATCGCGGTCTGTACTGTCTCCGGCAAACTGCGGAAGATGTCTTGAATCTGGTCCTTGAATCCGACGGAAAGCATCTCGTCCGCTTCATCCACCACCAAAATCTTGACATACGATGTCTCTAAATATCTTCGGCGAATCAGGTCCAAAATGCGCCCCGGAGTACCCACTACAACATGGGGGGATTCATTTTCAATGGTTCTCAGGTCCTCGGCGACGGAGGAGCCGCCAACAAAGCATTTTACACAGCCTCCAGCAACCGACGAGCACATATTTTGGCAAACGTCCGCGATTTGACGCGCGAGTTCGTGAGTGGGCGCAATAATGAGCGCCTGGACATTCTTATCGGCGAAATCAATTCGCGTCAAAGCCCCCACTGAAAAGGCAGCGGTCTTTCCTGTCCCTGATTGCGCCTGGGCAATAATATCCCGCCCCGATGAAATAATAGGGATGGCGCGTCCCTGAATTGGACTGGGTTTCTCAAACCCGAATGAAAAAATACTTCGTAGTATGTCTTCATTCGTAATCATTTCTTCCCAAGTCGCACAAGCAGTAATTTCGTTTTGTTCTGTCATTTTATATATATCATATAGGCCGATGTTTTTATATTGATTACAAAAGATACTTTTGGGGTCGGAGTCTATAAAATTGAATTGTAAATGATATAAATATTTACACCATAAATATACAACACAAAATGACAACTACCACTGCGATTTACAATTTGGACGACTACACCAGACTTATGTTTGATAACAACGGTGGATACGTGTTACCAGATACTGTCCTTGATGCAATTCGCACATTGTGTGCCGAGATTGGGTATGACGCCGGTGCTACGCAAGATACATATATAAATCAGCACAATGCGACTGCCCCGACAACCGCGGCCAAGACATTTAAGCCTCGCGAACAGCAACGCGGTCGCGCAAAGCCCGACAATTGGAAGGCCAAGTCCGACTTCAAAGTGAGCAAGTTCGCAGTTTTGGATGACACCGAGGAAATCTTGAATGAAATGCGTGTCTTCATCAACCAAATCAACGACACCAATCGGGACAAGAAGATCGGCGAAATCTGCGAAAAGATAGACAAATTGGAGACAGACTCCGCGGAAGATGATTTAGATGAAAACATGGCACGTGCGTTCAACCTCATCTACGAGACCAGTATGTCCAACAACCAAATGACGGAAACCTATGCCATCTTGTTATCCACCGTTTACACAAAATATACCAGCCACTTTCAGGAAGCCTTGGACAAAAAGATCGCCGCTTATTCGGAGTCTTTCACGAATATTGTGGAGGTGGACCCCAACCAAAACTACGACGCTTTCTGCGATTTCACCACGCAAAACATTGTGCGCAAAAAGGCGTCGTCGGTATTTGCGGAAATTGCGAAGATGAATACGATTCCCGCGCTCAATGCCGATTATGCCACCGCAACCATTCGCACAATGATCCAAAATGTCATGTCGGCTATTTCGTTCAAAGAAAAGCAGAAGGAAGTGGAAGAGACAACGGAGAATCTGATTGTGTATTTCGCGGTTTTAGGCAAAATCGCTGCTCCATTGAAGGCGGAATACATGGGCACTTTTACCGAAATAACCACTTACAAGACCAGCGACAAGCCGGGTCTGAACGCGCGAACCAAGTTCAAGTATCTAGATATTGTCGGGAAATAAACGTGGGGACCCAGGAAGAGGATATCATTGTATTGTTTTTTACACCAATACAATTCAAAGGCTTTTCAACTACAATATATATAGACGATGAAAATCAAGTCCAAAATAGATGCTACAAAACAGGTGGAATACACGGAATCGCGCGAATTGAGCCCAGACGACGTCTGGTTGGAAACCGCCCTCTATGAAACCGACATATTGGACAAACCAGTCGCAATATGTCTTGGTCGCGCAAACTACACATACAACTATCGCAATGTAGTGTATTTCCCCATTTACTTGATGAGAGGCGACGTAATTCGGTCGCAAATCGGCGTATACGAAGTGGCGCTAGACCGGGTGATTGAGTTTTCGCGCAACGGTGCCATTGATAACGAGGCAATCATTGCCGGCGTAGACCCATTGTTATATAGTTTCGTTACAAAAAAATACATAGAGGCGGCGGACTCCAGAGCGAATATTGATTTTTCTCCATCAAATGAACACCAAGATTCGCCAAAAGAAGAAGAACCAGATGAACCCTTAAATAAAGTGACGGATTTACAAATTGTGAGAAGGGCAGCAACATCGGCTGCGGCCAGTCTTGAAATATTTGAGCTGGACAAACACGCGGATGTTCCCCAGATGTTGAAAGAAGAGACCAAACCCGAGCGTGGTATCTTCAATGACAGTGGCAGCGCACCTTGGATCCAAAAGTTTATGGAGAGCCACGACTACCGAATCGTGAAGACCACACCCAATGGCGATTGCTTTTTCTTGGCCATACAAAAGGCATTCCACCAAATTGGTAAGAACACGACGGTCCCGAAACTGCGACAGGTGGTTGCCGATTCTCTGACCGCCGATAATTTTGAATACTACATCACCCTCTATCATATGTATGTATCGGAAGTCGCAGAAAACGAATCTAACATTGAGAAGACGAAGAAAACCATGGCAAGTCTACAGCGACGATTTCGCGCCATTCCAGAAACAGACAAGGGTAACCGAGAGGACATGCTTGACAAAATCAAAGGTTTAAAG
>Ga0209107_10000687_pt1 | contig 19438 bp, 16 predicted proteins | sample LakErihyJuly2011_2_FD_187460 | JGI IMG/M metagenome (GOLD analysis project Ga0209107, IMG submission 187460) | Freshwater microbial communities from dead zone in Lake Erie, Canada - CCB hypolimnion July 2011 (SPAdes) (version 2) | ecosystem: Environmental > Aquatic > Freshwater > Lentic >...
TTATAATAAAGTATATTAGGAACTTTATATTTTTAATGAAATAGTTTCCTAATTTATATTCTATATCATTGGCGCCGACATCATTGTTTGAAATATTAAAATATTGTTCGTAAAATGTATTTGAAGAGCCGTATGATATATCGGCCGTGAAGTTTTCCTTAACCTCTGTGATATTACTCGAAATATTATATTCCTTGCCAAAAAAAGTCTTTTTATCTTTATTAGAAGACTTATCTTTGTCATAGCGAGAATAGCTTTCTATCTCTCTAATCAAATTATCTTTTAAAATAGATACAGTTTTGTTATTCATTGCATCTGATGTAATTTTTTCACTATTTGCCTTCTGGTCTTTTAAATATTTAATTAAATTCAATAAAATAGTGTGTTTCTCGTAGTCGGGAGATATCGTACTCTCTATATACTCATAATTGTTTAAATTCTCATTATCATATATTTCCTTACTCTTATATTCATTCCAATATATTATTTCATTAATGCAAAAATAGATTAGCACATCAAGTAATGCATCATAACATATTTTAAAATCAGGCTTTTTTATAGGAAGAGGCGGAGGAGTAATAGCAGGTTGCGTTTGAGGATTCTTTGCAGGATCAATATAATCGAACAATATAAATAGTTTCGCTATTATTTTACTATCTTTGTCATAATCTTTGTTAAAAAGACCAATTCGTATATTCTCTATCATATAATAGGCGTTATATGATGCCGCATCATTATCTTTATATTTAGTTATTATTGTTTCAAAGCTATCTTTATTTCTTAAAGTATGTATATCCCCTTTATATAGTTCATAATTCATATTATAAAAGGGTTGATATCTCTTATTAGGAGTAGGAGAAGCACCGTCTGTCAATGTAGCAATTTTAGCGTGGGGTATTAATGGTGAAATGTATTTAAAATAATAATTAACCTTTATTTCGCCTGCGGCTATATCATAATTATTAGCTTTATCTGTGTTAGAAATATAATCTATATCTCTATATAATACTGCCTCAATTTTATTTTTAGCATCAACTGTATTATGAGCTGTAGTAATTCCGTAACTATTATTTTCTTCTTTTTTATCTTTTGAATACATTATATCGTGTCCATATCCGTTAGATCCTTTAGCAGTTTCAACATCGGATACAGTAAAAACATATGTATAACATCCCGATAATACTTTTTCTTTTGTTAGTTCGCTGGTTTTATTTAATACTTGCTTATAATTTTTTGTTATAATATCTCTATAGTTATTGTTATTCAATTTAGGATATTTATTGTCTGTGAAGGATAGCAGTATATTCATAATATTTAATAATAAATATGTCAGCAATATCGTAATTATGAGATAGCCCATACTCATATTTTGATTGATAATAGCCATTTTATTAGCTCCCAATGGATATGTATAAATATACTTATTACACATTGTGGTGCTAAAATAATATGCTAAGAAGATTGTCGCTATTGTAAGCAAAATATAATTATATATACCGTTTATATTTAAAACTTTGTCAAAATCGCTGACGACCGGATTATCTATATTAAAATAGTTTCTATATCCCTCGGTTTCTGTGGGAGCATATCTCGCAACAAGCGTTACTATTATTAGTACTAATGTTAGAAACGCGAATATATATGGAATGTTTTTTATTATTGTTATACATATCGTTCCGCCGTCATTACTGATGTAAGGATAATATAAATTATTGTATTTAATAAGGTTATAAAGTGTATTAATATAGAATATTATGATTATTAGCAATATCATAAAGTAGTATGTTTTAGTGTTATAGAAATCGTTAGGCAAGAGAAGTTTATAGCTATTCTTTGCTATATTAAATCTCCCTGTCTCGGCTTCGCAATAAATATCGTTACAATGCTTTTTAATGTTAATGTCGGCGACATCTTTAATATAGTTTATTTGAAAAAAAGATGCCGATATATTTTTTAATTCATTTATATAAATTATTATCATCATAATAAATACGATAAATATAATGATACGCATTTTAATAAGTATAAAGAAAAAAAGAAAATGAATCTACTCAAGTTTTTTTTTAACAATATAGCCCGATATAAATAATACGAATACTATAATAGTTATTACGGCAATTGTTGTAAAGTTTGATTTAGAAGCTTGTGAAAGCATATAGATGGGAAAGAATAATATTATAAAATATACAATAGTAAATCGCGTTACATCTTCAATCTCTTCGTTGCATTTTTCTATCGTCTCCTTATTATTATAATACCTGAAGTTATCTATATTTTCCAATGTTATTTTGTACCCATTTATATTGCGCAGATATTCGCCATTAGCAATGATATTTTTATGTAAATTGGCGAGTTCGTCTATCAAATCTTTTGTAAATATAATATCGGCGACGGAAGAAATATCATCGCCGCTGTATTTTTTAATAATAGTCATAAACTGATTATTTGGGAAAGCCGGTTCCGTTTTATTTTCTTTTATCAATATATCCAATTCTTTCAAAAGCATTATATATTCGTAAGCTTTTGTATCGGCATATATCTCAGTTATTTTTTTTAGGATTAGTGAAAATATTATAGTTATTACGGCAACATGTAGAAATAAATAACTTGATGAATGTAAAAAGTAGTTGTATTTAAAAATACTGTCCTTGTTTTTAATATTATATGAGATGTTGATAATATGCAATATAAAGAATATCCACATTACGATAAATAAAGGCAAGCTGCTGTGTAAATAATCGTTATATACCTTCATAATATTGAACTCGCCATTAACAATACTCAGGTCGCGATTGATATTTATAATATCATTATATTTGTCAGTAGGCTTCTTCTCTGTCGCATTATTTTTAAAGTTCTTCTGAATTACATTAAAATCAAATAGATGATTGCATAGATTCCACATATAAGTATTTTTAATATTGATATCAGATTCGTAGATATTTTTCTTAGAATCGCATATATTGTTATAATTATTTATATTATTATTTAAATCCTTTGCATAATTTAAGTAAATTAAGGGGAGAAAGCTTATTATTGATAATATTAATATTAGTAATGATATTAATATTAATTCAATATTTTCAATCATTTATATTCTAATATATATTATTATATTATATATTTCCTACAAACCTCTTCTAATTTCATCGCTTTCATATATATATGGCGTGTTTTTATCAATCTCATTTTGTTCATTAATTTTGTCATTATATGAGTTATCTGCGAAGATATTTTCGCCGCCATTAAGCATATTAAAAACATCTGTAGCTGTTGTAGTAAATTGTCTAATATCTTTATTATCGCTCTGAAAACTCTTATTGCGACTATAAGCATTTTCTGGATTAGCTATAATATCTCTTAGAGTTTCAAATGACATTATTGGAATACTCATTTTATAATATTATTATATTATAATATTATTATTTTACTCAGATAAAATCCTCCGCCCCTCTCCATGTTCCGAGAATATATCAAAAAACTAACAATCCATATACTTCCTTATCAAAAATGTCATAAAAATGTGTGCAAAAAATATAAAAATTGATTGTCGTTTATAAAATTATTATTACCATAAACCGCGATGTCTACCAAAACTCTCTCAGTTATTTACAAGGAAAAGATTGCTGAAATTCCCGATGCTATTGATGATGCAAAGGAAGTTGCTAATTATCACAAGGAAGCTCTCAAATATGCCGTTGAAGAAATGAAGGGCAAGGCAAAGGGAAAAAGCAAAAAGACGGCGGTCGCCGAAAAGGACGATAATGGCGAAGACAAGGTCAAGAAACCTCCTACAGAATATCAGGTGTTTGTTAAGGAATATCAGCAAGTCATCAAGGAAAAGTTTCCGGATCTGCCGAGCAATCAAAGATTCGGTAAGATTGCCGAAGAATGGAAGAAGCGCAAGGAAGAAAAAGCTGGTGTAGCTCCGGCGCCAGCGCAAGCTCCAGCCGTTGTAAATAATTTCATGAAGGTAGAAGAAGTATCTCCACCATCAACCGACAACGATGAAGAGCCTAATGAAAAGCCCAAGCTTACTCCCAGGGCAAAGGTGGCTCTGCTCAAGCAGCGTCGTATGAAGCTTGAAGAAGTATCTCAGCCATCAACCGACAAAGAAGAGGAGCCTAATGAACAGCCAGACGAAGAAGCTGTAGAAGAGCCTCAGATGCCCTTGAAGAAAAACAGGAAAAGTCTTCCGCCCATCAAAATCCCTGGTAAGTAAAATTTAAATTGTTTCGGATGTTGTGGTGCTGTGCTGTGTATTAGCGAGTAGTAGCAATTGAATAATTATAATAATAAGTATTATATGTATTATATGTTATGTATATTATGTATTTTTTTGCAAAGCAAAAATAACTACTTGATACGGTAGGGATACGGAGAATACATTTGTTATATTTTTATATTTTTTGGATAAAAATTGACACCAAATAGTATTTATATTATTACTACCCAAGTCGCTTTTACACAAACCAAAGAACAGTTCCTGAAGCCCTTACATCAATTTACATCAGTCCTACACAACTTCAATTGTAATAATGGTTCGTATCGCCAATGTTGATTGCATTGTCAAGTTTAACAATGAGTTTGGTGATATTATCATCAATATTGACAAACGCATAAAGAAGGAAAGGAAACTCTCTAAGTATAACATCTATATGAAGAACAATTTTCACAGGATTAAGGCGATTTATCCCGAACTTAAAGCGCCTGAAATTATGGCGATGGTTGCTAAAGAATGGCAAAATGAAAAAAATGTTCCTAAATTGTCTATCTCTCTTCTTAACCTCTTGAAGGAAGAAGAATTATTCGCAATGCTGGAACATCCCGCGCAAAAAGAGGATATTACCAAGATTGTATATGGTTGTATGCCTGTCTAATATATAGAATGTAATATATATGCGCGCTATATGTTTTTTATAATTGTGTAGAATGTTGCGAATCCGTCAGCTATGTTAACATTATTATTATAGTTGGACATTCTGATATCAAAATGGCTCCAGTTTTTCCTATATTTTTTTGGTATAAAGTTCATCAAGAACAAGCTCGCCATTAAACCCTCGCTGTTTTTACATTCATATCCCGAATTCTTTACATCTGCTATATTTGATTTAATAAATGATATATATTCAAGCCACGCAGGTATTCTTATATTTTTTTCACAATATTTATTTCCATAAGCCTGTATATTATCTGCGATTTGTTCGTTTGATGTAAAATATGTGAAACTGCTATGACAATTGATTCTCTCGGACCACCCAGTTAATGTCGCAAAATCAAATAAATAATCGGGTTTATATTTATTACACGCGTAAGTAAGGGCATCTGCTAAAATTAATCTTCCTTCCGCATCAGTATTGACAATTTCCACAGTCTGGCCATTGTATGCCTTAATTATATCGTTGGGTTTTAGAGAGCCTCTTGATACTATATTTTCTACCAGAGGACATAAACATACTACGCGATTCTTATATTTTTCCTTAGCCAAAGTATATAAAATACCGATTGATATAGCAGCGCCCTCTTTGTCCATATACATATTGATCATACTATCTGGCTTTTTCATAGAATATCCACCAGTATCTATCGTAACCCCTTTGCCGACTAAACAAACTGTCTTCTTTTTCCCTGAAGGACCTGGTGGATTATAATCTATTATTAAAAAGCGCGGTTTATTTTGCGAAGAATTGCCCACAGCATTGATTAGATTTAATCCCATCTTCTTCATATGTTTCTCGTTAAATACGGTTATCTTGGTATTTCTAATATCCTTAAACATATACCTTGCGTGTTTTGCGAAATTATCGGGTGTAGCTATATTAGAAGGTTCATTTATTATATTCCTTGTTATATATGAGCCATTAATTATATTATTAATATTCTTTCTGTTTTCGCAACTCATTCGCGGGACATAGAAATAAAGTACAGCCCTTTCTCGCTTTACCTTTTTATATTTATCAAAATAATAATTGCCTTGTAATATCCTATATATAAATGCTTCAACAAAGCGATTATCCAATTTTTCCAAATTAAATATGACTTTCTTCTTGAGATTATTATTGTAATTCAATAATGTCTTGATTTTCGTAGATATACTTATGATATCCAGGTGATTCTTAATATTGATATCGCAATTCTTTTTATTCGTAGCGACTTTAATAACATTCCGATTATTATTGTTTATATTATTTATATTATTTACAAAAAATATTTTCATATTCTACATATTCTACATATTATATCTTTCATTTTCCTTATTATTTCATTGCTCTCTTATTCGCCGCTTATCTCTTATCTCTAATGTTTTTTATTCTTTATTTCTTCTGTTACATCTGTCAAAGCCGAGTTTTCAAATCTATATATTTTATCGGCCAATTCAAGAGCCGACCTCCTATGTGCTATTATAATCATAGTTATGCTTTTGTCATCGAAGCATTCTTTTATAGTATTTTGGACCAATTCCTCACATTCTGGATCAAGAGCAGAAGTCGCCTCATCAAATATTAATATATTCGGGGTTCTTATCAAAGCCCTTGCAATAGATATGCGCTGCTTCTGTCCGCCCGATAGCGAACTAAGCTCTGTTCCTTCCAATAGCGTATCGTATTTATTAGGAAGCTTGGAGATGAACTCGTGAGCATTTGCACGGATCGCCGCATTAATAATATCTTCTTCGCGCGGATTCTCAATACCGTAAGCAATATTATTAGCTATCGTATCGCTGAATAAAATGCTATCCTGCGCTACATACCCAATCCTTTCTTTCAACCATTTATTATCATATATTCCAGCATCTATATCATCGATATAGATATTTCCACCGTTTAATGAAAGAATGCCCATCAGGCATTTTACAATAGTACTTTTCCCCGAACCCGAATTGCCGATAATAGCAATTTTATCGCCTGAATTTATTTTAAAATTGAAATTGTTTATTAAATTGCCCTCGGCTTTCTCGTATTTAAAAGATACATCTGAGAATTCTATTTTTCCCTTCAAAGTATTATCTCGTGGAATATAGTATCCTTTGTTTTTTTTATCGGAATCAAGCAATTCTGTTATGCGCTTATAAGGTTCTTTGCACTTAATGAACTCGTTATTATATTGTATAATAGCCATAACATTCTCGTACAGGCTTTGATTATGGAGAATGAATGAAACGAGCCCCTCGGTATTATTCAAATATTTCGCAGCCATTATAATACCTATCGTTGTTAATGTCGGCAAATTGCTAATTAATAACAGGTTCGCACCATATAACAGCGTTTGTCTAAATATATATCCAAGCTGTTTATCGCTCATCGTATTATGCTTTTTCATCGCGATATCTTCAACTGCATATGTTTTCATAATAGATATGTGCGAAATTGTTTCGTGTATATAGGTTCCTACGCTTTTATTAAGATCTTCATAGCCTTTCATAACAATTTTATTAGCTTTCTCGTATAACTTTGATATAGCCATATTAAATGGAATGAGCAAGCAAGCAATTATAGTAAGCTTCCACGATATTTTATTGAGCATCCATATAGTAGCGATGACATGAACAGAAGACCGCGATATAACATTGACATTTAGAGAAATGCTATCAGATACTATGCGCACATCATTATTTATATATTCCAGGAGTTTATTAACAGGGACTGTTTCGTAAAATTGCGTTTTCTGATTAATTAACTTATCATATATAATCTTGCGCAATCGGATATTCATACAGTTTTGCGAATATGTAAAACAGGCACCTCGCAATGAACAGGCAATCATAGCTATTACATTAGAATAAAAGAGCAGTAGCAATCGCTCTTTTGAGAAATCTCCGAGCATAATTTTACTCACATGTTCGTTCGCATAGACGCTATAATATGAACCAGTACACCCGAATATTAAACCGGCTACGCTATATTTTTTATCACTTTCTATCAAAGATATATATCTTTTAATTAATTTCATTTTTTTAATGTATAATAATATAATTATAATATACTTTTTATATATTTATATATCGTAGCTTTGGGCTCAGGGCTCAGGGCTCAGGGCTCAGGCATTATATATTTATGTAATAGGGTTTTTTGTTGATAATATTGCGCGGTCTCTTGGATGATTTAAGAGATTCGCCAGAATCAAAGTCGGTTATAAACATATCATTTAGCTGATATTTTTTGAACACTTCATTTATAATAGTACTAAAAATATCCTTCTGTATTTTTTTAGGGCTTGATTTGCTTCCTTCGGCTCCCATTGTTTTATATATTTTCATTAGAGAACCTATGATTTCGTTTAACTCGTTTTTTACATTACTATCAGGTGATAAGGATTTATCATTCTCATAATCTTCGTTTAAGAATGCGGGGATTATAAGTAAATAGTCGTCCATTATTTTTTTAACATTATTCTTCTTAATTTTTTTAGAAAATCCGTAATCGTATATCATAATGTTGTACTTACAGGCTTTTAAATAGAGGTTCTTGCCATTAAAGATATAATGATAGTAGCCGCTCTCGTTATTATAATGCCATAAGAAGTTGCCTCCGTGACAATCGCTATGAATATGCGCGATTAGATTATGGAATGTTCCGATAGATATAAATGTTTGAAACAATATGTTATATAACAATTCTTTATTGAATATGACATCTCGGTTATTTATTAGCATATTGATGTCGCCGTTCGCTATCTCATTAACAGATACTAAGCTTGCTCTTGAATTACTATAATCTTTTTTCTCGCACAAACAGGATTTATACATGATTAGAAAATGCTTGGAGATTTTCTTTCTTATTATATCGTGTGTAATATCAGACATCAATTTAACTTCATATAAATTATCATCGGACTTATTCATGATCTTACTTGCTATTGGAAAAACACCAACGGCATTCTTTACAGAAGTCCTATAAATTTCGCCGCCAAAATTATTACTGCTTATTTTCTTCTCTAAATTTAATATGTTGCGAACAGTATATCCGTCGACTTGAGAATACTTTTTTCTATCCAAACAATCGTCGCCCTTAATCTTTTCCAATTTCTTTCTAATATAATTAAAATATGCGACGCGATTATCGAGGGTATATTTATCAACTATCAATTTGCTTTTTAAGAACTTAGATATTTTATTAGCATTAGCTATCACCGAGCTATTCGCTAAGCTACTCTTAATATAATCCTCGACAAATACTGATTTTGAAGATGATTTCTTAGATGAAGATGATTTCCTTCGCAACATCTTACGCCTTATATTAGCCTGAATAATTTTTAGAGATTTATCAATATCCATTTATCTACTAATGCAATATAAATATATATATAAATGTATAAGCGATATATAACATAGAAAAATAAAAATGATGAATCGTTTTATAAAGAGCCTTTTTTACTACAATAGTGATGATGAAGATACCGAAGTCAGCGCTAATACAAAAATAAATGCTGGAGGCAGCAGTAGCAGCGGCGGTAGCAGCAGCATAAATACTAACATTACATATACTATACCACCATATCAATATAACAGAATCTATGCATATCCTCGGGCATATAAATAATAGCAAGGAATCGCGAGGAATCGCAAGAGCTTTATAGGCGACATCTGTCTTTTGTGCTCGCCTTGAGTTCGGCAGCGGAGGCTATGAAGTTATTGTTGCTGATATCCACATCTTCGGGTATATTTTCTTCTAATAATTTCTTATACATAATATCTTCGAGCTCCTTGTCTAAATAGGTATCGCTAACATCAAATGTATTTTTTCTGCTATTTTTGGTATCATTATCAACCATACCATATTTCATAGGGACGAATTGATTAAAGTTATTATTTTTATTAGTATTGACATCGTACCCTTTGTAAGGGAACAGAACGATATTATCCTCGGATATTACCCCTATTATTTTTATTAATATGATGTTTATTGTGACACCATTTGTAATAGCTATAGCCTTGATATGTTTTCCTTGAAACTTACCGGCTCTATATAAAATCATGTCAATATCAAACATAAAATATTCGGGATATTCGCTGTGTTGCCTATAATTATTCATAATGTCGTGGACAATCTGAATATTATTTTTAATACTTTCGCCAGGCAAATCCATAATACTGTTAGTATTCAATTTATTATAGATAAAATCGTAGATTCCCTGGTAATATTTGAGCAATATCTTAATTTTATTATCATCATCTCTAATCATTTTCGGGTTTTGCCATTTGCTCCACTTATTACCTTCTACTGCTATTATTAACTCCTCGCAAGTATTTTTAAAAACCTCTTTTAATTTTTCGTTATATGTAGCATTATCATATTCATAATAATATACATTAATCGCCTCCTTTTTAACATTAACATCATAGGGAATGCTTGAGTTTATTATATGCCTGTTCCAAGGATATGTCCCGGTATTTTCATACATAATTCTCGTATTTGAAGGCATATATTTGAACTTGTTATTATAATGAATATCAGGATCTTTCATACTAAAATACTCATTTCCTGTATTATTACTGTATCCTATATCATTTAATAGATACCGATGGATAACTAAAAAATATATGATAATTATTATAAAAATAGATATAAAATTATATATGAATATAATATTAGTATCTTTCATATTTTATATGCTTCTATAATCTAATAAGGAAATTATTGTATTTAAATTATTTTTCTTTCTATCCTCTCTATCGTTTTCAAATACATAATCGTTATTTATTACTACATCATTAGCATTAGCATTTTTATCTTGTAATTCTTTAATATTTGCGCAACAACTTAAATCTGTCGTATCTTGGCAATTATAACATAGAGCTCTATTATAATCTTCATCGTTATATTTGGTATAGCCTATCTTTTTGACACCTACCGGAAACTCGCAATTTCCGTTAATACAACCGCCTCTGCTATTTTCATATCTTGTATTTTTCTTATAATAAGGGCATTCTTCGTTTGTCGCACATTTTTTATCCCAGATACTGTAATAATCTTTAGGATTCCCCTCCTTAGTATAATAAGAATCGCATTCAAACTTATTGACTATTTTGTTATTTCCATAACATCCGTAATTACCGCTGCTACCGCTGCTACCGCTGCTACCGTCGCCTTCATAGGATTCGTCTATGGCTTCCAAATAATCTTTAGGCATTTCTAATCTCGTTATGAAGTTTTCTATGTTATTTACTATATCATAGTTCATAATAGGCAGGAGCATTTTATCATTGCTTAAATATAAATCATAAGAGGTATTTTCGGTATCTTTATTAAAATAAAATCGGACGCTTTCGTAGTTCGCTTTAATTACTGGATAAAATACTTTTATCCTGGATATATCCATATCCTTGAGACCGCTTATAAAATATTTGGAATATTTCAATTTTTCCATATATTCGCTACCAATAACAACATATGTAAATAAATAATCAAACTGTTTATTTGTGCTATTTAAATCTTCTAATTTAATTTTACGCAATCGTATACTTTTTATATCTTGTCTATATGCTTTAATAAGCGCTTGAATAAATAGATAATCGCTCATATAAACATATGCGACTACCTTATTCGTAAAGTCCCAAATACATTGCTCTATACCAAATCTGGTAGGGCTCATACATATAAATATACCGTCCTTAAATACCTCAGTATTACTTAATTTGTTATTCAAGATATACTTATTTATATAGGGATCTATTAGCAATTTATAATCATCTGTACTTACTCCCAATATATCTCTCGTAATCTTATTATTCCTTTTCATATAATCTATAGATTTTACCATGACATCACTTGATATAGCAAATGTAGCATTTTTTTCTTTGCTTGCTGCGCTTGTCCCGCTTGCCGTGCTTGTCCCGCTTGTCTTCATGTCTGCTCGGTCGGCTCCGCTTGAATTTGAGATTATATCGCGGTCGTTGAGGTTATCTATGTTATCGCTAATATATACTGTTTTGTATACTGTGAACTTCTCTTTGCAACTTTTAATATATGATATGTATATTAAATAAATGGTTATTAGTGATAATAATATCAGAATGGTTATTAATAAATATTTCATTTTTTTCTTTCCTTATTAAAATAGTAGATAAAGAATGTTTTCTAGAAAATTAATAACGCTATCTATATATTTGCTAATTGTAATATTAATATTTACTACGCAACCAAGCTTAATGTTTAATTCTAACGGCGAAATGAAATCCTTCGGTTATTACAATAATGATAAAACTACTATAATGCCGGTGATTTTATTCTTGCCTATTTTAGCTTTGATATTATTTATCGCTGTATTAATAATTGAATGTATTTATACATAATACTTAATACTTAAAATATATAATAATTATATGAATAATGCGAAGAATATTAAGAAGAATAATAAAATTAGGAAGAAAGATGCGAATAATACTCAGAACAATCTTGTAATTCCGGAGGTAAATTGTGAAGGGCCGGGCGATGACCGGAACAGAGGCGATGAAATTATGAAGGGATTGTGTGGTAATAAGGAGATATATAGTAGCATAATATCGTGGCTGCGCGATTTTAATTATAAAAAGAAGATTTCTACGGACAGCTGTATTATAGTTACGGGTAAAACTTGTGTAGGTAAAACATATTCTATAAATAAAATATGCGACTATTTAAATTATGAGATTATAAATATTAACAATAATAATTGCTTTAATTCGGAGCAATTGAATGATGTCATTTTTAAAAGCGCGACATCCTCGCTATTACAGGTATTAACTGGGAACATAAGAAACAAGGTAATTGTAATTGATAATTTTGATTGTATCTATATATCGGATAAAACTATTAATACTACGCTTCTAAAAATATTAACTGATGGTAAAATTAAAAATATCCCTATAATATGTATATCTAATAACGAGATTATTAAAAAGATAGGAGATATTAAGAAAAACTGTAAGATATATGACATTGTCGTTCCCACGAAAGAAGATGTAATAGGTATGATACACGATGACGGTCATACTGATCTGCATTCTAAGAAACAGTTAGAGCATTTATATAAGATTTCTAATGGGAATATGGAGAAGATATTCTGCGATGTTAAAAAAGATAGCAATGAGATATTATACGAAGAGCACATAGAGAATGATTGTGATATTAATATATTATACTTGAATATATTTGACAGGAATCAGGTTATCCGCATAATTAATAAGGATCCGTGGATGATACCCCTCAAATTTCACGAAAATATTATAATAGAATTGGAAAATCGCAAAATATCGCTAAAAAATAAAATAGAGTATTACAATAACTTTATAGAGGTTATGTGTCTATATGATTATTATATGTTTAAAAACAATAACGAGGCATGTATTACCATATTTGCATCAAATGTTTATTATTTATCATTATTAAAATACAAAAAGGGCGCTGTATCAAACATAGGTAAATTCACTAAAATGCTAAGCTATTTATCTTTGCAAAAGAAGAATATTAAGCAAACCTATAAATGCAATAATTTTCCTTTATATCAAGTTTCAAACTATCATATTAATTTATGCAATAGAAAATTTATTTCCTTTAAATAGATAATCAAATAAATATGAGCGGGGTAGTTGCTGAAGCTAACAAGGGTGTTCTTGATAATGTCAAAGATAGCTTATCTGATTTTGTAAGCAGTTCTAAGGAAGGTATAATGAATAACGGAGTAGTAAATAAAGGGTCTGAGGCTATATCTGCGAGTACTCAAATAGTATCTACGGCTGTAAGTAATATATCAGTGGAAAATACCAAGGATGCTATAATGAACGCTATGTCCGACAGCTCAAGTTCACTATATTTAATAGTCGTCCTTCTTGTTATCGCAGCATTCGTATGCTATATCTTGTATTATATTATAACAGACACAGTTATAAATCAGCAAAAAATACTAATACCGGGAACTGAAATGCCGATAATATGCACTGAACACAGAGTATACCCATTCACGCAAAAATTAGAAAGCGGAAACGGGAACAAAAGAACATATTGTTTCTGGATATATATCTTTGATATCGGTGCTGCAGGCGGTACATATAGACATGTCGCTCATATAGCGAAGAAAAATGCGGGAAGCGATTATGAAGTCAAAGATTCAACGATATATATTAGATTAAAAGATGATAAAAATAAGCTACAAGTAAGATTTCCGATGAATAAAGATGATAGAACTGATCTAAAGTTTGATTCGAGCGAATCAAATTTCATGATTGATAATAGAACCGGTGCAGTAACAGGTATAGAGATAGAATATATACCTTTACAAAGATGGGTACATGTCGGTATTGTAATAAATGATATCGGTGGCGGCACTATCAATGTATTTATAGATGGCAACTATTCAAAAACTGAAAATAACCAAACCGTACAAGATAAAAACAATGTTAATAACGGACGCGATTATTACAAGCCTTCGAATTATCTAAATATCAGTAAATTAAACTTAAATAATGAGGGCGAGCTACATATTGGAGGCGATAAGGTTGGTAGCACAACTTATGGATTTTCGGGTTTAATAAGCAAGTTCAGCATATTCAATTATGATATGAATAGAAACGACATATATAAAGAGTATAGCGCCGGACCGATGAAAGGGGTCTTAGCTTCTATGGGATTATCGGCATACGGAATAAGAAACCCCATATATAAAATTAAAGGTTCCGATGCTTTAGAACAATAATCAAAATAATCGGATAAACGGATAAACGCAATTAACCGATAAAATTATTATTTTTATTTCCATATTTTAAATAGATAGAGATAAACAAATTATGGAGTATAACCCTGTAACCCAAGTTATTATAGCATTAATAATATTATTGTTAATGGGATATGTCGCCTATAATATATACCTTATTGAATTACATCATATGTTTAAAGGTAATAATGATATTAGAAAGGAGACTGAGATATTTAACGGCATCATAGATTTTAATGATATAAGAGAATTGAAATATAATACGAAGAACAGAGCGCACGAAAAATACAGAGATATATCGCCTTCTATAAATCAGCAAGGTGGTGCTGAATATACTTATAACTTTTGGTTATATGTAGATCAGGGAAGAATAACGCAGTTGAAAAACGATAGTAATAAAGATATATTATTGTTTCTAAAAGGCGAAAAGCAGTTTTATTACAATAATGATTTTAATTATAATTGTATGTATAAAAGTACGGATAATACATCAATAAAACACCCTGTATTACTTACAAAAAATCCGCTCGTAAGATTAAGTGCCGATGGTAAAAATTTGGCTGTAGATTACAACAATATATTATCGCCTGATTCATATCAAAATAATTCCAAATATAATCGCTGTGATAGCATAGACAACAATAAGCCTTGGTGGGATAGAAATAAAAATATGATAGGCGTCTATGATATAGAGTTCAGTAATAAATGGTTTATGGTTACAATTGTAATGAAGGAAATTGCGGACAATAATAATATTTTAACTAAAAATCGCGCTATATGCCGAATATATATTAATGGTTTGCTCATATTTGAAAATAAATTAGAGACCATATATGGTAGCAACCAAGATATATATTCGGCTACATTTAAAAATAACAATTCGCCCCTTTATATCAACCCGGTTTTTGATATGAATTACAGTGCAAAAAGTCCTGGTCGTAAAACATCAGGAGAAGCAAGTAATATAATAGAAAAGAACCTGCCCTATTTAGATATGAATTTTATTAAATATGATGAGAAATATAATATTGATAATCCCACTGATATTTCGGGAATTGTTAAGATGGGCGACTTAAAATATTATAATTATGCCCTTGAAGCCGATGCTATCAATCAGCTTTTTAGAACCGGTCTCAAGAATGTCAAGTTGGATGTTAATAAAGAAGCGAAATACACGAACCTCAATATGTTATCATCTTACGAATTAGAGAAAAATGAAATCAAGGAATTATAAACTATCGGTAAATATATATGAATATATATGAATATATATGAATATATATGATTATATAAAAAATATATATAAATATTAAACCAATGCCTCCTAAAATATCATTAGCAGAACTATATACATTGAAGGACAAGAAGGAGCTTTCAAAATATGTCACATTTGATAGTATAATTAATATATGTCATAAGAAGATTAAGAATACGGCGACTATTGGCGGAATGAATATATTTTATGAGATACCGTATTATATATACGGCAAACCGCTATATAAAATAGAAGACTGTGTAAAATACATAGTAGAATCTTTGAGAAATAATGGCTTCTTCGTTCAAATACTTCCCGAACCAAATGTTAATATGATATATGTTTCGTGGAATCCGGGCGAAATTAATAAGAAAAAGCTATTAACTTAATATTTTTTATTATATAATATTAAATGAATATTGTATTATATTTATCTATACTTATCCCTGTAATCTTATTGATATCTATTAACTTTTATATGAAATACAATAATATTTTATTAGAAGAGGACTATTCTTCTGATATTCCCAGAGAGTCGAGAGAATACTTCATATTAGGTATATGGACGATATTGATAGGCTTCTTGGGATATTCTTATTATTTAATGCGGAATAATATATCTTCTGTTGCTATTATAATAATCATAATATATACATTGACATATCCTTTCATAACTCTCGGAAAGAATCGTAACCAAATTGAATTCCTAAATATAATTTACATTCTAATAACCTACATAATATTCTTACTTGTTCTCAGCGAAAACTCTAATGCAGCACTATATATATTACCATTATTGCTATGGATAGTCTATATATTTATTGCTTCCAACATCTTAGAATAATTTGGTATATCTGAAGATTATTATTAATTAAATTAAAAGATTTGTGATAATATCCTAACTTATTATATACTAATAAATTAGTGGTAATACTATATAATCCAAATGTCATCAATATTTGGAAGTGCAAATAATGGTCCCGATTGTATAAGTAAGTCTTATAATTTTTCTAAAGTAAATTTTGCTGTATGTTTAAGAGATTTAATTGATAATGTAAAAATTGGTGATACAACACAAGATTTTATAGATAAGATGTTTGATGATTTTGCAGCTACTGATAATGAATTCTTAACATTAATTAGTCAATTTTATTCATTTATAAAGGGTAAATCTATACAGAAAATATTTGCAGAACACAGTAACATTTCAGGCATAGGTGATAATGCTTTTTTAATTAAATTACAAAGAGCTTTTGAAGAAGATAGGAATCATGATTTACAAGGACAACGCTGTGATGTAACACAAAAACCTATGGATGTATATAAATTACTAAAGGAAGTAGAGCTTATTTCGGCTACGAAAAAATTGCCTAATGACAAATTTGAATCAAAATATTACGCTCGCGATACAGCAAATGATGAGATAAATGAAAAAATGAAGGGTAAAAAACCTTTAAATTTTATTGCACAGTTAGCAGATACTGCGAAAACAAGTCATTATACTAACGATGACCATTATCTCATTGGACAAAGGGATAAAACCGAAAATAGTAGAGTAGAATTATTTGTTTTTAATCTTGGTTATTTATTTTATACAAGTTTTCAAAGTGAATTAATATATACTTTAAATCCTCAATATGCCACACCGACAACGAGTAGTGGTCTACCGAGCGGCGAACTGTCTCGTTGTATATATTTTAAATATGTATTATTAGAACCTAAACAATCAAAATTTTTGTATAGTTTAAATAAAGAAACACAGATTACAACTACCATTATACAAAGACTACCGCCGCCACCGCTACCGCCGCCACCCCCACCGCTACCGCAACAGTTTCAGGAAAAAATTTCTTTTGATTGTATTTTAGAAAATAATAAAATATTTGAAGTTAGAACAGTTTGTGAGTTTATAAATAATAGAAAGCGCAGTCATCCATTTAAACAAGAATTTATAGAAGGATTAAAAAAGTTAAACTATAATGACGCACAAGCTAATAAAATATTTTTACTATTTATTGTATTAAATAAAGGTTCTGGCGATTTTAATCAAATAGTAGAAAATCTTGTGTTTAATACTATTGATACTATTAAGTTAAAAGATACAGAAAGCTTAGCTAACTTTATTAAAAGTAGTAGTTGTATATTAACAACAAATGACAGATATTTATTTATTATAGCATTATTACTTAAATGCCCTATTTTGATTGATACACTTATTTATAAACATGCTTTTATGGACGCTTGGAATAGATTTGCAGAAGTGTCCTTGTTTAATGTTCATGCATCGTTATCTCGCCCACGGATAGATACCCCCCGGATTGTTGTCAGTACTTCATCTGATATGACCCCCGATATGACCTCTGGTAAGTCATCTGGTAAGTCATCTGGTAAGTCATCTGGTAAGTCATCTGGTAAGTCATCTGGTAAGTCATCTGGTAAGTCATCTGGTACGTCCCTTAGTATGACCTCTGATAAGACCCCTCCTGATGTGCCTCCTGATGTGCCTTCTGATATGAACATGACAGGGGGGGGTGGTTATGAAGTTGCGATATATCCATTTAGAAAAATGAAAACAAACACGCGTATGATATACGCGCAAGATATTTGCGAAGAGATGTTATTTTTAACTCTAAATTTTGAACTTCTTTCCATTATAGCTGATGGTGACCGCGACATTTTAAAATATATATTTGGTGACCTTGATGTTCCAGATCATAATCAGGTGCCTGCGTCGCCGGCGGAGTCGCAGGTGGAGTCGCAGGCGCCTTTTGATAGTTATATGGATGGGAATCCTGCATCTTTGTCGGATAAAGTATCAAAATTTAAAGCTGATATTAAAACATCTGTAGATAGTATTTTAAGTGATCATAATAATAAATTGCTTGATGATGATAAGAAAGAACGAAATTTTAAAAGATGTTTTGAGGCTTATTTAGAAATTACAAAATTGCATTGTAATGGTGCTAGTCAAACAAGAACAGCTACTGCAGAAATGCGTAAAAATTTTACTTATGAAAAATATAAAGATTTTATAAGTAAATTACCTATAAATTCGTATAAAAGTTTAGAGAAGGAATATCAAGAAGGTAATATGTCTTATTCATGGCTTTTAACATATTTTAATCAATTTAGATCAAAATGTGATATTTATTCAAAAAGACTTGCACTTGAATGTATATATATTTCAGAGATTTATAATCAAACATCAGATGCGACGAATTACGAACTTAAAATTAGGCGTTTTTTTAATCCATATATTTCATTAGAAAGTGCTGATTCTATAACATTTTTAGAACGCAATGAAATGAATATAGAAAAAGCAGAACAAGCAGAAGCAGAAGAAAAAGCAGAAGAAAAAGCAGCAGAAAAAGCAGCAGCAGCAAAAACAGCAGCAGCAAAAACAGCAGCAGCAAAAACAGAAGCAGCAGAAAAAGCAAGAACAATAGCAGCAGTAGCAAAAACAAGAACAATAGCAGCAGCGGCAAGAACAGCAGC
>Ga0209107_10000688_pt1 | contig 19407 bp, 24 predicted proteins | sample LakErihyJuly2011_2_FD_187460 | JGI IMG/M metagenome (GOLD analysis project Ga0209107, IMG submission 187460) | Freshwater microbial communities from dead zone in Lake Erie, Canada - CCB hypolimnion July 2011 (SPAdes) (version 2) | ecosystem: Environmental > Aquatic > Freshwater > Lentic >...
GGGGGGGGGGGTAAGTGCTAACTGGGTAGCTGTCGGTGAAGGCTCTTTCATAGCAAAAAGTTCAGATGGTAATCTTTGGTCATCCGCTGGTAATGTTGGTGGTATTACTCCTTATGGATTCGGTGTAGCCTATGGCAAAGATGGTGTAGGAGGTAATTTATGGGTTGCCGTCGGCGAAGGTGGGTTCATAGCAAAAAGTTCAGATGGTAATATTTGGTCGCCCGCTGGTAATGTTGGTGGTATTACTAGTACTGGATTAGGCGTAGCCTTCAAAGAAGAGTTATTTAAACCGATGAACATTTAAAATGGCACGCTTTGCGTGCATTGTTAAATATTTATCGGTCACGAACCTAGAAGAAAAAATGGCACTTTGTGCCATTTTAATTCTTCGACGGCTTAAACCCTAAACCCAGATTTTAGCATAATATAATCCCATAAACAATTATATATGCTATTCAACTCAATTAACTCGGCGGCCAAGTTGCCTAGAAAAACGGCGGTAGTGGGGGCAAACACCAATGCGCCTAATTTTACCCAAGTAGCTTCAACAGTACTATCAACACGTTATATTGGCGTAGCAATGTCCGATACCGGTCAATATATATTATCCGTAGTTGCTCTTACAACAGGTCAGCCAACATCTGGTGTATTCTATTTATCAACAAACTTCGGTTCAACATTTAATGTTATTTCCGGATTTACAACCGGACAAAACTATTATTGTTCAATGTCCGGAAACGGTCAATACATGGTTATGATAGTGAGTATGGGATATATGTATCGGTCGGGAGATTATGGCTCAAATTGGCAGCAAGTAACAAATATTTCGGCAACACAGAATTGGGTAGGCGTATCATTATCAAAAGATGGAAAATGTTGTTTAGCAAACGGAAATAATCCAACAAATAATTTATATGTTTCGTCCAATTTTGATACGGCAAATCCTACATTTACGACAGTTTCTGTCTATGCGTCTATGAGTTCAGGTCCTGGGTATAATGCTGTTTCTAAGACAGGTCAATATATGATACAACTTAGTTGGGGTCCTGCGGATGGAATCGCAATAAGTAGTAATTTTGGGGTTAGCTTTAGTAAGCTAACATTTGCAAATATTGGTATTACAGGAACTCTTGGTCCAAATGGTATTTATATTACATCGGATACAAACGATGTATATTTTAGTAATTATAACGAAGGTCTTTATAAATCCACTAATTTATTTTCAGGTTCGCCCATGTTTACCAAGATTACATCTGCGACATTTACTGAACAAACGTGGTACCAAGTGTCTACATCATCAGATGGAACTTATGTAGTTGCTACAACTGGTGTAAAGACATATTATTCAAAAGATAGTGGTGTAACGTGGTTATTAGCCTATACTGGAGGACTTCGTTATATGGCAATGTCTTCAGACGCACATTATATAGTTGCATCCAATCCAGATACTAGTAGTAGATTATTATTTTCTAACACATAAACAATATATATTTTGACAATTCAACCAAAATATATATTTGCGGGGTATATACAATGACAAAAAAGGTTCTTATCATTGGACTCAATTATTCTGGCGACAACGCCCTCTCTGGGCGTATCAACATTGCCCTCTCTGGGCGTATCAACATCGCCGTAAATGCCCGCGGTGTTTTCATCGCCGACTACGGTATTTTAGAAGAAAACATCACATATTTGACCGACGAATGGGCGCCTCTAACGAAAGCTCAGATTACGACCGCGATTCAAACCTTAGTAGATGAAAGCGCCGTTTTAGATGAGATCTATGTGTATTATGCCGGTTATGGCAGCGGCATTCGTATTGTGAAGACGGTGGATTATGGAGAGGTACCCGTAGGGTTGGAACCTTTAGACTCGGTTCCCTTAGAACCTTTAGTGTCGGTTCCCTTAGAACCTTTAGGGTCGGTTCCCTTAGAACCTTTGGACTGGGTACCCCCTTCGGAACCCTTACCCTTAGACTCTGAACCATTAGAGTCAGGTCCCTTAGACTCTGATTTGGACTCCAAATTAATGGAAGCAAAAATGATAGAATCCAAATTATGGGAATCCAAATTGTTAGAGGCCAAATTGTTAGAGTCTGTTGCATCCGATGACATAATCACAATAACCATAGATGAGCTATCCAATACCGAGTTATCCAATGTTGCGGAACCCAAGATTGAGCCCACTGTAGAGGTTTTAGAAACCCCGGATCCAGAGATCCTCCCCATCCCGATGAGGTCAGAAGTTATAACCCTAGAACCGGAGATTCTACCAACACCGACAGATCAAGAGGTTCTGTCTACTACGGAACCACTAAAATACAAGTACGAGTTCTACCCTCCAAATCAATCCTACGACAAGCTCGCCAAGCAAATGGTCGCCTCCGATTATGAAATCATCGACGCAACCGAAATCCTAGGCCTCCTCAGCAATAGTCGTTGTCGCACAATTTGCGTCCTTGATATGTGCCCTTATGCGAACACATCCGACCCTCTCATGTGGGGAACTGATATTATAGGAAACGTCAATATAATATCATTCTCGGAATCGGACGCCGTCAGTTCCGGAAAACTTGCAATCATCCAAGTGATTACCAATCACATCAGCAGCCCTTAGTTCGTCGTAATGCCAAACGTGGACATCATAATATCCAACTTGCTCGGCCCCGACACCTTCTCACTCTGCCGCTTCACCTTGTACGACCCAATATTGGACGTCTTGCTACTCCCCACATTGAGTATCATCTCATCCGTCTCTTCGTACAATTCCGGCAACGACCGCGTCATCGGCTTCTCAATGGTCAGCAACATATGCTCCGTTTTCAGCAGGCGCCGGTATTCATTGATACTGAGTGTGCCATAAAACTTGTCCAACAAATAATACGGATTCGGCGATGGCTTGATGTTCTTTTTGTAGCCGTAAATCTTCCCGTAAATCTGGTTCAACAAATGGTATCGCTCAAACTTCACCGAGTCGTCCAAGCTTTCCTTGAGCAAATAGGCGGCGGCGCATTCCGGTCGGCAAAACGACCCATAGACGACGAGCCCCGCCTCCGACTCATGTTTCGGGATATAACACGTGGGGCTGTCGTAATCATACGTACACCAAAAACACGCAGACTTCTTGTCGGTCAAATTGTTCTTATACAATGCCAGCTTCAGCTTTTTCAACTTGGCATTGATATCTTTTACCGAGACGTCGTCATCGTTTTCTGGTGCCGACTCCGCGCTTCCACTGCATTTGGAACACACCGGTGCGCAGGCTTCGGGATTGTAGGCCGCCATATTGGACGTCTTGGCGTCATTATACACGAAATAATTCGTTGTCGCATTGACACCATTGTACGTCATAATGGCCGGCGGCAAATCGGGGTTATACGATAACACATTGGATGCCATCTGACTGATACGATTGTTGTATTCTGCCAAATCCTTGGAAGAGCATTTCAAATGTAGAATGACGTTTTCTAGTGGCACTTGTTGCTCCGCACAGTCGGCGGGTTTCACAACCAACTTCGCACCCTTGGGCTTGCGACCCTTCTTCTTGGCGTCGTCGGCCGCGGGGTCTTCTACTACTTCAATTTTAATTGCGGGCTTTCGGGTGGTTTTGGATTTAGTTGCGGTGCTCATCGTATAGCAAAATAGGGCAATTTCGTTTAAGCTTTTTTATAATATTCTTTGGATTAGGTCCTGGAAAACAGTCGGGACCTTTCAAAAAGACCAGTCGGTATCTTTAAGACCTCTCTCTACGGGTTTGTTTTCCAGTTGTTGTCGCAACCTTCTTCTGTGTTTTGTCGCGTTCTCCATACGAGACGGCATCAAACAGTTTGTCAAAGATAGCGGCGTCAATAAAACCTTTCGCTGCCACTTGTTTGGGCGCAATATCGCATTGTGACTTTTTGGAATAGAGGCCGAATGGGATGTACAAGTCGTCTTCGCCTTGAATCCTGCCTCCCGATTGAACGTCGTCTTTTGAAAATAGTTTGGATACGTTGATTCCACCTTCTGTCATAATTTTTTCCATACGATTTATACAATATTCTTATACAAATAAACCGGTGTTTATTTGTATTACTCACTCATGTGGCGTGACGCATTCGCTTATTCATTCGTTGTGCCTTTCGTGTTATTCGTTCGCATCACTCGTTGTGCCTTTCGTGTCATATGTGGACACTTTTGTGTCATATGTGGACACTTTCGTGTCATATGTGGACACTTTCGTGTCATTCCTATACACTCTACGTAAATCGGGTACCTTTTTCGTCTCCCGTTTTTCCTTCAAGTAGGTGATAATGTATTCAACTTGGTCCTTGTCCGGGATAATATCCCCCAATCGTTTCTCTAAATAACTATAGCTGAGAGAGGACGTCTCCGTCTTTTCACAATAGGACAGCGTGCTGTCGGATATCTCTATCTTCCGCTTATCTAGTCCCTTGGTCTTCATATACTCGCACACGTTGGTAGTTAATGTGTCGCGCGCCGAACGCAAATCGCGCAACTGGTTGTTCAAATTGCGTATTTGCGTGTCGGCCGATGTCCATTTTCGTATCATATCGCTAAATGCGGGGTCTGAAGCCATAATTATTTATACTGGGTGTAAATATTTATACTGTTTTTATCAAAGAATTAATGGGTTAATCCATGCATTCATTTGCCTCCGTGCTGGCCTCTTCGCTTGGAGTTGTTATGAGATCTTCGCTTGGAGTTATTGTGATGAGAGTTGTTGCCACCTCTTCGCTTGGAGTTATTGTGATGGGAGTTGTTGCCACCTCTTCGCTTGGAGTTATTGTGATGGGAGTTATTATGGCCTCTTCGCTTGGAGTTATTGTGATGGGAGTTGTTTTGCCTCCTCTTGCGACCACCCTTTAACTCAGAAAAAGCAAGAGCTCCTCCGGAACTGGTAGAAGAAGCAATAGATTTGTTATCGGATATTACTTCTCCTGATGTTGATCCTGGTGTTGATACTGGTGTTGATCCTGATGTTGATCCTGATGCTAGTGCTGGTGCTGGTGCTGATCCTGGTGCTAGTGCTAGTGCTGATGGTGTGTCCATTATTATAACATATCCAGATATTCTTTTTTTTCCATAATGTGGTTGAGTTGTTTATGAATTGCCAACAAATAATACAATCCCCCCAACAATCCAATAAACAAAAGCCCGCAATAAACAATAATCATCAACATATAAAAATAGAGTTCGTTGTAAATAAATATTCCAAAAGGTTTCAATATGTCTTTGATTTCTGAACGAATACTCTCATTATGAAACAAATCCACGACGGTCTGTTTGATAGATTTCATTATTATATTTGGCACAAATGGATTCACTGTATGAAACGCGGATAAGCGGTTGTTATCCTAAAGGGTCACTTGACAAAGCGGCACCCTAAGCGAAGCGACGCTTCGCGGTTGTTCTCCCTCTCTTTTTTCATACACCCAATATATCTATGTCCGCTCCTCCCGAGATTCACGATCCAAACCCATCCTTCCAATTTGACCGAATCACACTCACCACACCAAGCGCCATTGCGGGTGGCGCTCATTTTAGCAAAATATTGATGGACCGCGCCCCCCTCTACATTCAAACACCTAAATGTTCTACCAAGGCCGGCATTATTGGGTCCGGCCGAAAAATGTACACCGACTTGGTTTTCACGAATGAGAACGAAGATATCATTCAGTGGATGGAGGCGCTGGAAACCAAACTCCGACAAAAAATCTATGACAATAGAGGGCGCTGGTTTGATAGCGAAATGACCGAAGACGACATTGAAGGATGCTTTAGCCCAATGGTGAAACTCTATCGGTCGGGGAAACAATATTGCGTGCGGGTCAATATCAATTCCAAGGCGGATGCCAAACCGCTGAAGATATATGACGAGGACGAGATGGCGGTAGAACCGGCGCAAATCACGGACAAGACGCTAGTGATTGCTATTTTAGAAATACAGGGCGTCCGGTGTACGAGCAAGAGTTTTTGCGTGGATTTAGAGATGAAGCAGTTGATGGTATTGAAACCGAGCGATTTATTTGACAGTTTCATTATTTCCAAAAATAGAAAACCGTTAGAAAAAGAGGCGCAGAATTATTTAGCAAAAACGGATACAATTCCGAATGTGATAACCACCGACGTCTTAGAAGAATCCGCGGATAAATCAATCAACCATGAAAGTGATTTATCAGAAGAGCCGATATCCATTCAATTTGAAGAGGAAGGTCCTATTAAAATAGAGGACTCGGATAAGTCGGTGCCTTCAGAACAGCCAGAGAAAATCACATCAAACGATGAATATTTAGGATTAACCGACTCCTCCGAGATTCTAGAGTTTGACCTGGATGTCAACGAAATTGACGCCGCCGAAACATTTCAATTGAAAGACAAAAAAGAGGTATATTATGAAATGTACCGCGAGGCACTACAGAAGGCCAAGGCCGCAAAAGCAATCGCATTAACGGAGTTTATGGAAGCCCGCCGAATTAAAAACCTCTATATGTTGAAAGATTTGGATGATAGTGATGAAAGCGATTTAGAAGATTTGGATGATTTGGATAATGATGACGAATAACTTGAACCAAAGACACAAAATAATTTATCAATCCGTAATATATATTAGCCATGTTATCCGAAATGTTTAAAGATGTAAGTAGCGGAATCTCCAAGGTCTTTACCATGAACCGTGTTTTCATTGTTATATTCGCCATTGTCACAATTTGGCTTTTAACCCAATATTCCGGCGATAAGTTCACAAGTATTGATGCGATGGAAACCGGAATGGCTGAACCCCCGGCCCAACCAAAAACGTCAAATGATGCTGTCGCAGGTGGTGCCGTCCAAGCCCTCGGGGCCATTGCCAACCCCAATGAGCTCTTGCCCACCGACCAGAACAGCCAATGGGCTGCCTTGAACCCCGTCAATATGTCCCAGGGCAATATCTTGAACGGTGATATGCTCCAGGCCGGCTACCATATTGGTTTAGACACAATTGGTCAATCCATGAAGAACGCCAATCTCCAGTTGAGAAGCGACCCCATTATCCCCAAGCAGGATGTGGGTCCATGGAACCAGAGTACCTATGAGCCCGACTATGCTCGTGTCCCCTTAGAAGTTGGATATGGCCCCGCCAATTGCGCTGGTGCCCCCGCGGTATCGGCCAAATAAACCGGTGTTTAGGAGTATTTGTTAATAATTTGAAATAATCAATTTATTAATATAGTGTATACAGGACACGTAGTATGGCAGAGGGAATTATAAATATTATTAAAAACACTTTTTTAACAGAGCTCACTACAAAAATAAAAGAACACGAAAAGGATTTTGATCTTGTTGAAAAGGGTATTGATGATATAATTAAAAAAGTGAAAGATCTAGTTGAAACACCGGCAAAAATCCTTGTTACAGGAATTACTCTATCGCCATTCGGAGATAAAGATAAGAACTTAAATGAATTGGCGGACGAAATAAAGTTAAAAGTAGATGGAATTGATTTGACGGCATTGGAAAATATAGAACTTACTGATAAAACATTAGCTCCCCGTGTAAAAGCACTTCCTCAAAAAGTGAAAGATAAAGTACATATACTCATTGATGAATTGATTTTGGGAAAAGTTACACCATCCAAAGAAGAATCCAATACAACAACAAAAGAAGCAGTAGTAGCAGAAGCAGTAGATGCAGCAACGGCACCACTAACAACAGAAGAAGTAACACCAGAACAACAACAGAAAATATCGGAAAATAACACAGAATCAATACTAGATGGGTTAAATGATCTTACAAAGGATGAAAAAGATGCGGCATTTAATACCATTATGGAATTGTTAAATAAAACTGGCATTCTTAAAAGAGTTCAAGCAGAAATTTGTAAAGACGAGGGCAAAGCAGATGTTGATAATACGGTGAAATCTAGAGAAGAACCTGCTACCGAGAAGGCAGAAACGGATAAGGAGGCAGACGCTAAAAAGAAAGCTGATGAGGAGGCAGAAGCTAAAAAGAAAGCTGATGAGGAGGCAGAAGCTAAAAAGAAAGCTGATGAGGAGGCAGAAGCTAAAAAGAAAGCTGATGACGCAAAAGACAAACAAGAAGGCGCTGAGGAGGCTGCTAAGGAGGCAAAAGACAAACAAGAAGCTGCCGAGAAGGAGGCTAAAGACGCAAAAGACAAACAAGAAGCTTCCGAGAAGGAGGCTAAAGACGCAAAAGACAAGCAAGAAGCTTCCGAGAAGGAGGCTAAAGACGCAAAAGACAAACAAGAAGCTGCCGAGAAGGAGGCTAAAGACGCAAAAGACAAACAAGAAGCTGCCGAGAAGGAGGCTAAAGACGCAAAAGACAAACAAGAAGCTGCCGAGAAGGCGATTAATGAGGCAAAAGCTTACCAAGAAGCTCTTGATAATAAGATTAAATATGCAAAAGCGGAATTAGCTAAACAAAACTCCGCCTCTCCACCTCCTGCTGATGCCGATATTCTTCCTACTGGTACTGGTGGTGCTAATAAAAAGCATCGCCGCAAGACAAAGAAGAACATCCGCCGCCAAAAGCGAACCTATACCAAGTTTGGTCGTGGATTCTAATAACTACGTCCGCTCATCCAAATAAAGATGTGTCCATTTTTTATGAACAATGGACACAATATACTCCGTTTTAATTTTTATCGCCGTCCTCATCCTCTATAGTCAAATCATATTCCAGTTGAAAAAGGGCGACGAAATAGAAATCTACGAAACCGACTACACCACAAACAAGGACATCAATGCCAACGCCAATTTGAAACAACCCTTTGTTTTCCAATTCGGCGAATACGACACCAATCTCAAGTCTATGCCGCTCAGCAAATTGGTGGCTGAACAAGGTAGTTTTGACGTCTTTGTCAAAGAGACCGTCGACTACCACGCCGACCGGCCCCCCACTTCCGTGGTCCTCTCTCTCAACGCGACGCACGGACTTATGAAAACCGATACCACAAGCAAGTATTTTAGCAGCGGCAACCAGTATTTCATAGAGGAAACAGGCATCCAGCGATACTACCAACAACTGGACAAATACCTGGAACCCGCGCTCTCCGTATTTAGCCGTTACGATTTGCTCATCGGCTCCGCCGGTGCCACGACGCCTTTAACCTATCACACATTTGAGCGCCGATACATCTACATCACTGGAGGCAAATATGTCGTGAAAATGACGCCGTGGCGATCCACGAAATACATGGCAATAAACAAGAACTACCGCGATTATGAGTTTTCCTCGCCTCTCAATGTTTGGACCCCGCAACCTGCGTATGATGCGGATTTCAGCAAAATGAAATTTTTGGAGTTTAATGTAGAGGAAGGGCAGGTAGTGTACGTACCGCCATTTTGGCACTACAGTCTGAAAATGCTAGGGGAAGATGATCACGTAGCGCATATTTTTGATTACAGCTCGCCGATGAATATTCTTTCGAACATGCTCAATATTGGGCATCACTTGTTTGAGAAATATGGGCCTTCAAAGATGGGTAAAAAAGAAGAGGGCAAAATAACGACAATATAATGGGCATTTATTTTACTGTTAAAACATTGATTTTAACAATAAAAATTGATTTAAATATTTGTTGAATGATTATATTAGACAAATGTGTAAAGAAAACGGTTGTAAAATTAAACCAGTATTTAACAAAGAAGGGGAAAAAATGGATTGTATTGTGTTACACATAAAAAGGATGGGATGGTTGATGTTATAAGCAAAACTTGCCTGGAATGTAAGACTAGACCATCATTCAACAAGGACGGTGAATCAAAAGCGTTATATTGTGTTACACATAAAAAAGATGGGATGATAGATGTAATAAGCAAAACTTGTCTTTATCCAGAGTGTAAGAAAGGACCAAGTTATAACAATGAAGGCGAGACAACGCCATTATATTGTGCTGCACACAAAAAAGAAGGGATGGTTGCTGTGAAAAGCAAAATTTGTCTTGAATGTAATAAACAATCAGTATTTAATAAAGAAGGTGAGACAAATGGATTATATTGCGCTGCACACAAAAAGGACGGGATGGTTGATGTGAAGAGCAAAACTTGTCTTCATCCACAGTGTAATAAAGGACCATCATTTAACAAAGAAGGCAAAACAACTGCGTTGTATTGTTCGATACATAAATTAGAAGGGATGATTGATGTGAAAAGTAAAACTTGTATTGAGTGTAGGAAAGGACCTTCATTTAATAATGAAGGCCAAACAAAACCATTATATTGCACTACTCACAAAAAGGATGGGATGATTAATGTTATTAGCAAAACATGTATTGAGTGTAAAAAAGGGCCAAGTTATAATAAAGAAGGTGAGTCGCTTGCGTTGTATTGTTTGACACATAAAAAAGAAGGAATGGTGAATGTGAAAAGCAAAACTTGTCTTGAATGTAAGAAGCAACCAAATTACAACAAAGAAGGTGAGACAACGGCATTATATTGCGTAACGCACAAAAAGGATGGAATGGTTGATGTGAAACACGACACTTGTAAAACCTATTTGTGTTCAACACGTGTTCAAGAAAAATACGACGGATATTGTCTATTTTGTTATATGAACTTATTCCCGGACAAACCAGTGTCGCGCAATTACAAAACCAAAGAATATGCTGTGGTTGAATATGTGAAAACCAAGTTTCCCAACCATACATGGATAGCAGACAAAATAGTATCAGGTGGTTGTTCTAAACGCCGTCCGGATTTATTATTAGATTTGTCATACCAAATTGTAATTGTAGAAGTAGATGAAAATCAGCATACCGAATATGATTGTAGTTGTCAAAACAAACGTATAATGGAATTGTCCCAAGATTTAGGACACAGACCCATAGTATTTATTCGTTTTAATCCCGACGATTATGAAAAAGAAGGAACAAATATAACTTCATGTTGGGGTAAAGACAAGAGAGGAATATGTATTATAAACAAAAATAAACAAGATGAATGGACACAACGATTAAAGGTGTTAGAAGAGAATATCAATTACTGGATAAACCCGGCAAATATAACAAACAAAACAATTGAAACTATCCAGTTGTTTTATGATATGTAAAATCATCGCAAGTCCCTGCGGTTATATACCGGTGAAGATTTAAAACTGCAAGTTTTAAATCTTTAATGGTGTAAATGTGTGTAAGATGTTATGAGATTGTAGAGATACACGGTGATTACAGTCATCATCCTACGGATAAGCGGATCGCCGCTTATAGTCGCTGGGGCTACGCCCCGCTTAGAGTCGTCCCCCGAAGGGGGACTTACCAGAAGCTGCCTCCATGGAGGGCTGAATTGGCGGGGGCCGGTGAAAACGTGTCAAAATCGCTCATCGGCGCTCCTTGTCCCGAGGCTTTCAGCATGTAGTCGTGTCCCTGGCCCGACGATCGGTTGGAGGTAGCCATAGCCGGAGCTGGAGGGAAGACGCTATTCTGAACCCCCGAGTTATCCAATGTATCCGCCTGGCTCATCGCGTGGTTATTCACCGGCCTCTTTGCGTCTTTTCGCACTGTCTCCTTACTGGGTCCATTCCACAACTCGTATGCACGATCCACCAAAATATTCACCTTGATGCCCAACTTCGTTTGTAAGCTCAGGACAATCACCAAAAACGCGAGTATCACGGTCGTCAAGTTAAACGCCTCATATTTGTATCCACTGTATGTAGGAAAATATGTGATAAGGCGGTGAATGAGAACCACGCCGATAAACATGATGACGATTTGAATAAAGATTTCTGCTAAAACTTCTAGTGACGACTTCTCCACATCGGCTTCCGGGATGAACTTCTGGATGGTTTTGTTGAGGGCAACCACGGGCAAAATGCCCATCACGGCATATTGTACTACATTCAGAATCTCGGCCTTGCCTTCCTCGGCGGTGCTGAAAATATGGTTCAAAAATGTGTTGTCATTTATAGAACGTGCTTCACTGATAATATTGTCCATATCTATATCATATAAAAACAAAATACACACAAACTTGTTTTCACAAGGATCTAATGAAAAGGTGTAAACTAATACCGATATAAAGATATAAAAGTAGAAATAATATAACAATGAACAATAAGGAAGAGATAAACAAGGAATCACAGTCAGAAGAGTACCAATACTTGAACATCATTCAAAAAATCATTGACATGGGGTCTTGGGAAATTGGGCGCAATGGGCGCGTGAAAAGCATTTTCGGCGAAATGTTGCGATTCTCATTGGCCGACGGAAAAATCCCGATTTTGACCACCAAAAAGACCGCGTGGAAAACGTGTCTAAAAGAGTTGTTGTGGTTTGTTCGCGGAGAAACCGACAACGCTTTGCTACAAGAACAGGGTGTCCATATTTGGGACGGAAATACCAGCCGCGAGTTCCTGGATTCGCGTGGTCTCCATCATTATAGAGAGGGACTTATTGGACCGGGATACGGGTTTCAATGGCGGCATTTTGGAGGGGACTATGACGCCGACACAAAAACCGGTCACCTTAATGGCGTAGATCAGCTCCAACAAATCATTGATGTGTTAAAAGACCCCGCCCAGCGCACGAGTCGCCGCCTCATAATGACCGCGTGGAACCCGTCGCAACTGGACCAGATGGCACTCCCCCCTTGCCATATGATGTGCCAATTCAACGTCCACGACGGCAACAAACTGTCGTGTGCAATGACTCAACGAAGTTGCGACGAATTGCTTGGCGTGCCTTTCAATATCGCGTCATACAGTTTCCTCACGCATTTGTTGGCGCATCATTGTGGATTAGAGGCACACGAGTTTGTGTATTTCAAGGGAAATTGCCATTTGTATGAAGACCACATTGACGCGGCCAAGACCCAATTGGAGCGAACACCTTTTGAGTTCCCGACACTACAGATGGGTGCGAAACGAGACAACATCAATGACTATGTGGTAGATGATTTCAGATTGAGTAATTATCGGTGCCATGATGCTATTAAGGCAAAGATGGTGGTATAGATAAAGGATTCCATTATTGAGATATGCTCAATAATGAAAATAAATAAGGCTTCGGTAAGCCAAAGACTTACGCATCATCATCTTCGGACAATTCCAACACAAGGTTGTCCCCGCGTTTCATATCAAACTTCATTGGACCATTGTCGCCCACGTCGGATAGTAGCTGGATACGTTCTTCAAACATCTTCTTATTCACCTCCATGGTGAAAGACTGGAGCTTGACAATCATATCCTTCAACTCGGCGACCTCGGTCGCCAACAACTCAAACTTGGTGTTGATTTCTTCAACAAGGGCATCATCCATCTCTACCGAAGGTTGGACCTGAGGTTGGACCGAAGGTACTGGTACAGAAGTCTTCGGCACTGAAGCCTTCGTCTCTTTCATAAAGGTTTCCAGATTCACAAGTCTCTTATCCACCAGCGCAATGACTTGGGGAAGAGTGAGGCCCGCTCCAGCGGGGGGTTGTTGTTGTACCATCGGTTCAGGCGCTCCAGACATAGAAGTACCTCCTGCTCTGCGTTTTCGTGCGGCGGCATTTGCTTGACTCATAATTTGCTTATTATATTTTCTAGATTGATGATTTTAGCCCATTTTTTACGCACTGCGAATATTCGGAAAATCAGATAAATAAAAAACAATATCACATTTATAGAATGTGTGGAATCTTCGGTATTTTGACGGTGTCGGCCGACAACATATACCAACAAATCATCGCTGGGCTCACCCAATTACAGAATCGCGGCTACGATTCATCCGGACTGGGCGTCATAGAGAGAGGAAACGACGCCATCACCATACACAAATATGCATCTACGAATACTCTGGATTCAATAGAACAATTACGCGCGAAAACGGCGCATCTATCAAGCCCCCGTGGAGGCACCGGCATCGGCCACAACCGCTGGGCGACCCACGGTATGAAAACCGACAAAAATGCGCACCCCCATGTTTCGCAAAACGGCCGGTTCGCCATCGTCCACAATGGCATCATTGAGAACTACGCCGAATTGCGCGACGAGCTGATTGAGAACGGGTTCACATTCCAATCCCAAACCGACAGCGAAATCATCGTCAATCTAGTGGAATATTACTCGCGCGATTCTACCACCTACGAATCGCTAAACTCCGCCATCCAGCGCCTGAGCGGTACTTATGGAATCATCTTGGTGGATGTGAAAACCCCCGACCAGCTCTTTTGTGTGCGAAACGGGTCACCTCTATTGGTAGGAAAGACTGACACTACAATTCTCGTTACATCCGAGCAAAGTGGATTCTGTAATCAAGTCGGCAAATACATTACGCTAAATAACGACGATATATGTGTCCTCTCATCCCAGAATGCTGTCCTCTCCATCAAAACCACGAATACTTATTTGCGGAAAAAAGTGAGCGACGTGGTGCGAACCACGGTGCCCGACCCGTATCCCCACTGGACGATTCGCGAAATCAATGAACAACCCGCTGTAGTCAATTCCGCGATTAACAATGGAGGTCGTATAAAAAACGACACTGAGGTGAAGTTGGGCGGACTGGAATGCCACGCGGAGCAGCTGAAACGTGCGAATCATGTGATTTTGCTGGGTTGTGGGACATCGTATTTTGCTTGCCTCTATGGGATGCACTTTTTTAAATGGTTGTGTGAATTTAGCACAGTTCATGCATTTGATGGAGCGGAACTGACAGAACACGATATTCCCCGTGATGGCGTCACCATATTCATCCTCGTGTCCCAGTCGGGTGAAACCAAGGATTTACACCGGTGTGTAGAAATCGCAAAAGAGGCGAATATCACGACAATCGGAGTCATCAATGTGGTGGATTCGCTCATTGCACGAGAGGTGGATTGCGGTGTCTATTGTAATACGGGGGTGGAGGTCGGTGTGGCTTCCACGAAGGCATTTAGCAGTCAGGTCGTTTGCCTCTCTCTTATCGCCACGTGGTTTTCGCAAATTGCGGGCATCAACGAGTCGCGCCGTGCAAAGGTCATAAGTGACCTGAAAAACTTGTCAAACGATTTTTCGTGTATTTTAGAAATGGTAGACGCGCAAATCAAGGGTATTATCAACACCGATTTGAAGACAACGCAGAACCTTTTTCTTATAGGGAAAGGGACAGATGAAATCGTGGCGCGAGAGGGATCGCTCAAGATCAAAGAGGTCGCGTACATCCACGCAGAGGGATATTCCTCCAGTTCTTTGAAACATGGGCCATTTGCACTTTTAGACAAGCACTTTCCTGTCATTATTTTCAATATGGATGCGCGATATTTTAAGAAAACGATGAACTGTGTGGAAGAAGTGTTGTCGCGTGACTCACCCGTTTATTTGATTACAAATAACAAAGGGGCCATTGCGGATGGGCGATATACGCACATTTATGTACCCAATGTGGGGACATATTCATCGCTTTTAGGAATGATACCGATTCAATTGTTGGCGTACTATTTGTCGGTGGACCGCGGGATTAATCCTGACAAACCGAAGAACTTGGCGAAGGTAGTGACCGTTGAATGAATGGATTTATCAGTCCACCGATGAATGGATTTATCAGTCCGCCGATGAATGGATTTATCAGTCCACCGATGAATGGATTTATCAGTCCACCGATGAATGGATTTATCAGTCCGCCGATGAATGGATTTATCAGTCCGCCGATGACTTGTCTTCGTCTCGTGGCTTATCCGATGACGAATATTTTTTCTCGTAAAACGACATAGAAACAAATATAAAAATATAGAATAATGAGCGGCGAACACGATCCCAATATTATGAACCGCATAAATGCCGTAAAAAAAGAATATTACGAAGAAAAACCCAAAAACTTGCTCTTCAAAAAACAACAAAAGTTTGATTGCGCCGATTCGGTAACAAAAAACATTGATATCAATACTATTTTACCTTTTATTTTCAAGGCAGATGGCGATATCATTTTCTTCAATTACAACGTATTCAAAATAATTGCCTCTCCGGCCGTGTATTTAACAATGGCGAATTACTTGTTTACCGTCACTGAACAAATTATTGGCACATATTCATGTTATAATCTCAATGTGGATTTGACAGGTCTCACAATGTCTGCGATTGAGCGTTATCGCGAGTTCTTGGTTATCGTATCCGGTGAAGGATTGAGGAATGGAAAGGGATTATTGAGACATCTAAAGTTTATTCATGTACACAATCCACCATCATTCGTGGAATATTTGTGTAGCATTGTGATTCCTATCGTGGATCCTTCTATAAAAGACCGATTTGTCATCTATTTCAAGAATGGCAATATAGTTAAATATGAGGCCAAGTGAGCGATAGATAAACCAATCAAATCTTCACCGAAATAAACCATATAAACGGTTGCCACCAGTTTTCTCTAAATGAACGTAGTCATCAAAAACCGCGAAAATGCGCGCGTATTTTCATCCATGTTCCAGAATATTCGCCTCTTCTGCGAACATATCAACCTGATGTTTAGCGCTGACCGCCTCTATGCCCAGGGCATGGACTCCTCTCATATATCCATATTTGAACTCAGTATTCCCAAGACCTGGTTTGACACCTATGAATATACCAGCGAACAATCGGCCATCGTGGTCGGCATCAATGTTGCGCTCTTTTTCAAAATCCTGAATACCCGCGAAGACAACCACGAAATCCACGTCAAATATGTAGAGGAAACCGGCGACCGACTGGTCGTGAATCTACTCAACCCCACCGAGTCCAAGACCGTGTTTGACAAGTATTTTGAGATTCCGCTCATTGATTTGGAGAGCGAACTGATGGCGATTCCCGAGATTGATTACCAGGCCGAACTTTCACTGGCGTCGTCCAATTTCGCCAATCTCATTGGCCAGTTGAAACAATTCGGCGCGGACTTGAAAATCAATTGTAGCGAAGAAGAAATCCGCCTTACATCCAGTAGCAATGAATCTGGGAATATGAGTGTCGTGGTCCCGATAGACGACTTGTTGCTGTTTGCGATTAATGAGGGCGAACAGCTGAACCTCTCATTTTCTCTCGCGCATTTCCACAATATTTGCGCATTTCACAAAGTGAGCGGGACCATCAATTTGAAGATCAGCGATAATTATCCGTTAAAGGCGACCTATGTGCTAGAACTGCCAAAATACGAGGACGATGATGTTGCGAAGCTGGCGCATATTGTTGTGTTTTTGGCCCCGCGAGTATGCGACGAATAAATCGGCAGATTCACCGCCATAAATGATATAAACCCAAGGTTGTTATATCATTCAACCCACCGAATGTCTAGCCAATTTGTCCAAGAATCTAACCAAAATATGTTGTGGAAAATCGTAAGTAGCACGTCGCAACTGACGGATTTTTTTAAAATGCTGCCGCCAGGTAGTAAAGAGGAATGGTTTAAGGGAATCATTCATCAAATATATGGAGAGACGTATGGTCGGAATGTCCCGCTGCGTGATATCAATAAACGGGCGCTAGACGCAATGACGGAGTCAATAAAGGCACTGAAACGCAGACAACAACAGCCACGGCAAGAGCAACCACAACAAGTTTATCCACAACAGACACAAGGCCAAATCCAAGCCTTACCTCAGCCCAGTATCCAATCGTCCGCCGCATTTCGCGATTCGCGTGAATCCCAAATGATGGACCAATTCAATCGTCGCCAATCCGAATACGAATCCATGACAAAGAAACCGGTTCCCACGCCCGTTTTTAATGAATCCATCAAAGATGAAGCCATCCAAGATTTATCCAAAGCGGTGAGTGAATATATGAGCTTGAGAGACGCAGATATGACACCAGTCCACCCTATGCCACCGCCGGTCGCTGATACATTAGTTAAACCATTGACGTCAGTCATCCCTACGACCCGCATCCAAATCTCCGACCCCATTTCTATTACATTAGAGGAACACGAACCAACAAACCATAAGAAACAGGTCCAGTGGGGAGAAAATATAGAGCATGTATTTGATAAAACGCAGTCTATTTATGAGAGCACGCTCATGAAAAAGATCCAGGAACTTGATGACAAAATTGACTCGCTGACTCATACGGTGGAGTCGTTGACTCATAATATGGAGGTGATGATTAAAAAGTTTGATGCGATGATAAATCCACCAATCACGAAGTCTACCGATGAATAAATCCACCAATGATTTACGTAAGTAAATCCACCAAATAATATAAAACGAACCTCTTATAATTGATATGTCTTCGTTCGCAACTCTCGTGGAAAATACAGTATATATAAATCTCGCTCATCGTGAAGACAGGCGTGATCAAGTGATTGAGGAGCTCGAAAAGCTGGGCATCCAAGGAACGCGATTCAATGCCGTGAAAACCGCCAATGGCGCCATCGGTTGTACGATTAGTCATCTCAAATGCCTGGAACAAGCCGCCGCCGCAAATTGGCCCTACGTATTTGTGTGCGAGGACGATATCTTGTTTTTGAACCCCACACTCATCCGTGCGAATGTAGACCAGTTTTGCGCCGCCGTGGGCGACAATTGGGACGTGCTTATTTTAGGCGGGAATGCCGTGCCGCCCTACCAGCCCGTCGGCAATTTTGCCGTTCGCGTGGTGAATTGCCAGACTACGACAGGATACATTGTTCGCCGTTCTTTTTACCAAACTCTGATTGACAATATTCGCGAAGGTCTCAATCAATTTATGCGCAACCCAGAGAACAAGCGCGAGTTTGCCATAGACATTTACTGGAAACGATTACAAGCTGCGCATCGGTGGTATATGATTGTGCCGCCAACTGTGGTGCAGCGCGAGGGATTTAGTGATGTGGAAAGTCGCGATACCAATTATGCCGCGCTAATGTTGGATATGAGGAAGGAATGGTTGTTCAAACAACATAATGGATTAGTCTTCAAATAAATGTTTTCTATATAACCTGTATATATGTCATTTGTGATTTTTCAAAAAACAGCAACCGAAAAAACCGGGCAAAATGTGAGAACCGAGATGAATAATGGAACTTTGAGTTCGGTAAAAGCAATGCCCCAGAAAGACTTAACCAGTGATGGTACTAGTAGTTTTGCCATGGCTCGGCGCCAATATACCGAGGTGTATCCGGTGATTAATCAGAGCGTGAATAAACAAAAGAAGTTCATTGGAGGCAATCGAGATGCGTCGTCGGTGGTGGCGAGGAGACGTGCAGCGGAAGTGGGGGTGGGTTCACTGAACGCGAACAAAGTGCCGACGTCCATGACGGGAGTGCGGGATATCAATGATACGACAAGTGCTTTGCGCCGTGCTAGGTCGGGAGGAATGTATGTGCCACCGAAAAAAACGAACCACTATGCGAATACAGTGGACCCGAGGACGTTTATGTTTCAATAAAGGAAACCGCGGTTAAGGGAAACCGACGGTTTCCATTAGACCCTTCCCTAATTAGGGGAGGGGTAAAAGAGAAGATATATGTAGGATGAATGCATGATAAATATAATTTCCCTATTGAGGGGAGGGG
>Ga0209107_10000691_pt1 | contig 19380 bp, 27 predicted proteins | sample LakErihyJuly2011_2_FD_187460 | JGI IMG/M metagenome (GOLD analysis project Ga0209107, IMG submission 187460) | Freshwater microbial communities from dead zone in Lake Erie, Canada - CCB hypolimnion July 2011 (SPAdes) (version 2) | ecosystem: Environmental > Aquatic > Freshwater > Lentic >...
CTAATCTTATGTAAGGATGGAATCCTTCTACACTGATGCCCAATCTTTCTGTGCTGCTGGTCAGGTCCAGTTGGTTGACAGTGTTGCCAGTGGCCAAGTCCTCAAATGGAACATTGTACCATTCCACTGTGTTTGAGGTGGCAGCTGTTGCACCTTGTACTGTGATATTGCCGGTGATGTTGGCTGTGTCCAACTGAAAAGTGGTCAGCGGTGCTCCATCAGTGGTCACAGTGCTGGTATAATACACATTTCCTGCAGGTGCTTGACTAGGAACAGTTAGAACTTGACTGGCAGTAAATGCCGGAAATACCGAATTCACAATATTGATTGTGCCACGTGCGCCTGCTTGATCGTCTGTGAATACAGCTTGATCTAATACACCAGATGATATTTCAATGCTGTAGCTGGCAGGTTGTTCTTGAAAGTGCTGTGTTTCCTCAGCAGTGACAGTGACCTTGGCTCGCCCTGTGGCAGCATTCAAGGCCACCAGTTCCTTGGCAAACAAGAGGTCTTGGCCATTTTGACTGATGATACGAAATGTAAAGGTAGCACCAGATATGTTGACCGGCCGTTGATCTTGGTTCTGAAACTGGAATAGGATCACATTATCGACCCCCAGATTTAAAGTTAAGTTTTTTGCGTACACTGGATCCCACCTCGCGTCAAAATATGCGCCACTGATGTCTATCAATAAAACCGATTGAATTTGTTGATATAAATAGGCAGTGGTCGCGTACATTAGAAATCTCCTTGAATATTTATGGGCATAAACATAATACAACAACTAACTGATAAGTATCCTTTTATGTCACTGTGTGTATATGCCGGTGTGGAATATGTGGGCATTGTACAAAATCGCGACGAAAATATAACCACTATCTATGATTTTGGACAGATTCAAGATGTTGATCTAAAACTATCATTTTTAGAAATGGCCAATGTGTGGTGGTGGGAAAGTAATAGATCAGTTCCTATCAACATCTTTCTCAAAACAGACTGGGAACCGTTTAGATTCTATCGCAGAACATTTATCAACAAGGATCTTGACATCTTGTGCGGTCCTGTCTGCAGTCTAAATGACCTTACACGTAGAAAAAGCAAACGCAGAAGCATCACGCTGGTGCGTAGAATGGAATAACTAGACCATCAAAAGATTCATGTGCAAAGCTACCAGTTGGGCATAACCTATACTGTGTGATTTTTTGAATGTGTATCCAAGAGAATCATCACCGTCCCAGACAGATTCAAATACTTGTTGCCAGCACTTGTTCTGCAGGTGTGCCTTGCCGGGACGTATTATAGATATAAATGCTGCCATTCTGCTAATGGAGTCAGGTCGCATGGTCTGCAGCAGATCAATATAGTTGCCCACATGAACCAACTGACTGGCCCAGGCAGCATCTGTCCATAGTCTTGACCATTCAGGTTCTTGTGCCAGCATGTGTTCATAATGTTCTGGGTCGCGAACCAGCTTGTACACACTCATATTTAAAAAATCAATCTTGAAGTAACCACGTTGCTCTGCTGTTTCATAATCGATGGCAGCACAACGATTGACAGGATCTTGCGGAATAGCTGTCACATACACGCCCGAATTGTGTCGTCGAATCTGTTGTTGCACCTGTTGTCTGGCTGCAATGTGCGGAATCAACTCCAACAAGGCTGTGCGATCCGGCAGGTCAATGTCAATGTCTGCGCTCATTACCATCCTGCCTGTTCAAGTATGTGTTTGATATACAGTGTGTCTTGGGGATAATCGCGAAATTTCTTTTGCCAAAAGTCTGCATCCACATATGGCCATATCATGGACACCTGTTCAGATGACAAACGTCCCAAAAACTCAACGCCAGAGTTGGAATTGTACAGGACCCAGGCGCTGAGTCTGCCGGTGGTCACAGCATAACACAGCACATTGTCGTTTCCAAATCTCACATAGTCTTGTGCAGGATTTCCAGTTTCTTCCGACCACCTGATACTGTGTTCAACAGCTCGTTCAACAGCATCTGTGGCACTTTCCACTTGTAGATGCTGTGCAAGATATTCGCCGTACACAGTGTCGCGACACCAGTAGTCAATTTTCTTGTTGTTCTTCAGCAACCAGCGTGTGAATTGTGCAATATTGATGGCACGTATGCTTACACAATAGTTTCCAAATTTGGCAAACGCTCGATAATAAGGACTGTGTGCAAAATCATCAAAGGTCTTGGGTTGTCCCACACTCTGCATTTGATAAAACAGTTGATATGCACGTAGTGCTATCTGTATTCCTGTTTCGTTTTGGCTCTGAAAACGTTTCTTTTGCTCGCACACATGCACCTGCAGTGTGGTTTCTTTTACAAAAGATCTATTACAGTATTGACATTCAAATTTCATTTTTTAACTTCGTTGCCGTGATCTCGAATGTATTCGCTGAGTTCTTGCTTGGTAGTGATCTTGGCCAAGAGAGCAAGTTCATCATCCTTCATGTTTGGAAACAGCTCGGTCAACTGTTTTCTCACAGTGCCGGCACTGGCTTCTTTCTTCTTGGGACTGATCCATTGATGTCGATGTACTCCCATACCTGGACTAACTGCTGTGGCACATAGCCATTGCAGTTTTGGATGTTTATTAATGGCAAAGAAGTTCTTGTTGAAATAGTGATTGCAACTCTGTACATAATACTCTTGCAGTTCTCTGGAACCTTGCACACTTGAGCCCCAGCGTATCATGAGATAATTTGAAAACTTTTTACGTTCTTCTGGGGTTAGCTCATCGTAGAAGTCGCGGTTCTTGAGGTCAAACTGCTTCATCTCATTGGCAATGTTTAGTTTATCACTTGACTGAGTCATTACTTGATCCTGGATGATACCTCGTTGATTGCAGTACGTAAGCGTACTATATCTCTGTGCATTCTGTCAATGAGCTGTTGCTGAGCAACCACTTGGTCTGCCAAAGTTCTGACTCGTCGTTCTAGATCCTTTTCTTTCTTGTCTGTTGGGTCGGCAACAATCTTGGGAGCAGATGTGCTGTTATCTTCATACTGTTTCATTCTACCAGGCCTTTGAGTAATCAACAATTTCGCAATTCCTGCTGATGTCCTTGACAAAATAAACACAATCTGGTTTGTGTTCATCATTCAAAGGTACTGCCAGCATCTGTCCATTTTTTAATTTGGGACTGTACCAGGTTACATCATGATAAACATCCACTATCTCAATCTCCGGAAAAGTTGGACTAAAGCTACTTAGCGGATTGAACTGAAATGCCTTGAATCCTCGATCGTTGATACTGGTCAAGGGTATCACTTCCAGGTCTCCTGAATCAGGCTCGCCAATCAACATGCGCCAGTCCATGGGCATCTTGATAGTATAGTCACCAATCTGTAATACCAGTGCTGGACTGTTGAAACTTTCCAAAAAAATCAAAGGTATGTAATGATAGTCAGGATTGTGTGGGTCGCTATTGTCCAGAATAGCAAAACGCATCTCGTCTACTTCTTCCGGTAGTGTATTTAAATCATAGTGACAATTATTGTCAAGTGTGAGTATTCGCATGTGTTTATTTTAGCAGGATATTTGCTGTAATGCAACCTATAAATTTGCTGAATGATCATGACGTTTAATCAAATCTGCATATTCAGGGAAGGTGGCAGAAAAACTTTCCTTACGATACTGATCAATCATCCGAGTCCAGGATTTGAACTCTTCCCACATGTCCATGTCAGCAGGTTCTGTCAAGGCACGAGCAATGGAGCCAAAGTCGTAATCTGGATAGCTGTTTAGTCGGTCTATTATTTCTTGTGCAATAGGATCAGGAATGTTTCTGACACTGAAATAATAGGGCTTGCGACACAAGATTAAAAATGGTGTTAGCCTAAAGTGCTGCTTCATGTTGGCCACCAAGTCTGGCAGGTGATGCACGTTCATTGTGGTCACAGTGATCACTGGCAGCAGTTTAATGCGCCCAGAACTGGCAATAGATGCTTTGATAAAAGCAAATACATTACGGTAAACTTGATTCCAATTACCGGGATGCCGTAAGTACTCAAACTTTTCTGCCCAACCATCCATGCTCAGATTAATCTGTACCTTTTCAAAGGCCAACAGCAGTTTGACTAAACCGGTGGTCAAGGGTTGTGTGATGTTGGTACTGATGTTGATGGTGATCTGTTGACTGTATCCGCGATCTATTAATTTTTGTAACAGGCGCGGCAACTGTTTGTCCAAGAGTGGTTCCCCACCATAAAATTCCAAACGTCTCACATTGTGGCACATGTCCACTACATCATCAATTTGATAATCGGTAAAAGTCTTGGCGGTTGTTTCTTGAAAATACACATTGTCACGTAACTGATAATTTTCATTATAGTAACGACCTTCCACAGACAAGGTCACGCTGTCGTTGCTGTTGCAACTGCGGCAACGTAGGTTACACACATTGCTGATCTTGATGGCCAGCTGCATGGGACCTTTTGTATAAGTTGCTGGCTGTAGCACATCTGCCGGGGTGACCGCAGTTTCTAAAATACTGGTTTTGGTGCCAGCAGGATCAGACGACATGTCCCACAAGCGTGTACGTTGGCTGGGCATGCCCACAGCTTCTTCTTCCCAACAGCGACTACACACGTCGTGGCGTTGATTTTCCAGCATGTCTTGTCTAAAAGCAGTCAGCTCTGGGCTGGTCCAAATCTTGTGTATGGTCTGATCACCAAACTGCCAAACACTTCCTCCCAAGGCCGGACACGGACTCACATTATTTGCCGGATCAAATGTCAAGTATGTAAATGGTGCCAAACAGATATTGGCCGGGTATTGGGTTATTTTGTTGTCTGCCATTCTAATTTCTCTGTTGAAAAAGGATAGTTAGCATCTTTGTAAAAAGCCTTGCGTCGAGACCCGATCAAGGTCTAAGGTTAGTATTCCCATGTGTTAATTATACAATAAATGAATTACAAAAGTCAAGCATTATCCATATAAAATGCATCACCAAATTGAAACCAGTCTTTCTGATGTCGATATAAATCAACAAGATTATTTTTATACAAGTAAACCCAGTATAAAAAAAATTCTATGCTGGGTTTTTCTATGTTGCCAAAAACCCAAGGGCTCATTTCCTCTGACATTTTTCTTACAGTATCGGTATGCAAAATATTTGGAGGACTTTCTCTTAAAATTAAATCTATTTCCTCGGGATCTATTTTCCAATATTCGCAAGCGTTGTTAATATAGTTTGTAAACTTTTCATTTTCTTTATAAACACTACGATCGCGTAAGTTACAGTGGGCACGAGATTCTTGAAATAATTCATTTTGTTTAATAAACCGAGTTATATACATATCACTATCTATAGGCATGTACCAATTGCCGGACACTAGTTGATGTGCTTGTAGCTTTAGCCACTGTTGACTCCACCACCCCGATCTAGCATGTGTCCAAGTACTGATATCAGTATAATGATATACACACACTCGGTTAACCGAACGGAATAGGTCTTGTGCTTGGGAAAATATTACCGGGCTATCATTAATTATAATGTGTATAGGATCTGTGAGATTGCCTACGCCATGTAGACTAATGGACTCTGCTGCACGGTTTGCACGATGTAGATCGGCCTGGTATGTTATAATAACTATTTCCATTCTAATTTCTCTGTTGAAAAAGGATAGTTGGCTTCCTTGTAGAAAGCCTTGCGTCGGGTCAAGTGTCGTTTGGCAAATTTACAAGTTGATGTAATGTCCCAAATTTCCACATGGTCCTTGTCTTCGGCTTTTCTAATACCGCGGCCAATACTTTGAATTACTCTAGTAAAGCTCTTCCCAGATTCAACCATAACCAGATTAAATATGCGAGGAATATTGATACCGACAGCAGCAACACCGTATGTTGCGATAATAACCTTGTTAGTTGACGTAGCAATTTCATCGTATTCATCCCGGCGGCTTGTGGCCTTGGTGGCACCAGATACGAATACTGCTTCGGGCTTATCGCCCAACAAGCCAAACAGTGTGCTGAGATATACCTGCAGGATCTTGCCGGTTTCGATTCGATCTACCAGTATAAGTGTGTTACCGCTTTCCTTGATCTTGTCTACCAACTTGGCAACAGCTTCTATACGTTCTGGTGTAGTTACCAAGTATTTAAGCTCGCTTTGGTAGTCTTTGTATTCCACGTGATCAACCAATTGCACAATATTCACATGACATTGTGCCAATACACCTTGCGACTGTAGTTCGCTTGCACGTAGCCGGCCCACTACAGGGCCTAAACTCACATGCAGGGCTTGAAATTCAAAATCTTCCTTGGGTATTGTGCCTGTTAGTCCCCAACGAATTGGTATGTGTGCCATTACTCCTGTCAGCAATGTTTTAAGTGCATCTGCTTTGGCCATGTGTACTTCGTCTACAATAACGCATACCACATCTTCCAAGAACTCTTGGATAGTGACTTCGGCTTCGCCCGACTTGGTATTCTTCAACAAGTTGTTGAGTGACTGCCAGGTACATATGGTATGCTGACGCCCCCATTCTTTACGGTCACCAAAGTATACACCAACGTCTAGGCCTAGGTTACGATAGTCGGTTTCTGTTTGTGTTACTAGACTCTTGTTTGGCACAATAACAATTGAACGTCCATAATTTTCAGCTTGCCAACTTAGTGCTGCTGTAATAAGTGTCTTGCCTGCACCTGTGGCAATTTCTTGCAGGCTTTGCGGGTTGGTTAAGAAGTCGTTGATGATTTCTATCTGATAATCTCGTAGCACAACCGGTTGGCCAGCTCGCTCATGTCCAACAGGCCATGCTCGATCGCTGAATGTATCTTCGGCCATTAAGGCAAATTCAAACACAGTACTATATGTTCTACGATCGTCTAGTGCAATGTCATAGCCTTCGTGTTCTAGGACAGGCACAATCTCTGGCAACAGGTTAACATAAGTGCTGCCTCCCAACTGAAAGTAGGCCACTTTTCCATCCCATCGCCCTAGTCTTACAGCCGGCAAATAACGTGCTGCTGGATTTAGATACTTGAACTTGTTTACCAGTTTGCGACGAGTATCAAGATCTAAACCTTCAATCTTGATATTAACTTCGTCGTGTATGATAATAGTTGCTGTTGTCATTATATTTTATCTATTAGGTATTTGGCTAGTTCGGGAAACGCTGCGGCAAAATCTGTGTCACGATATTGGTCATGTTGATGTAAATATTTCTTAAAAGTTTTAAATAATTTGCTATCGTCGGTATTGGCAATCATTTCTTTCCATACTTGTACATCGGGATATTGACTCTCAGATAATTTATCTATTATGACCTGGTGGGCAGTATTATGCCAAACACTTGGTCTCATATGTGCAGGATTATGTACACGACCCAACCAGGGTCTCGGTAATCCCATAGTATAACACCATTCAAAAAATTCGTCAAGGTAATATATGTTATAGGCACTTACAGTATGGCTTACACTTAACTGTATATTATCCTTTTGTCGTTGTATATATTGCTGCACATTGTCAATCGTGGTATCCCAGTTGGCCGGAAATCTTATGTATTCATAACGTTTGCCAATGGCATCTACACTTAATTGTATGTCTACATTTTGAAAATGACTCCAAATTTCCCACCATTCGGCATCTGGAAATACAGTAGCATTGGTTGTATAATGCAACGACATCGTCCGAGCTTGTCCAAATTGGATGTAGTGATAAAGTAATGCTTTTTGTTCAGGTACACCACTAAGCAACGGTTCTCCACCAGGTATGTCAAGATGTACAAGAGACGGAGCTGCTGCTACTAGATCCGTTACAAAATTATTTTTATAGAACTTGTTATGAGCAACATCAATTCCGTAGATATCTTTGTACTCTTTTTGCCATTTGCTTGATGAGGTTGGGCCACATGTTATACATTTTAAGTTACAGGTATTACCAAACGCAATACTTGCTGTTATAAACTCATTGCTGTCTAAATTGTATTGCTCATAATGGTCTTTCCACCTAGCATGGTCTAGATTTCGTTTGCTTTCAATATTATTTTGTTCTTCAATTTTACAACGCTCACAACCAGAAGGCCAATTACCCTGCATAAATTCACTGCGAACTTGTTGTAGCAATTTGCTTTTTGAATATTGCTGTATTGTGTGTGTCTGTATATTGAATTTTTGTTTGTTTTTGTCGTGTTGAAATTTGCAACATGGCGCCATAGTACCCAATGGGTCTATGTCTAGGTTAGTCCAAGGTGAATGACAAAAAGGCATAATGTATATAGTACACTTTTTGCAGACAAAAGTCAAAAAAATAGGCACCGTATCGCTACGATGCCCAAAACAGATTGCCTAAACAGGAGCGTTTACTACAGGCAACCTGGGTACTATCTAACCGCCGAATCCAAATACTTCGTCGTACAAGTCCAATAATTCTTCATCACTCATCAAGCTGAATTCACTTTGGGCCAGTTCATGGATGCCTTCCAGCTCGTCGCACCAGATGTTGTTCAATCGTTCCATGATCAGTTTACGCATCTTCGTCCTCATCTGGATGCAACTTGCAATCAACATCATCTAAAATGTCTGAATCTTCAGCAATGGCTTCTAACGCATCACCAAAGGAGTTTGGATCAAAACCAGCTCCAACCCACAGCCCAGCAGCATCAGCCTTGGACAATTCTTTTTCAAATGTTAACATGGCAGCTTTTAAATCTGCAAAAGCGTCAATTAGTTTTTTCTTATCAGTCATCATTCATCCTTGAATACTTCGTTACGATCCAGAGTAATACGTGTCACAGGAATTTCATTGCCGCTGACAAATTTAGCCCGCACCAAGCGTCCAATGGCAGCATCAGCTTCCACATCAGCCATACGTGCCAGACATTGCTCTACAGTCTTGTGACCGAATTCAATCAGTGTGTTTAGCTGTGCAATTTTTTCTGCGTCTGTAAGGTTGTTCATGCTTTAATCAATCCATCACGATGTAGTTTTTTCAAGTTTACGGTGTGTACTACCAGTTGGCTTATCCCAATAAGCCAGAAACAATGCTTTGATAATCTCATCGTCTGTTGGGTTTGTAACATCTGGTAACAATTTGGCTACTGCCTTTTCGTATACCTTTTGTGTCTTTAATTTCATCTGCGACAAGTCATATACTGATAATGTATAACAAGGATCATTGACCATATCCGTTTCATCAAACTCATCAAAATAGCCCAGTTCGTCATTGTCTTTCATTCTAAGTCCTTATTCTGCTTTCATGCAAGTAACTTCAGCAATTGCTTTCCACTTGAGAGGAAAGCTCTTGCGCAGGTCAGCAATCTTAATTGCCATACGCAAGCTCATTTCACGGAAGCGAGTAGCACTGTGTGCCATAAAGTCAATGATCTCTTCTTGTGTTTCGTCATCAAACTCGTATTCTGCAAACAACTGACCGTCATTGGCAATCTGGCGGATACGCAACAGCTTGTCACGCATGGTGTCAAGTGTCAGGTCCAAGTAGTGACAACGTGACTGGAGTGCATCCAAGTGGTCACGCAACTTCTGGCTCTTCATCTTGTCAAACTTCAAGTTGGTAATGAAGATCACAGTACCATTGAAGTTGAACTGGTCTGGGATGCCTTCACGGCGCAGAGTGCTGGATTCTGACAACCAAGAAATCTTACGCTTCTTGCCGGAGTCCAAGGCACCTTTAAGCAAGTTCAAGCTGACGTCATCAAGCAGGATGCTGTCGCAGTCATCAAACACCAAGACACAGTTCTTGTCGCTGTACTTGTACAAGGTCTGGTACAGGCCAATTGGAGTAGCTGCACCTTTGACAACTTCTGCACGGAGACGCTTGCCGGAGATCTTGTCAAACAAACAAGCAGCTTCAACAATCTTTTCAACGCCGTAGCTCTTGCCTACGCCCGGAGGACCCGACACAATCATTGCACGGACATCGCCGGCTACAGCAGCCTTGGTCATTTCGTCTAGGATTTCAAAACGGCCGCGGATACGAGCCATAACTTCTTCATCTGTTGCTTCTGGCACAGGTGCCGACTTGGCAACAGGGGTAGTGGCATCTGCACCCTGAATTTCAATTTGGTCAATGCTGTCAACTCGGACACGAGCAATGCCAAACTCAGGGCCAAAGAAGCCCCGGCTGTCAATAGTAACAAAGCCGCCTTTTGCGCCGGCTGTGAAGTCTTTGACTAGTTCAAACACTTCGTTGTGTACGGGTTTATTACGATAAACGCCGTTGCGGATTAGGACTTGGGTCATGTACTGCTCCTGTTTTGTTAGTGTATAGCTATTATAGCCGATATTGTATTACCGGTCTACCACTGTTTAACCGTTGTTTTTATGCAACAAGTGCAACACGCATGCCTTTGAGGTTGCTGTCACTAGCGCAAAGACGTACACTTCTGAGCTGATACATGTCCGAAATCTGTACTAAGTATTCAACATCAATCCAGGGTGTAACCTTGTCGTTAGCAGCAGGGGCAAGAACAATGTTTTTAATAGTGCCACGCTTGACGCCGGCTGCGCTTTCCCAACGTACTTTAGTGCCAATTGCTAAGTTCATCTTTTGTTCCGTTTTGTTACTGTATAGCTATTATAGCCGATGTGCCGTTTCTGGTCTACCACTATTTGTGTGGTATTTCAGCCACAAAAAAGCCCCCAAACCGGGGGCAAATTTGTGTTGTTTTTGTACAACAGTTTATACAACTGGTGGATAGATATTGGTAGATTCGTAGCCAGCTATAACATTCAAGGTAGCTGTTAGTGTTTGGCCTGGGCCCAGTACCCAATACCATTGTCCGTATTCTCCGGGTACACGAGTCACTGTTTGTGCAACACCATCAATGGCAACACTGCTTAAGGCGTCATATACAACTTCGCCATCGGCTGTGTAGTAGTAAAATGGCACAAAATTATTTGGGCCCGAGCTGACATAAGGACCTGACGGTTTAGTAGGATCAATGTATTTGAAGTAGTTGGCCACACTCTTACATACCAAAAATGTACCGTCAACCACTGTGATTTGCAAGGTGTCTGCACCTTGAAACTCTAGATCTTTGGTCCAGGAGTATAATTCTACACCAAGATTTTCGCCTGGTACAATGGGCATATCTGGAACAGGTTGATCCAAAGTGGCAATGTCGCCGCCAAAAATCTGCACACTATCCAAGGTAACTGCAATAGTAGCAGGAGTAGCGCCGTATCCTTGTCCAAATTGTTTGAAAGTTCTTGTTGTCATACTTCTCTCCGATTGCAGTTATTTATGCTGTATCTTTTAAATCATTCGGGCAAATCAATACCGGGTTGAATGTTGATAGTGCAGCCGAACGTAGCTCCGTCCGGGATAACCCAGTACCACTGTCCTGTGGTATTTGACGAACGTTCCCGAGTTTGTACCACACCGTTGATTGTAACATCAGTCAAGGGATCTTTAAAAGTAACTCCGTCAATCACTGTGGTAAAAGGCATACAGAATCGATCTGCACCGCCAGGCAACAGCGGAGGTGGATAAGTAGGGCTGGTTAAATCCCTATATAATCCGTAGGTGGCCAGGGTATCTGTTAACAAATATATTCCACCTGTGACTGTAATGGTCATGGTTCGTGTACCAGCCCATTCTTTAGGATCAGTCCACTCAAACAGATCTATGCCGTGAATTTGGTGATCCGGAAATACTGGTAACTGTGCAGCCACAGGATCAGTATAGCGTCTACAAGATTCAATGCCATCCAGCGTGGCCACCACAAGAACTGGTTGAGTTCCGTAGGATTCGCCCATTTGCTTAAATTTTCTTATGATCATATTTTAATTCCAATATTGTGCAATTACAGGATCTACAAGTTCATGAGGTTTGGGTCTGCCATGAAAGATCATGACAGCAGTGGCAGGATCTACCACTGTGCCAGCATTGGGATTTTGATACTGTCGGGTACGCATGTTCATGCCACCATCTTTGCACTGCCAACGCCAGCTCTTTACCACTGCAGGATCAATAAATCTACGGTCTCGATCAGACAGCACAGTATTGAGATAGTCTTGATCACCGTGATGCAGTTTCACAGTTGCATTGATATTTTTTCCACAAAAGTCATTCCATATCCATGCAAATTTTTGTGTGTCCCAAATCATCACACTGGAATTTATTCCATTCCATGCTGACCGCCATAGATGTTTGAAATCTTTCACTGCCCAAAAATAATTATCACTCAACTGCCACATCCAATCGATGTTTTTGGTAATCACGGTATCCAGATCAAAATACAAAACTCTACCCAGGTTGTGTGCAGGATCAAACATCTGCATCTTGTACCACCAGGATTTTTTGGGTCCGCTAATGCCTGGCCATTCTGTCAGTTCATGCTTGATAAACGGAGCCGGGACTGGTCTTGTGGCTTCAGTAAATACATGTAGATGCACTGTGTGCGAAACATTGGTTTGCAACATGTTATACAAACGCTCAACATAGATCCAATCATATGCATCGCCGTGTATCACACAGGCATAATTTTTTGCTTTTTTCATCACATATTTACTCTCTGTACATTATAGACTCATATAAATATCTGTATGAAACCTATTCCAATTTTTGTAGGATACGATCCCAGAGAGGCTGTGGCATATCATACTTGTGCCAACAGCATTATAAGACATGCCAGTTGTCCTGTTGCCATCATTCCCTTGGCCTTGAACTTGTTCAAGGACTACACAGAAACACACACCGACGGCAGTAATCAGTTTATCTACAGTCGTTTTTTAGTACCACACTTAATGGACTACACTGGCCATGCTATCTTTATCGACGGCGATATGATTGTGCGTAGTGATATTGCAGAGCTGTGGCAATGGCGACACAAGCAGTATGATGTACAGGTAGTTAAACACAACTACGAAACATGCATGACAGAAAAGTACCTGGGTGCAAAGAACGAAAATTATCCGCGTAAAAATTGGTCAAGTGTGATTATATGGAATTGCGAGAGTGCTGCCAACAAACGACTAACACCAGAATTTGTTCAACAATCCACAGGTGCAGAATTACATCGCTTTACCTGGATTTGTGATGAACAAATTGGTGATTTGCCTGCGGAGTGGAATTGGCTGCCAGATGAATACGGTCCCAATATCAATGCAGACTTGTTGCATTATACCTTGGGTGCGCCTTGCTTCCATGATTTTGCTACCACCCCAATGGCTGACGAATGGCACCGCGAACGAATGTTAGCTGACTATTGTTTACAAAAGGACAATAAATGATTGTTGATAAGACAAACTATAGTATAGACTGTTTTCATTCGGCTACTGTTATAAAAGGGACATCCAAGTCTAAAACTATTGCTCGAAAACAACATTTACTGCAGATTCTACCAATGGCCGAAATTACCGGATATGTTTTGGAATTTGGTGTTTATCTTGGCAAAACAATGGCACACATTTCCAATCACTTTAAAGATCAGACTGTGTATGGGTTTGATAGTTTTGTTGGGCTGCCGGAGCCTTGGCACACAAGAAGCACTGGTAAAACTCACGCAGCAGGCAAGTTTGATTTGAGATTGGAAACAGAGAAACCGGCATTTGACAGCAATGTAAAGTTAGTGACCGGTTGGTTCTCTGACTCAATACCACAGTGGAAAGACACACACTCTGGAAACATTAGCTTCTTACATGTAGACTGTGATTTATATTCAAGTACCCGAGACGTACTAAGTCTGCTAAACGATCGCATTGTCCCTGGTACAGTTATTGCATTTGATGAGATGTATCCGTGGTCCAATACTGCTTTGTACGATCTCTGGGCCGAAGGAGAATATCGTGCAGTGGGCGAGTGGTTATCAGAATACAGTCGATCATTTAAACCGTTGTTGCGAACAGGGCATCAACAATGTAGTATTGTTGTTGTCAAATAAGGAAATATATAATGAATGAAGATTGGGTATTCTTAAGTAAAAATAATCAAGACGAATACTGTCAACAACGGCTGGATTGACTGTGCTGACCGTGATTCCTTTGCAACAGTTAAGGCCCAACCAAGTGCTTTGTCTGGATCGAAAAATACATGCCAATCCAATCCAGGACAGACAGGCAACATTTGTCAACACATTTGGTCAAGGATGTGATGGTGCCATGGTCAGTTATCAAGAAGCCCTGCTGTATCCAAACACACATGTTTGGTGTATTCGTGGCATGAAATTCACCCAGGCCGTGAACACATGCTGGCAGACTGGACGTACCTTTTTTTACATAGACAATGGTTACATTGGCAACATTAGCCGTAAGTCGCACTTTCGTATTGTAAAAAATCATGTGCATGACATCAGACCTGTGATTGATCGTGCCGGAGACAGATTACAACATCTGCAGTATGAACTCAAGAATTTCTCACCCGGACGAAAAATCCTGCTGGCACCTCCCAGTGAGAAGAGTTTCAGCCTGTGGAACATCAACCAATCGGACTGGATTGATCAAACCATGTCCGAAATTAGATCACACACAGATCGTCCCATCGAAATCCGACTCAAACGGAACAGGCATGAAAGAATGGCCAAAAACACCATGGCCGAAGCCCTAGCCGATGACACTCATTGTCTGGTGACCTACAACAGCGTGGCAGCTGTGGAAGCTGTCATGCTGGGCAAGCCGGCCATATGCCTGGGGCCAAATGCAGCCACCGTGGTGGCCAATACCTCGTTGTCTCAGATTGAAAATCTTAATTTTCCCACTCAAGATGAACGCGAAGCCTGGCTTCGGCATCTCAGTTACAGCCAGTTCACCTTTGAGGAAATGGCCGACGGCACTGCCTGGCGAATACTAAATCCCTGATGATTCTGGCTTTTGAAAACAAGAAAAAAATACAGGCATTGGCCCAGGGAGTCAATGCAGTCTGGACCGATCTTGAAACCATACAGTCCAACACCAAGTGGCCCGTGATTTTCAGTGGCATAACCACTATGGCTCCCATACAGCAGGCACGCAGGCATGGCCTGGATTATTGGTACGTGGATTCTGGATATTTTGGCAACAACAAACGCAAAACCTACCTGCGTGTGTGCAAAAACAGCATACATGCCAGTGGAGATATTGTGTCAAGACCACGTGATCGCCTGGATCAGTTACAACTGTCTGCGACCACCAGTGTGGATACTGCCCCTATTCCGCGGGGCCAGCAGATCTTGGTGGTACCACCAGATTTCAAACAATGTGTGCATTTTGGAATACACAGTGCTGAGCAATGGCTGACACAAACTGTGTCTGCTATACAACAATTTACTCAACGTCCTATTGTGATAAGAACCCGGCCAGCATCACGCACCACACGACTGACCGATGACAGCCTACAGAGTGCGCTGGCCAACAATGTTCATGCCATGGTCACATTTATCAGCAACAGTGCAGTGGAGGCAGTGCTGCATGACATACCAGTGATCAGTCTTGGACCCAGTGCTTGTGTCCGGGTCAGTCCCTGGACACTGGATTTGATTGATAGTGTGCCGGATATAGATGCTGAAACAAAAGAAGCTTGGATGCGTCACCTGAGCTATTGTCAGTTTACCCAGGCAGAAATGCTGTCAGGACAGGCCTGGCAGATACTAAATCCAAGGTAAAAAGTGCCGATATATGACACCAGATTCACTTTCACTGTCAGTCCAGTGTGCAGCACTGAGATCATTCAGCCATTGTGTTCTATCTGGGCGAGCTGGAGTTTCTATCGTGGCCAGATCATGATTGGCCACACTCCAGGCCACACAGTCTGCATCGCTGGCAAACACAGGCACACCAGCCAACACTGAGGCTACTGCGCTGGAACTGTTGCAAAACACCGCTGCCCAGGCCTTGACAAGATCCTGTTGAAGACTACGACCTTTCTTGCTTTCGGTGACTCCAGGCAAGCTGGTCAGATGCGACAGATCCATAGGATGTGCTGGGTGAGGTCTGATCAATATGGGTCGATCTGTAAGTGTGCGTAGACGTTGAACTGTGGTGTTGGTCCAGGCAGTCATGTTGATGCCTTTCATGCTCCAACCGCCGTCGCGTTGCAGGCAAACCATGACATGTTTTCCCTGGTCTCGCCAGGGCAGTAGTTCCAGTCCAAGTTGGGCACGGATCATGCGCCATTTACGGTCATCACTGTTGGCGTTGGCATAGTTGTTGGTGTTGTAAAATACTCCATCCAGACTGTAACGCAAGAACTGACTGGCAGGATCTGCAAACTTGAAACAACTGCCGTCTATGGGCATGACATGCTGACCCTGGTTATGTTGATGTGCAATCACATCCTTTCTGAGTTGTATGTGCGGTCCACTTATGGTAGTGCCCACCCAGGCCATGATCACTGCCAATCTGCAGTCCACTACCTCGTTGCGAGTTTGCACAAGCACCCTAGCACCTTGTGCAACAGCGCCAGCTGCAAAGGCTCGCAATGTTTGGGCCTTGCGTTCGCGGTCTGCTATCCTGGGCAGACTGGAAAGATACACCACCACATCATACATGATACTGTTGTACCAGTTTGAGTGCTGTGCCATCCAGCATTTCTTTTTTGGTAAACTGGCTGTAGGTTACAGCGCACAGCCAGTCACCCAAGGAGCCACGATACAGATTGTTTATGTCGTAGAATGTGGTTCTTGCCACCGGAGCAGTGATATGCTGCTGCAGAGTGATCACAGGAATGCCCAACCATATAGCCTCTACAGCCGCGGCACTGCTGTCACTGATCACACAGTACACTTCGTCGTCTGTGGCCAAATCTTCATACAAGGATGTTCGTTTTTTCATGTCTACATCTTTGAGTCTGAATTCTATTGCACGATCTGTAAACCGGCGTAGCTGTCGCTCAACGGTGGCCTGCCACACATTCAAGTTAGTGTGGTTCAAAGCATAGTGGTAGGAGCTGCTGCATACCACTATGATTTTACTTCCTTCTTTGCGCCAGGGTTTTGGAAGCACTGGCAACAGTTTCAAGCGATCTGCAGGGTAATATCCAGGACCTGGCATGATATGTATGTGATCCTGCACCAGTCTGTGCCAGCGTTTGTTGGGTTCCAGAAAGTTGGTGTAGCCCGAATCCACAAACCAAAAAGGCAAGTGCTGGGCTAATCTGTGTGCCAGCAGGTCTTGATTGTTGATGATGTTTCTGATGACAACAGATTGATCATTCGGTACCGGGTCGCCGGCCATGCACCACACAGGATCCAAAGTCAATTGCACGGCCAGCTGTTTGACAAAGCTAGCACTGCGGCTACCCACATGACCACGGACTAAATCTTCATGCGAGATAGGCAAACTATCCCACCGTTGAGCCAACCAGTCTGTGAGCCTGCGCAACTGCTGTTTGTATAGGGTAACTATGCGGTCCGTGTGTGCTTCGAGATCCTGCACAAGCAGTAGATTTATCTGATTAAAATCAATTGATATCAGTCCAGATTTGTCCTGGCGCTTCTGACACTTGATCAGATAGGTATCAGTATGCGTCCAGACCGGCTGGATTTTTTTAAACCGTTGTGCCAGCATGCGACGGGCCAGACTAGACAGCACTTCATTCTGATTCAGCACCAGATACATGTTACCAGCTCATGATCAGGTCATGTCTGACTCGTTGCAACTGTTTGGCTCCCCAGAGTTTCAGCAGTTCCACAGTTTCACCGGTGTCAACTATGCCGGTATCCTTGTGGAACTTTTGTTCGACCACGATAATGGGCCTACATGATTTAATATAGTTCTCACCGCCCAGAATAATATTGTGCTCATACCCCTCACAGTCAAGTTTGATGTAGTTGGCAGCCGGCAGGTTCATGGTATCCAGGGTTTTCATCTCAATCTGGCCCTGCCCAAAACTGTTGGAATCCACGTGGCTGTGTCCAGTATTGCCTTCTGTAACAATCATGTTGATTCGGCTGTTTTCCTTACCCAAGGCACAGTCATGCAATATCAGATTGGTGACAGGCACATTTTTAAGCAGGCAGTCCCTGAACATTGCAACAGGTTCAAACGCAATCACACAATCAAAATGTTTTACTAAATCACGGCTCCACAAGCCAACATTGGCTCCGATGTCCAGGGCCACACGGTTTTGCTTGACATAACTTAAACTTTGATTTCTTACTTGATATTGGTACTCAGTGGGGCCGCCTTGGCTTGCACTTTTGGCCAACATCTTTGGGAAGTGTGTTTCGTTGTCCGGAAACCACCATCCTTGGCTTTCATACATTGTAAGTCTCCTGTAATATTCTTTTGGCTGTACCATCTCTTAGTTCATTCACATGAAATTGTCCATATGCCAAATGACATGCCCAAGCATGGCGTTGGTCATCTGATGGAAACCACGGATTGTCAATGGTAGATAAATCTGTGTTTGATACTGGAATAGCAGCGTTGCTGGGTGCCAACACAAATGCAGGCACGCCTGCAATAACACTTTCTGTGGCAGCAATGGAGTTATAAGTTATCACTGCATGCACATCTTCCAGTGCTGCTTCTAAACTGTTGTTGACTCTGTTTTGTCTATTGGGGTTACGTTGTCGTATTTCTACAGGTCTGTCAGTGTATTGTTGGATAGTGGCCACAGTAGACTTGATCCAGGAATCTAAATCTATGCCGTAAAACACACAGGGCTTGGCATCTGGGGCAGCAATCAGTATTTTTCTGCCTGTTGTACGGGGTTGCATCTTTATGGCCAGGCGTTGCCAACGATCTGCTGGCCGAGCAATTACATCACTGTGTTGTAGATTGTTGAACACTATTCTATGCCAAAATTTCCAACCATGTGGGTTGGTTGCACTGACACGATTGCCCACATAGCCTGAATCCATGTAGTAAAAATCACGTTTGTCTTTCCAGCACTGTTTTATAATCTTGTGTTTCATGATGCCACGTATGACCAAGGGTGCAGTGCTGTCTTGGTATTGCCAGGTTTCCAGGCAAGTGGGCTCTGCACCGGAGCCGTGAGCAAACATCTCGATGTACTCGTCTGAGTTGTTTTTGTTCAAGAAAATTGCATTCATCGCCAGTAGGCTTCTGTGCGTTGTATTTTTAAGTCGCTCAACTTGCTGCGACCTTGATCTTTGCGCGAACCTTTGAGATGGTCCAGGTATGCGCCCCAGGCTGAGTTGATCAAGGGATGGCCTTCGCCTGCAATGATATGGCTGCTCCAGTCCAACTCCTTGAGTTGATGATTCTTGCGAACAACATCAAACACAAAACTGTCATGCCATTCTATCAGTGTAAAAATACCTTGTTCGGCGTTGTCATACATGCTTTGAAAATTCTGGAGAAAACGTTCCATGACAGGGCTTTTCAGATTGATAGCATACAGACCACATTCGGTGTACTTGTCTTGCCTGCCCAAAAAACACAAGTCGCGATCACTTGGACAAAGTTGATCCAGGTCAGAAACACCAACAGGGCTATGGCAAACAGTATCTGCATCCAT
>Ga0209107_10000692_pt1 | contig 19374 bp, 16 predicted proteins | sample LakErihyJuly2011_2_FD_187460 | JGI IMG/M metagenome (GOLD analysis project Ga0209107, IMG submission 187460) | Freshwater microbial communities from dead zone in Lake Erie, Canada - CCB hypolimnion July 2011 (SPAdes) (version 2) | ecosystem: Environmental > Aquatic > Freshwater > Lentic >...
TTCTGTTGTATCTATTTAGATAAATTTTTTGTGATTATAGTTTTAACCATAGCACCCCCCTAGTGGATGTAATTTCAAATCTTCACTTGTATATTATATATATATAATATATATGAGTAGATTCGTATTAAAGTATTCTACTATAAAAGTACAAGATAAAACAAGTAATAATCAAATAGAGTATGGACCAGAAGTTGTTGCTTATAAAAATATATATTGGTTCTACCATGCTATAAAAGATGTTGACCCCAAAATACCACTAGAAGTTCTAGGACCTGCTTCTGGTGAACAAAAAAATAATGGTCTACGGCTTGGTGTAATACATTATACATTAATAGATCGAGAAAAAAACTGTAATATATGGTTCTATACCGGTAATCAAAACAATATTAGAATTATTCAAATTGACAAATTTGAGAATTTTCCACAAGAAAATAAAGTTGAAAACTTTTTTGATAATTACATGGATTTAATCAATGAAATTATTAGAATAGTATCTCTTATAAATAAAAAAAAAAAAGAAAACGAATATAATACGAGACTAATTATTGAGATAAGCGCTATAGCAAATTATACTGCAGACAAACAAAAATGGGAAACTACTAGTGATTTAGGGAAATTTGTACCTGATAATTATGTTGGTGCAGAAATTTTTAGTAATTTTAATAAAGATGATCCTTTTCGTAGTAGAGACGTTTATGAATTAATAAATAACTCTATTCCAGAAAATGAAACGATACTGAGATGGAGACCAAGTGAAAAAAAGAAAAAAAATTTATTAGATTTATACAATGAAAGCCCTCTGGAAAAACCTCTGTTAGTAGATTATACACCTGATACTTTTCATTTCAATAATAATAATTTAGTCAATAATAATAATTTAGGATACACACCACCTGAATACAATAATAATAAAACAGAAATTAAAAAAGGTGGAAAAAGAAAATCCAAAAAATCCAGAAAATCCAAAAAATCCAGAAAATCAAAAAAATCCAGAAAATCAAAAAAATCCAAAAAGAGAAACTACTCAAATAAAAATCATTGATACAGAAAAATTGATTATAAAATATCTGACCATGGTAAATTCGAAATCCATATTAATTTGAATTCCTTTACGGTTTCCGCTTGTGAACGTTATAAAGATATTATACAAATTTTCTGTAATGAATGCTTACGTAGTAATACTCGTTATTCTATCAATTTATCAAAATTGGTTGTCTATAATTCGCCAAATATGATTGATTCAATCTCTAGAATTATTCTTCCTTTTATTGACCCTATTGTGCGTAATAAAATTACTCTTTATAATAAATTGGAAAGTGATTCGCTTCTTTGTAATTTATTGACAAATAGTATTGAATTACCAAATGAAAAAATTGCTTCTGTTGTATCTATTTAGATAAATTTTTTGTGATTATAGTTTTAACCATAGCACCCCCCTAGTGGATGTAATTTCAAATCTTCACTTGTATATTATTTATATATATATAATATATATGAGTAGATTCGCATTAACGTATACTACTATAAAAATTATAATAGGTCATACTAGACGCCATGATGAAGTGTTTGTAATTCGTGGACCAGAAAATGGTTTATATAAAGGATACTATTGGTTATACAATCTTATAATAGGTGTTAGACCCAACATAACACGACAAAGACAACCAGACGATACAGTATTACAGACTCGATATGGTTATCTGCGTGATAAAGTATCTTACGAATTAGTAGATACACAAACAGAACTTTATATAAGTTTCAAGGGCATTCAAGATACTAAAGAAAACAATAGAATAATTGAAATTAATCACTTTGGTGATAATAACCGTAACCGTCGTCGCGAAGGAAATACAAGTAAAAAAAATTATGATAATTATAAGGATTTATTCAATGAAATTATTAGAATAGTATCTCTAATAAATGAAAAAGAAGAAAACAAAAATAACAAAATAAGTCTAGTTATTAATAGAAGTGCTATAGAAAATTATACTGAAGACAAAATAAAATGGAAAACTCCTAGTAATTTAGGACAATTTAAACCTACTTTTTTTACAAAAATAGGTTTCAATGATGATCTTGAATGGATACCAAATAAAAATATCAACATAAGTGATGTTAGTCCTTATATAATACAAAAAACTATTGGACAAAAACTGGTTAATACGGCCACAAATGTCAAAAAAAAAATTGATACAGACGCAGTGAACAAAATTATGGGATTTCTTGGAAATACAAATTCATCTCATTTTTCAAAAGGTGGAAAAAGAAAAACTAGAAAAAACAAATCAAAAAAATCCAAAAAGAGAAACTACTCAAATAAAAATCATTGATACAGAAAAATTGATTATAAATAATATAATAAATATAAAAACTAAATTTATTATACTACAATATGATGAACATCTTAATTAGAAATCAACAAAGGTCGGAATGTTTTGCTGGATTATTCCAACATATAAAACTATTTTGCGAACATATCAATATTATGTTTGAAAAAGAACGAATGTATATTCAATCGATGGATTCGGCACGTGTTTCTATTTTTGAAATTTCCATTCCTAGTACTTGGTTTGATGTTTATGAACATAATAAACCTGGCACTATGTTAATTGGTGTTAGTTCCACACTTTTATATAAAATCTTAAATACCAGAGATAAAATACAAGATACGAATATTGTTTTCAATACAGACGATTCCGATAAGTTATTTATTAATTTTGTTTGTGAAAATAAAACAATATTCGATAAACATTTTGAAATTCCGTTGATTGATTTAGATACAGATGTTCTTGGTATTCCAGAATTTGATAGTCAAGCCGAATTTTCTATTCAATCTATTACATTTGCCAGTATTATATCACAATTGAAACTATTCAGTGATACTATTGATATTAACTGTACTGAAGAAAAAATCATTCTAGAATCGAATAGCGTTGAATCCGGTAAAATGACTGTCGATATAAATATAGATGATTTAACGTCATTTTCAATTAACGAAGGTGAAACTCTACGTTTATCGTTTAGTTTAGCTTTATTACATAATATTTGTATGTTTAATAAAATAGCAAAAGATATGGAAATACATCTTACGGATAATTATCCAATGAAGATTATCTATTATCTTGGTGATGAACATACAAAAATTACGTTTTATTTAGCACCAAAAATTAATGATAATGAATAAATAATATAAAAATATAAAAATATAAAAATATATTTTCTATGGATATAACTCTCATTGTTCTTATTGTAGTAGCATTAGTATTTACTTTTTTATTTATTATTAATCATGTTAGAGAAGAATGTGAATAAGTAAATGTTGCGAATTGAATTATTCGTTTATATATAATACAAAAACATCATATACTATACTATATACTGTTTTAACTAATAAAATGAATATTTTAACTACTATATTTATTTTTTTGTTCATATTGTTTTTATATGTTCATATTATTCATCAGCTAAAACGTAGTGAAGATTTGGAAATATATGAAATGGATTATTCTACCAATGCTAATTTACAAGAGGTATGTGATTTAAAACAACCTGTTTTATTCGATTATCAATCTATCAATCCGGAATATTTTGAAAATATCAATTATGATTCTATTAAAAACATTACATCAAATACCGAAATCAAAGTAAAAGAATCAAACGATTATTGGAAAGAAAACAACCAAATAGACTATGTTTTGTTACCCATTCAAAGTATTATTAATTTGACACATAGTGATACTCATTCTAATTATTTTACAGAAAATAACGACGAATTTGTGGCTGAATCTGGATTATCGAAACATTATCATACTAATGATTCTTATTTAAAACCTACTATGACAGCAATCACCAAATACGATATTAATTTCGGTTCGAATGGTGTATGTACTCCTTTACGATATCATACTAATTATCGTCATTTCATAATTGTTAATTCCGGTAAAATAAAAGTAAAGATGACTCCATGGAAAAGTAAAAAATATTTGTATCCGGTGAAAGATTACGAAAATTATGAATTTCGTTCCCCAATAAATGTATGGAAAACACAGCAAAAATATTTACATGAAATGGATAAGATGCGGTTCTTAGAATTTGATGTCAATGCTGGATATTTATTATATGTTCCTCCATATTGGTGGTATAGTATTAGTTATTCTAGTGACGTTGATACATTAGTTACAGGGGTAACATATAATTCTATTATGAATTGTGCTATTAATTTACCCCATTGGGGGTTGTATTATTTACAACAACATAATATAAAACCTAGAATTTCAAAAACATTACCGGTTGTTCATGCTGCTGTTGATAATGATAATATCGAGAACAATGGTGTTGAAAATACCGAAATATAATTTATATTATATGAATTTTATAATATCATATAATACTTGTTATTTTTTATCGATTACTACCTCTTTGAGAACATTCCGCATTATCTTTTCTACATATTTTTCATGTTCTTGCTCATTTTGTCCTCCCATTAAATTCAATGCTATTTTCAAATAATCATCATTCTCTTTTGTATCTAATATTCTGAAATCTGGATTTTCCTCTTGCCATCTTGGTAATGTTCTCATGTTTTTTCGTGCGATTCGTTGTATGGCTAATTTTAATTTGGCTTTTTCATTGTCATCTTTCTCCCATGAATTTTCGTCTTTTACATACACGGTTTCACGTTTCAAATCTGTACAGTGTATAGGCCGCATTGTATAATCAAGTTCTCGAAGACCCCTCAAAAGTATACCGCTAATTCCTTCTACATATCCTATCTTACCAGTTTTTTCAATGTCAGCAATTTGAACTTGTAATGAATTAACAAAATCAGTAATATTCATGGCATTTTTACATGTTTCATTTAAAAAGAATTGTAGGTTGAATTGAGTATTGTTTGTGGTATTATTATTAGTAATATTATTAACTTGTTTACTTGCCAATTCAATTATTTGTTTATGATGTTCTATCAAAATATTATCTTTTTCTAGTAATCTGTTTTGTAACTCTGAATCTTTTTCTAATAATTTATTTTGTAATTCTCGGTTTTGTTCAAAAAGAGCCTCTTGTAATTCTTTACTTTGTTTCAACACTTCCATAAATAATTCAGGTGTGAATGTCTGTGTAGTTATAATATTATTATTACTAATTGTGTTTTCTATTTGTTCAGTTTCATTTGGTTTTGTTGTATAACACTTTTTGTTATGTTTCCATAAAGCGTTATATGTTAAATATTCTTTCTTACACTGAGAACAATTATATTTAATCTGTTTAGATTCTCCATTCACGTTTTTTTTATGCTTTTCTGTAGATAAATGATTTAAATAATTCGTTTTTATCGTTGTATAATAATTACAACAACTGCAATCATAGTTATAAATATTCTGTGATTTATTTTCATTGCCTAAAATTGCCGATGTATTGGCAATTGTCATTAATTTATGTTTTCGAGTGGAATTATGTTTCATAAAATCACTTTTACTATACGTCGAATAGTCACAATTTTCACAAAAACATAATTTTGGTGTTTTTTTATTTTTATTCATTTCCTAAAATTATATAAATTAGGCAATGAAAATAAATCGTCGAATTTATCTTAAAAAAAAATATGCTAACACATTTTGAATCATTTTTTTTGTATTTACAGCATCTCCGAGTGAAATCACTTTTTTGCAAAAACTCCATCGAGGTTTTTTAAAAATGGACATTTTTAAAATGTCCAATTTCAAAAAGTTGACCCCGTTTTATTTTGCAAAGTTTTTATTTTCCAAGAGTAAAACTATTTAATTTTAGATAGTTTTTAAATAATTTTACGTAATATCATTTTAATAATTCATTTAGAAAAGTTAGTTAAACATAATTTATTAAATAATATATTAATAAAAACTATGTCAGAAGTATGCGTAATTTGTGATAATAATTTGAATTCAACTATAAGAAAACTAGTTTGTTGCCCATATTGTGAATTTACAGCCTGTCGTAAATGTTGCGAAACGTATATACTTGATGGAACTACAAGTAAATGTATGAATCCTCCATGTAATCGTGAATGGACACGTCAGTTCATTGCTAAGTCATTTTCGGATGTATTTCTTAGTAAAAAATTAAAGAAAAAGCGTGAAGAAATACTATTTGATATCGAACGTTCATTGATGCCAGCCACACAACCAATAGTGGAAAGATTATTAAGACCTCAAAAGATTGATAATGAAATACAGGAAATATGTCGAGAAATAGCAACGTTGGATTTCCAAAATTGCTCTATAAATTACTCTCCTATTGTAAATTTCGTAAGTAATATTCCGAAGCATCGACCTGAATATTGGGAACAGCTAAGAATATGGCAACAACAATTAGAAACAACGCGTAATAATTATAATAATGTTCAAAGAAAAAAATACAATAAACGTGAACTAAAAGAAAGAATAGGACTATTAAGATATAGATTATCTGAACTTCAAAATGAACGTGAAGCATTATATCAGGAAACATTAAATCGTAATCCTTATGGACGGTCACAGCCAGAACAACCGCAACGACAACGCGCCGAATTTATTCGTGCTTGTCCAGATAATGATTGTCGTGGATTTCTTAGTACCCAATGGAAATGCGGTCTATGTGAAAAATGGTCTTGCCCACAATGTCATGAGGTAAAAGGTCTTAATCGTGACGCTGAACATGTTTGTAATCCAGAGACAGTAGCTAGTGTTCGATTATTATCAAATGATACAAAACCTTGTCCTAGTTGTCGTGCAGGAATTTTTAGAATATCAGGTTGTAATCATATGTGGTGCACAAAATGTAACACTGGGTTCAATTGGGTCACAGGAGCTATTGAACGAGCAGGTTTAAACCCACATTATTATGAATGGGCTCGCCGAAATGGAAATAATGTACCTCGTAATGAAGGAGATAATCCATGCCAACAGAATCGACTAAACTATACATTATTTACAACAGTACGTAGTTTATTGTTGTTTAAACATAATGCGCATCCATTATCAAACAGTTGCGCGGACTTAATAATGCACTTGGTTCAAAATGCTATTCATATGGAAGGAGTTGTAATGCCTAGATATGCTATTCGAAATCGTGAAGATAGAAATCAAAATTTACGTATCGATTATATGATGAATAAACTTTCAGAAGAAAATTTTAAATTAGTCCTTCAAAGAAATGAAAAAAAGCATGAAAAATACAGGGAAATACATAATATCTTTGACCTTTTGAAAACAACAGTAACTGATATTATTATTCGTTTTATCGACCACCTTGACAAAAGTCAAGCTGGAAAATGGGAAGATAAAATATTGAATGAAATTGGGTCTATTGTTAATTATGCGAATGAATGTTTCAGTGATATTAGCAAAACATACAAATCAAAACGTATCGTAGTTTTAAACGAATTAGAATTTCACAGGTGAATTTATTGGTGATTTTTGTAAAACTATATAATTTTATTAGATAGTTTTACGTATTATAATTATTTTTTATTGCGTCTTGTATATTTTTTTCCGTTTCGTTTGTTTTTTGTTTTTGTTTTTTTGTGCTTTTTTAATGTTCCGCCAGTTTTTTTTGTTTTTGATTTTTTATTTTTTTGTTCTGTGTATTTTGGCAATATTCCATTTTCTACATAATTACGTATATCAGTTTGAATGATTTGTTCATCTTTTTTTAAATCTTCTAATTTTCTCACTGGATATAATATTTCTTCATATATTTGGGGTGCCATTTCACCATAAAAACCCTTGTAACGTGGTTCCCAACCGTCATAACCAGTGCCATCCAAATAATTTCGATAAACACTTTTTCTTACTTGTGTTGCTGACATTGCGTCATTACCAGTTGTAGATGGTTGTGCTTCAATAGTTTCTACATTTGTAGAAACTTTGGCATTTGGTGCGTTTTGAGACGCAACATTCGACGCATGAACTAATACTGAACTTAATTTACTAGCATCGTCGTCTTTACCACCAGCTATATGACTTATTTTTATTTCAGCGTTATTATCAACATTGTCATTATTTATAAAATATGACCCTATATAACGAGATACATCTGCGAATGGAGTTGTCATTTCTTGAATTAAATAATCACTATTTTCAATAGCACCGATTTCATTTAATTTACTAACAATAAAAGCCTTTTTAGTATCAAATAAAATTGGATTATCCATTGTTCTCTTATCTCCATCTGGTTGTTTTGGACCACTTCCTAATAAAATTAAAGCCTTTGAACCATCTTGTTTAGCTTTGTTAACTAATTCTTTCAAAGCATAAATATGTCCATCGTGTGGTGGATTTAATCTACCAATAAAATAATAAAAATTTACTATATTAGTTTTTTCTGAGTTCTGTAAATTAACCTCATCTGCTGTAAAATTATCCTCTATTTCATTGTCATTATACGATTCGAGATATTCTTTCAATTTTTCCTCAAGATATTTCTCAAATTCATTAATTTTTTTGTCGGCACCCTTTTTTTTAAAAAGGTTCATGTGTTCATATGGTTCCTCTTGTGATAACATTCTATTGAATACAAAAGGTTTTTCATCAGAACCCGAATTATAATCAATTATTGGTAAAGACATATTTTATATATTATAATAAGTTAATAAAAATCTTTATTTTATGTCGGTATAAAAAATATCTAAACAACCATTTATTTATTTTTTTCTATTACTACCTCTTTGAGAACATTCCGAAGTATCTTTTCTACATACTTTTCATGTTCTTGTTCATTTTGACCTCCCATTGAATTCAATGCTATTTTCAAATAATCATCATTCTCTTTGGTATCTAATATTCTAAAATCTGGATTTTCCTCTTGCCATCTTGGTAATGTTCTCATGTTTTTACGTGCGACTCTTTGTATGGCTAATTTTAATTTGGCTTTTTCATCATCATCTTTTTCCCATGAATTTTCATCTTTTACATATACGGTTTCACGTTTCAAATCAGTACAATGTATAGGTCTCATTGTATAATCAAGTTCTCGAAGCCCTCTCAAAAGTATTCCACTGATTCCTTCTACGTACCCTAATTTACCAGTTTTTTCTAGGTCAGCTATTTGAACTTGTAATGAATTGATAAAATCGGTAATATTCATGGCATCTTTACAAGTTTCATTCAAAAAGAAATTCAGATTGAATTGAGTATTGTTCGTAGTATTATTTGTAATATTATTTACCAAAGAAGTTTGTTTTGTTATTTCAAATAATTTCTGATTTTGTTCCATAACAGTTGTAGTCTGTTCTAACATTGCGTTCTGTAATTCCTTATTTTGTTTTATTAAGTCTAAAATTATATCTTTCGAGAACAATTCTTTTTTTTCTAAATCTGGGTTTGAATCAACATTATTAGAAAATATCTCTGAACAATTTTTTTTTGAATGACGCCATAAACTCATACGATTGTTGAATGTTTTATCACATTTTTTACATTTAAACGCTTGAATAATGCTTTCGGGATTTTTTGTAACATAATTTGTTACATTTTGTGTTACAAATGTTACATGTTTTTTTGTTTTTATATGTTTGGTATAGTCTTTTTTGTTACTCGTATTATAGTTACATAATATACAATTATATTTATTATTTTCTTTTTTAGCAGCGAGGTAATTATGGGACATTTATATAATATTGTTACAAATTTTTCCCCTAAAATATTCCGCAGTAAAACTATTTAAAAATTATGCAGCCGAATTTTTCTAAAAATATCGATTTTCAAAGCATCACCGAGTGAAATCACTTTTTTGCAAATTCTTGATCGCCATTTTTCAAAAATGGACATTTTAAAAATGTCCAATTTCAAAAAGTTGACCCCGTTTTATTTTGCAAAGTTTTTATTTTCCAAGAGTAAAACTATGTAAAAAAAAGTATTTTACGTATAATTATTTATGTTATAAATATTACAAATTCATTATAAAACTATTTACTAACTTTCTTGATAATTTTTACTTTTTTATCAGTTCCGCCACCGGCTGTTTTCTCGGCATTACCACTTTGAATACGCTGACGTTTTACTTTATAAACATCATATTCGTGTTCGAGAGTTTCTAATTCGCGGACCCACATTTTCTCCACTGAGGTTGCTTTCAATACTGCCAATTCAGTTTCAGTTTCCTCCTTTTCCTTCATAATATTAGCAACATTTTCTTGAGTGACAGAGTCCATCGGCATCTTAATCAAGTATTTGAAATCACCATCAATACTATCATACTTCATGGTTGTGAGCATTTCGGTTACTTGAACGGCGGATTTACGACGCAAATCAATTGTGCCAGATAAGTTATCTTGAATATATCGTGCTCGGTTCGATAATTTTACTAATTTGCGTTCCATATCTGCTACTTGATATTCTTTACGTTTTTGATATAGTTTAATACGTACTCCATAAAAGTCATCTATAATTTCTTCCACACTATTATATTTATGTAATTTGAATTCGGAATTAAACATATGCATATTTGTATTACTAATTGTAGTGAATAATTTCAATAGTTTTTCAACACCATTACATCCGTTTGCATCAACAGTCGCCTCTAGTTCAACCAATTTACCCTTTGAAAATACAACTGTGAAATCTACATTTACCTCTGTACAAATCGAGGTAAAATCTTTGATGGCTGGCGGGATTTTCTTACCGTTTTTATCAACAGTAGCACCGTCCATCAATGATTCCAAAAACGAGGTATAAGGCATAGTCCATGTGCCGACTGGTAATTCAGTGATTTGGATTTTATCTTCACCAATTTTTTTGTATAAACCCTTTATCAAATATTTCTGTTCTTCTAATTTACGAATGATGCCACGGAACCCTTCATAATATGGAATAAACTCGATATTACTAGTAGCCTGATTTTGTAATTTCAATTTTAAATATTCAATTAACTGTTTTGGATTATATGGAGCGATTTTACATGAAAATCCAGTACCAATACCAGAAATTCCATTGACAAGAGCAAATGGAATAATAGGAACATAATACTCTGGTTCTACAATACTACCATCATCATCTAAATAATTCAATACAGCATCATCTGCCTCTGGAAATAATGAACGAGTCAGCGAGTTCAATTGTGTGAAAATATATCTTTCAGACGCACTATCCTCGCCACCAGCAAGTCTACCACCGAATTGTCCATTTGGTTCCAATAAATTAATATTATTAGAGCCAACGAAATTCTGCGCCATATTCACAATAGCACCATTCAAACTGGCTTCACCATGGTGATACGCACTATGTTCTGATACATAACCTGAAAATTGAGCGACTTTAATTTCACTAGTAAGCTTACGTTTAAAAGCCGAAAACAATATTTTACGAAGAGAAATTTTAAGACCATCTACCATATTTGGAATAGAACGAGCACAATCATAAGTACTAAAATGAATCATCTCTTGATTAATGAATTGTTCATAATATACATTTGGCTGGTTAGTATCCAAATACGATTTTTTATCATATTGTTCAAGCCAGTCTTTACGGTCATCTGTACGTTTTTTATTGAAAATTTTATCAATAGTATCATCACTAGTTGGAGTATAGACAAAATCGACTATTTTCTTATTGGCGAAATATTCTTTGAATTCTGCGGATGTAGAAGTACCAAGACCTTTAAAATATTTAAGATTCCATCCGGTAGGTCCATTGGGGCCAAATGAATCTTTCCAAATCAAATATTCACCTTCGTTATAGAATAGTTTCGTTTGAGCACCTTTTTTTGCGCGTAAAATAGGAGTATTCATGAAAGATAAGAATCCGGGAATTTTCACCAATGACGCCCATTCACTATGAAACAAATTGATACAAAGACCCTTTATATGACTACCATCTAAATCCTGGTCAGTCATAAACATGATTTTACCATAACGTAAGTTTTGTTGTACGTCATGAATCGTCGAATACGTTTTACCAGTTTCCAAACCTAATATTTTCTTCAGGTCACTGATTTCTTTGTTTTCAGCGATTTTTTTCATTTGTTCACCGCGTACATTCAGTAACTTACCTTTTAAAGGATAAATACCGATTGTATTACGGTCGGCGCTAGATAATCCAGAAACAATACCAGACATAGCACTAAGTCCCTCACATAAAATCAAAATACAATCTTTCGATTGATTTGTGCCACTGAAATTAGCATCAATGAGATTAGCGATACCGCGAATGTTTTTGGTTTTAACACCATCGGTTTTCTTCGCCAGTTTATTTTCTTTTGCCTCGGTCAAAGAACATGCTACATCCATAACACCCATTTTCGCCAATTTTTCTATGAAGTTATCGGAAACTGTACAGGTAGAACCGAATTTAGCGGACGGTGTATTCATGAAATCTTTGGTTTGACTATCGAACGCTGGATTTTCAATATCACATCGCAAAAACAACACGAGTTGTTCTTTTATGGCTGCTGAATTGACTTTTACTTTTTTCTTTTTCTCGATATAATCACATAGTTTTCTTACGATTTGACCGATAATATAATCGACGTGTTTGCCACCTTTGAATGTACAAATACCATTTACGAAAGATACTTGAATGAATTCATGTGTATGAGAAAGACCGACAGCATATTCCCAACGGTCATCGCTTTGTTCATAAACACGTTTGGATTCTTCTTTACTACCTAAGTATAAATCGATATATTGTTGGAAATTCTTTACTGGGATAGTATTCGAATTATATCCGATTTTTACCTTTTTAATAGAGTGGTCGGTAACCGCACCGATATCATATACACGTTTTTTCAATAATGAAAGCATATCACTGGTGAGACCATGGATACCAAGACGTCTATAATCCGGTTTGAAAGTAACTCTGGTATAAGGTTTCGCCGCTACTGACCCAGTGACTTTTGTGATAACAGGCGGACAGATTTCGTCCAAATTACGTTTGAATTCTTGTACATATTTCAGGCCGCGAATATGGTCAACCGTTTCGACTTTACCATATTCAGACCAAATCAAAACCAATTTGAAACCAAAACCGTTTTTACCACCAACGATTTTTTTTTCGGTTTTATCGTAGTTAGTGGAAGTACGTAGATGTCCAAAAATCATTTCAGGAATCCACAAATCATATTCAGGATGTTTAGCAATATCAATACCATTGCCGTCGTTTGACATGATAATAGTTCCATCGTCCGAAATCGAGGTGTCGATATAGGTTACGAATTTTTTTTCAACATTATTGGATTGAATCATACGAATAACATGGTCACGACAATTTACAATACCTTCATCGAATAATTTATATAATCCAGGAATATATTCAATGTCGCGTAATACGATACGATTTGTAGCATCATCATATACCCACATAGTAGAATCTACATTTTCAATAGAACCGATATAGGTATCAGGATTATCCAAAATATGTTGTTTATCAGTTTTACGTTGATATTGTTGTGCTAATTTAGTATCATTGGAAACACTGGTAGTATTTGATTTGGCGGATGACATTTTAGTAATAATAATAAAAATACGATAATATACCTATATCAATTTTCTGATAATTATAATCAATTTTTTTGATATTATAAAAACCGTATTATTATATAAGATTATAAACATCCGATGCCAACAAAACAGAGTATGTTTGATATAATAAAATATTGTAAAGATAAACAGGCATGTGCGAAAGTAGATTATTTAAAAAAGGCGACAGGAGGTAATGACCCAAATATTCCAAAGGCGATGCGTTATGCCCAATATGTCCAAAACGCCGCACCAAAAACGATAATTATAAACAAATAATAATAGAAGAATATTTAGTAAAAATAGTTTTTTCTATGTAGAATATATATTTCAATAAAATGACTGAACACGAAGTTACTGTAGGCTCAAGAGCACAAGTTTATCACGGAAAAGCACATCATACACCAGGTGGGCTTACAAAGAAAAATCTTATGATGAACAAATGGGGACGTATTGTTTCACGTAAGAAGCACGCTACTGCTAAGAAAGAAAAGCGTCTAGAAAAGGCTGGATATTTTGCCAAGAAAGGTAAATTTGGCTGTGTAAAAAAAGTAAAACATGGAAGTAGAGGTACTCGTAAAGCTAAATAAATAAACGAACAAAACCCACTAAAAAAACTAAAAATCTATAAATTATATTTTATTTGTATAGATTATATACAAATGAAAAGACCAGTAAGAAATCCAAAAACAGGAACCTATACAATAAAAGACGTAGAATACAAAGAATTATTTGGTTCTAGAGAACAAGTATGGAATGGCACAGCATACAAAACAACAGGAGGTTTAACAAAAGACCAATTAATAATGAATAAATGGGGAAGAATCGTTTCACTTAAGAAAAACACTACAGCTAAAAAAGAAAAAAGATTAGAACAACATGGTTATTTTGCGGACAAAGGAAAATTTGGTTATGTTAAAAAAGGAACAAGAAAATCGAAGTCAAAATCTAAATCGAAATCCAAGTCAAAGACCCCATAACTCGACTCAAAATCCCCAGATGAAAATAAAACAGTAGAACAAAATATAGAAAAAGAATCGGCAGTAGAACCAAAACCAGTAGATGAAACTGCGGTAGTTGAACGATTATTCAAAAGCCTCCCTGAAACCGCAGCCAAAATACCATCAAAAAAAGCAAAGAGTGTTTAGTGAAATATTATGAAAAATATATTAAAAAAATATATTAAAAAAATATATTTAAATGGAATCGGTTAAATATATTAGTTAATACGTGATGTTTCATTCTGGGGATATAGAATCACAACTTAAAATGTTGTCAGGAAATATTCTCAATATGATTATATTTGATAAATTTAAAACAGGAACACCGTTAATAGACGCGTTTGTAACAACGATGTTATTAACAGGAGTTACCTATTTATATCAATACATGAACACTTGTTTTTTCAAACTAACCGATGCGATAAAAAACATGAATTATGATTTTGATAATTGGTTTTATAAAAAAAACATAGTAGAATATGAAGGAAAAATAGCATTGGCTACAAGTTTTTATGATGGTTGTTTGAACGAGTCAAATACATTCAGTGATAGATTTAAAGCCTTATGGGATTTTATAATAAAAAACATAAGCGACAATGAGTCTATTAACCATATAAAAGAATATTCTTTTAATAACAAAACAAACAACATTGCCCGAGATTTGGGTATTTATATGGTGGTTCAAAGTGAAAAATTTTTAATATCAAAAGAACATGGAATATATGCTTATACAACAATTTTTGGAGAAGAAACAGATGATGATGATAGAACAAAAAATAAACAAGAAAAAAAAAAAAATAGAATGGAGAAAATAGTGATAAAATTATTCTCTTATAAAAGCGATACAAATACGATAAAAGAATTTGTTGAAAATATAACAATAAAACACCTATCGTCTATAGAAGATTTACGTGATAATAAAAGGTTTATTTATACATTATCCAAAACAAAGTATGAAGATGACCGATATGAAATGTGGGATGAAAACCTATTTTCAAGTACGCGTCAATTTAGTAATATATTTTTCAAAGATAAGGTAAATATAATGAAAAAACTAGATTTTTTTATAAATAACAAGGAATGGTATTATGATAAGGGAATACCATATTCGATAGGAATTGGTATGTATGGACCACCAGGAACAGGCAAAACATCTTTAATAAAGGCTATCGCAAATTATACGAATCGACATGTTATTGTTATTTCATTGAAACTGATAAAAACAAAGAAAGAATTGGATAGTATATTTTTTGAAGAACGTTATAGTAGAGATAATAAAAAAGGTAGTATAAGTTTTGATAAAAAAATAATAGTGTTTGAAGATATTGATTGTGTAGGTGATATAGTTTTAGATAGAGAGAAAAAGAAAAAGAAAAGCGTAACCGGATTAGGCAAAAAATTAGATTTCGAAGATTTATCACCAACATCAAAGATAAATATCGGTGATTTATTAGAGACCATTGCTGCTACGGAAAAAGAAACAGACAATAAATTTGTATTACCAAAAATGCCAAATGATGACGAACCAATAACATTGGATGATATTTTGAATTTATGGGATGGTATTCGTGAAACACCTGGTAGAATAATGATTATTTCATCGAATCATTATCATGATTTAGACCCAGCGTTGATTCGTCCAGGAAGAATAGATATAACACTAGAATTATCCTATGCGTCACATGAAACAATCAAAGAAATATATACACATTTATTTGATGAAATAATTGAAAATGATAGATTACTAGAAATCAATGTGGATTTTTATACACCAGCAGAAATAATAAATATTTATATGAATGCGGAACAAGATAAAACCCGGTTTTTAGAACGACTATGTAAAAATGAACATGTATAGTGCGGCGTCATTGGTTTGATTTTATGAAAAATCATAATATCAAACATCTATAAACATTCACGTTTCTATAGTTTGAACCGTCGAAGATTTGAAACGGGACATCCCGTTTCGCATCTTCTATGTTATGACCACTAAAATTAATATTGAACACCCTCGGGTGTTCCATTTTAATTCTTCGTTGGTTTGAACCATTCTACTGATAAAAATTTAGAATCGACTACATAATTAGAAAGGTTCTCAAAAATATATTTTTCGAAATACGATTTACTAACAATCTGATTCGAAACCGTATTATTATGATTCAAAGACGAATGATATTTACAATAAAAATAATAAGCATCGTAAATCGATATATTTTGCGATAACCCGGGAGATAATATTCTCGAAAATAGCATCTGACCATTATTTTGTAATGAATGTTTCATACTTTCCAAAGCCAACTGTATATCTAATTCTTTATCCCATAGACTACATTTAATTCTAGATATGAATTTATCTCGTTCGATTTCTACATTAGGAAAAAAATGAGATATCAAGTCCAATATTTGTTTATCATTTAAATTACATATGGTTTCATTTTTGGATATACACCAATTTCGTAATAAAATAATAATTTCATCGATTTCGAAATCCATTTCAGAATCATCATCGATGATGGTCTCATTCCAAAATTGTAGAAATTTCTGTATTTCGGGTAAATATTTACTACACACACCAAGAAAAGCATCGTGTTCCTCGTTGTAATAGTCTTTTAAATTAGTCATCAGTATGGTTTTCAGGTTCTGTAAAAATAAAACATTGGGTATATTTTTCGAATCTAGAAATTGTTTCCATAAATATTGGATATTTTTCCAACTAATATAGGGAGTGCGCATATGTGATAGTTGTCCATCTATACAAATGGTATTATTAGGACGCCCAGGTTGGGATAATTCGAGATATTCTTGTATAAATGAATTCACTAAGTCGATGGGTTCCAATTCTTTCAAATAAAAAGCGGTCTGGAATAAAACATTATCATTCGATGATTTTATAACATAATCATCAGAGGAGCCATATCGATTCGAATAGTGGCATGCTACACATATAATATCTAATACGAGTTGATTTACAATAGGTTTCCATATATATTCACTTTTAATAGATTCATTGATACGAACGATTCTACAGTCGGAATAATTATGTTCATGATATTTATGTTTGATGGTTTGTGATAAATTAGAACCGATAACAATTTGACACATATTATTTAGTTCTCGAATAAAATGTTTTGAATTTACGTGTATAAAGTGAATAATATGATTATTTTTACGGAAAACATTATCACCGAGTATAGTCAAGAAATATTTGGTTTCGGCACGAGTATTAAAAATAGCAGGGCAAAGAGAATCAATTACATTTTGAATAGTTTCGGATTCGGGTATAGATTTCAATAAATTATTATCCTTGATACGTTTCATAATATTACGTTTGGTACTTTTTTTCCAAGGCATCAAGTTTCGTTCTCGGTCGCGACTAATACTAGATAAAACAGTATATAATAGGTCGTCTTCGCTAATACAATGATAATGTGTTCCATCGTAACAAAAGAATTTTTCAGTAGATGATATATAGAAATATTGATTATTGTTTAAAAACGATTGAATAAAGGCGTCTTGGTCATTCGTTAGTTCTTCAATGCGAGTTTGATTTTGTTCATGAGTTTCGCGTATATTTTCAAGTATAATAGGGAGTTGATTTGTAATATAATTATGTGCTTTCGCAGTCATGTAGGGGTCCGCGGCATACTTTGAATATATATTTTTGATTGTATCATAAGATTCAAGTAATAGGGCGTTGTTGTTTAAATCGGTATCAATATCCATTTAATTGATTTTGAAAACAGCTATTTTATTTGTATATTATGGGGTTTTTATATGATTTTATTAAATTATATAAAAACGATTGCTATAAATAAAAATTTCTAAAATTTAAGAATAATAATACCTGAACCACCATTACCAGAATGACTAAAATCATTAAATCCTGCACCACCACCACCGCCACCTAACCCATTTGTTCCATTAGCAGAAGCTTTATTTCTAACATTTGTGCCACCATATGCGGTTTCAGCATCTTTACCATTACCACCAGTTCCGCCACCACCAGTTCCGCCGGATGATTGTGTTCCACCAGATATTATATAAGTGCCGCCGCCTCCACCGCCACCATAAGTAACGGATGTGCCGGTTATACTATTAGCAAGTCCGTTTCCTCCATTTCCACCGGCTGTTGATAAACCAGCACTTCCAGCGGAACCAGCACCTCCACCGCCACCACCACTTTTACCACTAAAACCATCACCACCATTATTACCTTGGCCAGACGTTCCTGTGCCACCAAGAGTTCTTGTAGGGTCAGCAACAGTTCTTGATTGACTACCACCACCACCAGAACCACCATTATCACCATTACTCGTATTTGCTGATGTGGTACCACCACCTCCACCAATAGCAGTTAATCCTCCAAACACTGAATTATTTCCAGGAAGCCCACGATATTTTGTAGTATCCGAACCGCCAGCATTATTACCATTATTTGAAGCATTGCCTAAAAACCCTGCGTGTGTAGCACCTAAACCACCTGTTCCAACTGTCATAGTAATAGGAGTCCCCGGCGTTATTGTATAACTTGTATTATAAATAACACCACCACCTCCACCACCTCCACCAGTATCAACACCTCCGCCACCTCCACCAGCAACAAGTAATACTTCTACTTTGTTTGTACCATTTATAGTAATACTATTACTAGATGCTGCTGTAATAGTAATAATATTAAACTCACCACTTTTAGTAGCCGTGTATGTGGCGCCAGAAATACTATATGTAACAGGTACTTTAGCCGACCTAAATAAACTATGAATACTACCCCAACTTGAGAAAGCCATTATATAATAACTATAGGTATATTATTTATATATAGTTTCTAATAAATATATATAAAATTCCTATCCTAAATCGATACGACACTCTTGATTTCATTTGATTTTGTATATTCATCAG
>Ga0209107_10000693_pt1 | contig 19372 bp, 22 predicted proteins | sample LakErihyJuly2011_2_FD_187460 | JGI IMG/M metagenome (GOLD analysis project Ga0209107, IMG submission 187460) | Freshwater microbial communities from dead zone in Lake Erie, Canada - CCB hypolimnion July 2011 (SPAdes) (version 2) | ecosystem: Environmental > Aquatic > Freshwater > Lentic >...
AGCGCCTAAGTTTCCCTGTGGACCTTTGTCCCCTGGAGGTCCTGCAGGTGCTGTTGGTCCGACATTACCCTTTATACCTTTGGGTGCCGTTGGTCCCTTAAGACCCGGAGGTCCAACTGGTCCGATATTACCCGTAGGTCCTGTTGGTCCTGGATTGGCATCTCCTTGTGGACCCTGTGGACCCTGAGTAGAATCACCCGTAGGTCCTGTAGGTCCTGTACTACTATCTCCCGTACCACCTTGTGGTCCTCTATTTCCTTTTGGTCCCTGATTTCCTTGTGGTCCTTGTGGTGAAGGTCCCACAGCCCCTTTGGGTCCTTTAGGTGAATTTCCCTGAGGACCTTTGGCGCCTTGTGGTGAATTTCCTTGAGGTCCTTTGTCACCACCGGGTCCTGTAGGTCCTGTATCACCTGTTGGTCCTCTTACACCTTTGGATCCAATTGGTCCTTTCGCACCTTGTGGTGCTGAGTTGGGGAAATTTCCTTTATTACCTTTTATTCCTTTAGGTGCTAATGGTCCTTTCGCACCTTGTGCACCTTGATTACCCACTTCACCAGTTGGTCCAGTTGGTCCTGGATTTGCCGGTCCTTGACCTCCTATAGTTCCTTTGGTAGAATCGCCGGTGGGACCTGTAGGTCCAGGGTTAGCCGGTCCTTGATCACCTTTGGTTCCTTTTTGGCCTTTTATACCTTTGGTACCCTTGACTCCCTTTGGAGAAGGTCCAACATCTCCTTTACCACCTTTGGGTGAGTTTCCCTGAGGACCTTTGGCACCTTGCGGTGAATTTCCTTGGGGTCCTTTGTCGCCACCAGGTCCTGTGGGTCCTGTAGGTCCTACGATACCTTTATTTCCTTTCGGTCCAATTGGTCCTTTCGCACCTTGTGGTGCTGAGTTGGGGTAATTACCCTTGTTACCCTTAATACCCTTTGGTGCTAATGGACCTTTGATACCTTTATTGCCTTGTGAACCCACTTCACCAGTTGGTCCAGTTGGCCCTGGATTTGCCGGTCCTTGACCTCCTATAGTTCCTTTGGTAGTATCCCCCGTGGGACCTGTAGGTCCAGGATTAGCCGGTCCTTGATCACCCTTAGTTCCTTTTTGTCCTTTGATACCTTTGGTACCCTTGACTCCTTTTGGAGAAGGTCCAACATCTCCTTTACCACCTTTTGGTGAGTTTCCTTGAGGTCCCTTAGCCCCTTGTGGTGAAGCTCCTTGACCTCCTTGGTTTCCTTGAGGTCCGTCACCAGTATATCTTACACCTTTCCAAGTACCAGCAGAATCTATCAATGCCGTACCAGCACCATCAAGTAAATTATTTGATATTTTTAGAGTTTTACCAATTTGTAATTCACCTAATTTACTTATAGATAATAGTTGATCACTACTTGATCCTGAAAATTTCAATACTTGATTTACGGAATCAACTACTAATTGAACACTACTTGATGTTGCACCGGTAAAAAACATTTTACCATCCAATGGTCGTATGGAAATTAATTTACCCATGGTTCGCAGCAGTTTTTAATATATTTATCCTTTCATTAATTTTTTCGATAACTTTTTGTTGTTCTTGAATAGATCCGAATGCAATTGTTACCATCTTATCATATTGTAGTTTGTAGTAACCATCTTCACCCTCATGAACTACTTCAGGGAGAATTTGATTGACTTGTTGAGCCATGTAACCAATTTCACGACCCTTCCTTACAGTACCTTTCCATAAAGACTCATCTTGTTTCCAATCGAAATAAAAACCTTTCAACTTCATCAGTCTTTCCATACTACCTTTCAAAGATTTTACATTATCTTTGAATCGTAAATCCGAAGCAGGTCCTTTTAGTCCTTTTGGTCCTTTACCACCTGTTCCACCAGTATTACCTTGTGGACCAATCGGCCCTTGTCCTCCAGTTGGACCAGGAGGTCCCACAGCGCCAGTAGCACCTTTTATACCTTTTGGACCTGGAGGTCCTGTTGGTGATGGACCAGGTAAACCCTTAACACCCTTAGCACCCACCGGTGCTGTCGGTCCTTTAAGACCTGTTCCACCCGTATTACCTTGTGCACCAGTTGGTCCAGGAGGTCCTACTGTCGGATCACCTTGTGGACCTTGTGGTCCTGGTGTAGAGTCACCTGTTGGTCCTGTTGGTCCAGGACTATTATCACCTGAGGGACCCTGTGGTCCTCTAATACCTTTTCCACCAGCCGGACCCTGAGGTCCTTGTGGTGAGTTACCTATATTACCTTTTACACCCTTTGGTGAACTTCCCTGAGGTCCTTTAGCACCTTGAGGTGAGTTTCCTTGTGGTCCTTGGAACCCTGTTGGTCCAAGACCTCCTTGGTTACCTCTGTTACCCTTGGCTCCGACATTACCTTGAGGTCCTTTATCCCCTGGAGGGCCTGCTGGAGCTGTTGGCCCAACGTTACCCTTAATACCTTTTGGTGCTGTGGGACCCTTCAAACCTGTTGGTCCACCAACACCTGTCATACCCGTAGGCCCTGTTCCACCAGGATTTGCATCCCCTTGTGGACCTTGTGGTCCTTGAGTTGAAGCACCCGTAGGTCCTGTTGGACCAGGTGAACTATCACCAGTTCCACCTTGAGCACCTCTATTTCCTTTAGGTCCCTGATTTCCTTGTGGTCCTTGTGGTGAGTTTCCTATATTTCCCTTAACACCTTGTGGTGAACTTCCTTGTGGACCTTTAGCTCCTTGTGGTGAACTTCCTTGAGGTCCCTTGAATCCTGTTGGTCCTGTTGGTCCTTGTCCACCAATGTTACCTTTTATACCTTTATTACCAATAGGACCTTTGTCACCACCTGCACCACCAGGTGCCGTAGGTCCTTTACTACCTTTCAATCCCTTAGGGGCTGTTGGTCCTTTTGCTCCCTGACCTCCTTGAGCTCCCTGAGGACCCCCCAGTCCAACCGGACCAGGATTTGCGGGTCCAGAACCACCAGGAGGACCAATTCGAGTATCTCCTATTGGTCCTCCTGGTCCTTGTGCACTATCACCTGTGCCTCCAACACCACCTTTTATACCCTTATTACCTTTAGTACCTTGTGAACCTTGTGGTGATGGTCCAACTGATCCTTTTGGCCCTTTTACGGAACTACCCTGAGGTCCTTTCGCACCTTGTGGCGATGGTCCATTATCACCCGTATCACCTTGTTGACTTGCAGGTCCAACCGGACCTGTAGGACCCTTTATACCTTTATTACCAATAGGACCTTTATCACCACCTGCACCACCAGGTGCCGTAGGTCCTTTAGTTCCTTTTATTCCTTTAGGAGCCGTTGGTCCTTTCCCGCCTTGTCCTCCTTGTCCACCTTGTCCTCCTGTAGGCCCTGTTGGACCAGGATTTGCGGGTCCAGAAGCACCAGGTAGACCAATTCGAGTGTCTCCTATTGGTCCTGTTGGCCCTTGGGCACTATCACCAGTAGGTCCGACACCGCCTTTTGTACCTTTACCACCTTTAGTACCTTGTGAACCTTGTGGTGATGGTCCAACTAATCCTTTTGGCCCTTTTTCAGAACTACCCTGAGGTCCTTTCGCACCTTGTGGCGATGGTCCCGTTTCTCCTTGGTCACCACCATCTGAGGCAGGTCCCACCGGTCCTGTTGGTCCCTTGATACCTTTGTTTCCGATTGGACCTTTGTCACCGCCAGTCCCTGAAGGTGCTGTGGGTCCTTTGACACCTTTATTTCCCTTACCACCTATTATACCCTTGTTTCCTTTGATACCCTTATTCCCTTTGAGATTGGTTCCTGGCCCTACCCACTGACCACTTGAATTTACCACACTGGTGTTTCCCATGGTTAGACTATCACCCATATTAGTAGCACCTTCGAAATTGAAAGGTTGACCACCAGGTCTGATTTCTAATAGTAAGGCTGGGTAATCTGTTGCATAAATATTTAGACCCGCAGTGGTCATTTCCCAAGTGTAATTGTCCGTAGCAGTATCACCCGTGAATATGACGTGGGGGTTAGGATTACCCGTTGTACCAGAAGGTCTAATTGAAATTATACTAGCCATTATTTGAGTATATCAGATAAATACTTTATGTCTTGAGAAATGGTATCAATTAATTCCTGTTGTTGTTTCACACCTTCGACTAATATGGCGTTCATCTTTTGATAACTCATTCTTAAATAACCTTTATTATCTTCATAAGTAATCGTGGGGTAAATAACCAAAATATCTTGAGCTATAAAACCAATATCGTGAATTTTATTTTTTTCAAGTCGTTGTTGATAGTCGGGTGATATTTCATTCCAATCATATTCCACAGGTCTCATGTCCATGATATTCTCTAAAGAATTTCTGAGCGTGGTGACACCGGTCTTCAAACTTATATCTGAAGCACAATCAAATTTATCAACAAGGACTCCAGAACTACATTGGAAGGCGTTAGAAGTACCGCAGGCAAAAATCCATTCACCATCACCACAACTACATGCTTGAATATCACAATTGGAATCCGTAAAAACAGTTATATTTGTAGCAAGCGAAGCATTGTTACTATAGAATGAGGGCGGCGCCTCACAATCAAAGCTGTCACAAGCACCTTGCCCGTCAGCGAAACAACCCGAATACTGATACGCATAACAAACCGCCGCCGCAGGTCCTGTTGGACCTTTGTCACCTCCACCACCTTGAGGTCCTCTGTTTCCTTTGATACCTTTTACACCTTTGGCTCCTGTGCTTCCTCTTGGACCTTTATTCCCTTTGGTTCCGACGGGACCTTGAGCACCTGGAGGTCCAGGAAAACCAAATCCTGTATTACCGATAGGTCCTTTAGCACCTGGATTGTTATCACCAACAGTTCCTTGTGGTCCTCTGTTACCCTTAAGACCTGGTGGTCCTACAGGTCCTTGTACGGATGGTCCTATATTTCCTTTAGCACCCGGTGGTGAACTTCCTTGTGGACCTTGAGCACCTTGTGGTGAATTACCTTGAGGTCCCTTGAATCCTGTTGGTCCTACACCCCCTTGGTTACCTCTGATACCTTTAGCACCAACATTACCCTGAGGTCCTTTATCACCTGAAGGTCCTGCAGGGGCAGTCGGACCTTTGATTCCTTTTATTCCTTTAGGTGCTGTATTTCCTTTTAAACCAGGAGGTCCTGTCGGTCCTTGGAACCCTGTAGGTCCTGTACCACCAGGGTTTGCATCTCCCTGTGGTCCCTGTGGACCTTGTGTGGATGCTCCAGTTGGACCTGTAGGTCCAGGACTACTATCACCTGTGCCTCCCGTGGGTCCACGACTTCCTTTAGTTCCAGGTGGACCCTGTGGACCTTGTGGTGAGTTACCAATATTACCTTTGACACCTTTTGGAGAATTTCCTTGCGGTCCTTTAGCACCCTGTGGCGAACTTCCTTGAGGTCCTTTGAATCCTGTTGGACCTGTTGGTCCTTGAGCACCTCTCGCCCCCTTAATACCTTTGTTACCCTGTGGTCCTTTGTCACCAGGAGGTCCTGCAGGTGCAGTTGGACCTTTAGTTCCTTTTATTCCTTTTGGTGCTGTGGGACCTTTTAAACCTGTCGGTCCTTGAGCTCCTATATTACCTTGTGGTCCTGTTGGACCTGGATTTGCAGGACCTTGCGGACCAGTAGCTCCTTGTGTCGAATCACCTGTTGGTCCTGTCGGTCCGGGATTATTATCACCCGTTCCACCGATAGCACCTTTAATACCTTTAATACCTTTAGTTCCAACATTCCCTTTTGGTGATGACCCTACAGGCCCCTTAGCACCAGGATCTTGAGCTCCCGGAGGTCCTTGAGCACCCTGAGGTGAATTACCCTGAGGTCCTTTATCTCCACCAGGACCAGTTGGACCTTGATCACCCTTATTACCTTTTAGACCTTTGGCTCCTATAGGTCCTTTGTCACCTTGAACACCTGCTGGTGCTGTTGGACCTTTGATACCTTTAATACCTTTTGAACTTAAAGACCCTTTTATTCCTTTATCACCAATACTTGGTTGTGCCCCTTGATCACCATTTGGACCTGGATTAGCGGGTCCTATATCACCTTTAGGTCCTGTTGTGGAATCTCCTGTTGGTCCAGTTGGTCCTTGTGAATTATCACCAGTGGCACCAATAGCACCCTTTATTCCCTTGGTACCCTTAATACCCTTACCACCTTGTGGAGAAGGTCCAACAGGACCTTTAGCACCCGGATCTTGAGCTCCTGGAGGTCCCTGAGCACCCTGTGGTGAGTTACCTTGGATACCTTTATCACCCGTTGGACCTGTTGGTCCTTGAGCACCTTTGTTTCCTTTTAATCCTTTTGCACCGATTGGACCCTTGTCTCCCTGAGCTCCCGCGGGAGCTGTGGGTCCCTTAGTACCCTTATTTCCTTTAGTACCTATACCTCCCTTAATACCCTTGGATCCGATTGCTGGTTGATCACCTTGAGTTCCCGCTGGACCTGGATTAGCCGGTCCTGTTGCTCCTTTGGCTCCTGTGGTTGAATCACCCGTTGGTCCAGTTGGACCGGGATTTGCTGGTCCTGTTGGACCTCCTGGTCCCGCAGGACCTTTAACTCCAACGTCAGTCCCAATCCATGTTCTGTTGGATGGATTTATTGTATTGACTCCTTTAAATTTAACTATCCCTTTCAGTTTAGCACTACCTTTGACAGTTACTTCTGTAGTACTAATCTTTACCTCTTCAGCACTTGCATTTGAACCTGAGAATGACAATGAACCATCATCCTCAACAATCATTTTTACAGATGGTGCAGGATCATTTGAAAAAAGGATATAAGGTTTTTCAGTTGTTGGACTGGGTACTATTCTAACTCTTTTGGCCATACAATTTTAAATACTAACAATAAATACAAGCAACTTTATTATTAGTAAAATCAGTTTAGAGTTATTGAGGATTTATTATCTCTTTTATTTTTTCAAGAGCCTCATCCAATTCTTCATAATCCCTATCAGGAGCCATAAATGTAGTTTTACCACCCTCGGTATTCACAACCATAAATGCGGGTACCAAATCGTTACCAACAATTTTGGTAAACATATTGTATTCATCAGGATGATCATTTATATCAAGGTCAGTAAATTCAATTTTTTCTTTATTGAGCATTTCTTTAAAATCATAGCAGTAGGGACAACCCTCCATAGTAAAAACAACAAGATGTTGAGACATTAGGACACAAAAGATTGTAATTGATTGATATTCATAACTCCCGAACCGGAATTTACAACCTTACCACCATCAAATAACTTTACAGTTGGTATAGACCTCACATTGAATTCTTGAGTAAATTTTCGGTCAGTATCTACGTTGTATGTATACACTGGAACATTTAATAGTTCCTCAGAATCAGATAATATCTTCATAAAAACTCTACATGGTCCACACCATACAGCATAGAAGTCCAATAAAAATTTATCTCCGTTGTTAATTTTTTCTCTAATCTCTTGGGAAGTCAGCTCGGTCATTCTAATAATTTCATCAATCTATTTATAAAAAATTGGACCTCATTGTGTTGTGTTGTTTCGTAAAACAAAGACACATCAGACAATTGTTGCCCCCTTTTGGTATAAATATAGAAACCCGCCTTATGTTCATAAAGAGTTTCTGAATCTCCCCCTGTATTTGATATCTTCCATTTTGTCGGAAATTTTTCAAATTCTTGTATTACCTTAACGGGTAAATTCCCCATGTCAAATCTTGACAGGGGAAATATACCTTTCTCTTTGGATATTTCTCTTATAAGATAATCTCTTCTATCTTCACTATCGGCCTTGTCCACGATAAGATTTACGGTAATTCTTCGATCGTTTATTTTTCGAAGTCTTGGTTTTACTGTGAACACCAGGACGTGAAACTTTAGGTTTTTCCAATTTGGTTGAAGAAGTTGCTACTCGTGCCATTTTTTTTTAGGTTTTTAGTTTAACAATTCAAAATTACAAAAAAATTTTGGATCTCACAAGTTATTTTATGATACTACCATAGAAATTTATGTTACATATATGTAGGAGGGTATCATCTTTGGATGCCTCGGAACAAAACATTAGGTCCCAATCATAATCATTATACTTTGTATCATCAGTTGGTTCCATATAGGTTATCGATTTATCCAAAATAGAATTTTTCATTACTAAGATACCTGTGATGTAATCAACCACAAATACAGTCTTGGTTGAATAATTTACAATACCTTCACGGACCCATGTGGGTATTACTGAGAAATTCACCCAATCACCATTTTCCTCAAAAACCATGGGTGACAATAAATCCAAATCTTTTTCAATAAGGATCTGAAGTGATTTATTATTTCTGAAAATGTAATTACAATCCATCATCACTAAAAAGTCACATTTGTCTTTGGCCGACAACATAACCATTTTGTGACTTTCGGTCACGTTAGCATTCATGGTAACATGAACCTCTTTATATAATTTTCCATATTTGGAGACAAACTTTTCAATCTTGTATAATTGTTCATCATTGGAATATACCAAATGGAGTATAATATTTTCTTTTGGATAGTCCAAATAACGTATGTGATCGAACACTTGGTTGATATCAGATACTTTATGTTGAAGAAAATTTGCCAAATAAATCGTTTTGTTAGTTGGTAAATGACTCTTGGTGATTAAATTGATCGATCCTAATTGTCCGTCATACTCCCCAAACATATAAAAACTTTTTTCTTTCAAGTATTTTTTTACCCAAGAAGGTCCGTTAGCGTGAACCATGCAGGGTTTTTCTTTGGTAACTTTATTTATAAAACGACCTTCGTCATCTTGTTCAACGTCATCAATTGATTGGTTCAGAGTTTGGAATATACTTTGTTCGTAATCCAATCTTATAAAATGTGATTGATTTTGTTTGGGATTTAAAGTGAACCAACCAAAACCACCACCTTTACCATCAATATCAGTTTCTTTTGTCCAATTCATCAATCGCATCATTGGGTACCTTTGTAACATCAATTCAGGTGTAAGATCAGGTTGTTGATGTAGACCAAATTTATTAAGTTGACCCAAACCATACATAGCCAACCCTTTTTGTTCATACTGAAATGGTACGACAATTATCAATTCACCAATTTTCTTTTTATTCTTTTTTAACCATTCTTCACATTGTTCTTTCGTTAGGTGTTCCCACACATCTCCAAAAATAACCACATCATAATATTCAAAATCAAGTTCAGTTACATCAACTTGGAATACACGTTGATATTTTTCACTTAAATTATGTTCTTTAACGTATGGTACAAAGACTTCAACAGCATCTATGTTTTTGAAGTATGGGTTCAACACATGAGCCCATTTACCATCACCAGCACCAACATCTAATATCTTGATGTCCGATTTAAAATTTTTCTGAAGATACTCTAAAACTTCATGGTCAAAATAAGGTTCACTCATGGAACCAATACCAAATGTATTATTTGAAAATCCGTGAACTTTTCTGTCAGTATTTTTTATTTCAATTGGTTCAGTAATTTGTAACCTCTGAACTTTTTCTAAAAAAATATTAGTATAATACAATTGATCATCATCTTCAATATTGATATCAGTATCTATAATCTCAAGAATTCTATTTGCATAACCTATGAATCCACCCGAGTTCAAAAATCTGTAATCACTATCAGTGTTTGGATATTTTTCGACTAAGGATTCATCGGGCCAACAAGTTTTTTCAGTACTGAAAACAATCTCTGATTGGAAACTCCTGAACTTCTGTAATATTTCTTTTGGCGACGCACACAATACAACATCATATGAATCTGTAAACATTACTATATGATCTTCAAGTTCAGGCCAAGATTTCAACTCATCCCTTAGGTATATTATTTTCTGAGCTCCACCTGGTTCTAAGAGGACACCGTCTTGGGCACTACCACTATTCCATTGATCACCCATACCTAAAATAATGTAAGGGACGTTGTAAAATGAACAAGATTTTCTAAACCTTTCTAAGTTTTCATTATCTTCAGTGGCAACAGTTATCAAAACAAATTTGTCGATACCATCCGAATAGAAATTGTTTTTAAAATACATAAACTATTATTTGATTAATCAAATATAATATAGTTCAGTTCAAACTAAAGAAACCATAATTTGTCTTGAAGAATGTGTCAATTATTTCAAACTTATCCTCTTGTAATGGTCCTTGTTCTTCATCCCACAAATCTTTGATTAAGTCAATCATTTGTTTTTTACTTAGAACCATATCATCCTCACTGTTAACTTTTTTATAAACAGCGTTCCGAATTTTTTTGTAAAACTTTTCCTTACTCAATTCACCTATAAGGGATTTGAGAGCTTCTGTATTACCATCAAAAAAACCAAAAAGTTGTTTGAGATAGATCTCAGCGTCAACGTTCATTTGTTAGTCATTATTGTGGACAAACCAAATATCACCTTTTTCAATACGATCCTTTACCCTTTGAGGAACTTTCAAATTAGAAGGAGTACCTTTTACAGATAGAGCAATTAAGTTTGGAAGGTCTGCAACCCACTCAGGAATTTCTTTCAAATTCTTGTTATTTGGGAATGAAAGGAATTCCAAATTCTGAAGACCTTTCAATTCTTCAGGAACCTCAGAAATTGCGTTTTCAACGTAGAATGTTTGAAGATTTTTCAAATTAGCCAACTCCTTTGGGAATTTCAAATTAAGTGGTTCTCCTGAACTATTAGTAAAATCAATGTGGGTCAAACCTGAATCCAATTGCTTGAATAGGTCATCCCAACCGTATAGTGCAACATATTTTGAACTACTATCTCTCGGATATTCAATAACCAATTGCTTATCATTACCTGAACCTTTTTGTAATCCTTTAGCAAACTCTGATTTGAATAGATTCTTAATTTCAGGAGCCCTGTCATTCAAAAATTCGACCAATTTGATACTTTGATCGTGAATATCCATAAACTGATTTCTACCGAAGTGGAATTGATAACGGTCTTCAGGTAATCCAGTTTTTGGTGATGGTTTACTATTCTTATTATAAACTTGATACAAAGGACCATCTTTGATGTAATTTTCAAACCAAGTCAACCCTGGAGCTGATGTACACCATCTTGTCTCTTCGTGATAACCACCAAAGAAACAAGCAGCCGCCTTACCTAATTTACCAGTGTCACTTACTTTTGTTACCGCCCAATTAGGACCATTATAAAGTACTTCAGATCCTGGAAATTCAAAAGTTGATGCCGCCTCTTTTTTCTCATCCGCAGATGCCTTGGTTTTTTCAAGTGAAAATCCCTTAACCGCATCAAACAAAGACCCAATTGTCATCTTATTGATGTCTCTCTGATCCTGAGGTAAGTTGTTTTTAAATCTATGAAATTTTCTGAGATCTTCAGTAGTTTTGTACAAATCCTCAAAAAATTGTGCACGTCCTTGTTTCAGAACGGATTTGTATAATTTTTCATCCTCCTTAGAAACTGGTGTTTCCCCATCACCCATCATAGGAACCAAAGACAAATATTGTTTAATCAACCATTGAGAATATGGACCCACCTTTTTTACAACACTGAAATCACCTTTGAAACTATCAATGTCAGCATCGGTATTTATTTTGGATTCAGGATCCGCTGCAATCAAAGCAAACAACTCTTCATTGTTAAGAAGTGGTTTCTTATCACCTTTGGGTTTAGTTAACTTGTCAACCAAAACATCCATTCTTGACTGCTCAACAATAACTTTTCTAAGTATGTCCGTAAATTTCATTTTACAATTTTTATTTATAAATATCCAAAGTTACAACTTTTTCCTAATAATTCAAAATTAACAACTCAGTTCCTTTATTTTGTACTTTACCCTTTGTGGCGGAAGCTGCTTTGGCAAAGTCTTTTGATTCCCACCTATACTGATCTTTAGGAAACCACTCATGTAATAATGGGAAGTCATAATAAGATAATGAGAACTTACCTTTTACCCCATGAAGTGTTTCAGCAAGTCGTTGGTGATCGTTTCGATCGAAGTCGTGATTTGAGTAGTAGTTCTCGGTCTTCCAATATGGTGGGTCCAAGTATATATACGTTGCTTCAGAATCATACTTTTTAATTACCTCACTGAAATCCAAATTTTCTACATTTGTAATTTTTAAAAACTTATCAATCCATTTGGGATTCATAAGTTTATCTCTGAAGGTAAGATACTTTGATTTGTACTTACCTTTTAAATCTATAAATCCACTTTTTTCAGGTTTTGAACCACTGAATACTTGAGTAAGGATGTAAGCATATTGTGCAGCCATCATATAATCGGGTGACTTGATAACCAAATCCCCACTAAACAAACTCTGTTGGTAGTTTTGAAATAGTATTGAATACAACCCTGGTGTGTGTTCTACACCTTTTTCTTGACAGGGGATTGAATTTACTGCTTTGAGTAACTCTGTAGGGTTTTCCAAACACTTGAATAGATTGTGATTGAGTGGATTGAAGTCATTATAGACCACAGTCTTGAGATTTGGATACTTACTCATATCCATATTGTAGAAACACCAAAACATCCCACCAAATGTTTCCACATACGTTTCCATGTCCGTTGGATATTCTTCAACGATCCATTTTCCGATTTTACTTTTTCCTCCGATGTAACTAAGCATAACTATATTTTTATTGAACCTTATAACAAATATACAAAAAAGCAAGTAAAAAACAAAAAAAGGGGTCGAAATCGACCCCATTTGAAAAATTACAGTGGAACTATTTTATTCCTTGATGAATTTCAAAGTTTTTCCGTTAGATGTTTGATAGATGTATACTCCATCGACTAAATTCTGCAAATTGTAAGTACCTCTTTCTACTTCCATAACTATTTTACCTGAAATATCTATTACAACTCCTTTTTTACCAAAAAATACTTCATCAATAACTGGATTTGGATGAAGTACTGAGTGAATCGAATATTCATCCAAACTAACCGATTGTGATCCCAATTCAATATCAGCGAAAGATGCCCCGTTTAATAAAATACTCCCTTGATTTGGTCTATAATCAGGTTGTGTGTAAGAATAAGGACTTGTCAAAATGTTAGTTGTAGATATTGTAGTGTCGTTGTTGTTGTTCAGATACCAAGTTCTTATATCGAAATTATTTGGACTTGGAATTAAATATTTTTCATAACAACCTGAAATGGTGTTATATTTGAATTTCAAAGTCCCAAGTTGTGCGTTTGCCTCAGTTGATAATCCGTCAATATGTAATCCCCTCTTGAAATCCATAAATAAAGAATTGAAGATTTTCATCTCAGCATTTCTCCTCAATCTCAAAGCACGTTGATGTTTGATATCAATAGTAGACTGTAAGTTTCCACGTAATGGTCCTACAGCAGTTACGTTGGAAAAAACCGCAGCTGTTTTGGGATTATTGTTTGATCCACTACCATCGTTATCACATTCAAATCCCTCGGAAGTAGATACTGAAGATTGATCAGCAATAAACGGGTCTCTGACAATCAATACAAATTGAACATTACCTCTATATCCGAAGTCACAATCCATATCATCGTCAAGATTTCTATATGAAACCAAATGTTTTGCATTTACCGTACCTCCAAACCACTCAAACGCATCATCGTTTGTGTATGAAACTTGTACGTAATCAATTGTAGTGTTCTTACCAACGGACGCCATTGTCAAACCATTAATTTCTTTATCAGGTTGATAAGCGTATCCCCCAAATTCTATTCTTACATATCTCAGAATACCTGAATTGTCATTGTCATTAGTTCCACCGTACTCTGTATTTGATGAAGTAGGTAAACCCTCTACATATCCAATACCAAGTGGTGTACCTGACGAAGCATTAGTAGGGATGTTATTCACAGCCTCACCCAAAATTACAATTCCACCCCAATCACCAAGATTCCTTTGTCCTATGGGTGCGTTAGATGTAAAAATAATTGGTTGTACTGTTCCATTCGCGGTTTGACCATCAGCAAAAATTCTTCCTGACTTTGTGATTATCAGAGCCGAACCAGTATAGGTTTTATCAAACAATATTACTGTTCCCGGTTGAATTGTTAGGTCCGCAGTTACATATGTTGGTCCTTGAACTAAATAAACCTTGGATGAGATCCATGTTGTGTTGGATACCACATTACTGTTAATTACATCGGTGTGAGGTGGATAAACAGTGTTTTGTGGATCCCAATTTGTCCATGCATCAGTCCACATCGGCGTGGGATCCGGTGCAAAAGCACCTCTGTAATTTGTTTGAGTAAAAAAGTTAGTTTGTTGTGCAAACAAGTTTGTTACACATAAGGTAAAAAATAAAAATATTTTTTTCATAATTTTGGGGTTTCCAATATGTAGTAGTACCATGTAACAAGTACAAAACTTAAATTTGATTTAATCATTTGATAGCGTGATTGTAAAATTTAACATTGCAAAAACCAATTAAGTAATCTCAATGTTATATTTATGTAAAGAGAAATCTATAAACTTTACATAAATTTAGCAGACTATGAAAAAAATACTGATGACTCTAATGTTATTTCTTGGATTCAATTTGTTTTCACAAAACGCAATCTACACTGATTATGATGGTAACAAAATAATCGAATACACCTTACAAGATGAATATGGTAAAGTTTTGGAAACTGGGTTCTATTTCAATAATAAAATGCACGGTACTTGGACTTCATTCTTCCCCTCAGGAAAAAAACAAGCGGTTGTAAAATTCCGAAACGGAATCAAAAATGGTAAGTGGTTTTACTACGATGAGGATGGAAGGGTGTTGATGAGTATTACTTACAAAGATGATAGAAAAGTTATGGTAACCCAAAACCATTACGTTTCAAAATAATTATTTATAACAATTTTTGTAAGGTCTACAAGAGGCCTTTTGACTAAACCCCATGTCTTTACACGGGGTTTTTTCGCAATATGACTTACCCATTTTTCTTGGTTTCTTAAATTCCTCAGACATTTCTATTTGGGATAAATCACTTTTGATTTCTTGTCCCACATTATATAACATCTTCAAAAATGAATTCCATCTTTCGGGTGCATTTTTTTTCAATAACCGAGCAACTTTCAAAACATAAGGATATTCTTGTGGTCCTTGTTCTTTTTCTGAACTAATTGAATATAAAACTTTTTGACCTAATTCATCCAACTGTCCTGATTTACCGAAGAAACTAATCATCGAGTCAATACTACTAATAATATCATCATCACTAACCTTTTGGAAAAGGTCTTTATATTCTTTATAAATAGCATTGATGATTTCGTTGGAGAAGGCTCTAAATTCGAATTCGTGTCCCCAATACCCTTTATCTTTGTCTTGAGTGGAATATTCTTTTTCTTTTTTATCTGAAATATATTCTGTACTGTTCAAATCCATGAGGTGTTGTAACTCATGGTATAGAATGTGGTAGGTTGATTTCAACGAAGGATTCAATGCCTCTTCAGGGTTTACAACAATAAACAAATTATACAAATTTCGAGGTTTGTTTTTTTCAAACGGAAATACTCCCCCTTGTGCAGGAAACTCAGATAGATAGAATACCGGTACTTCAACCGCAGACCCTTTTGGATCTATAACCATTACAGTCCCTTTTTTTGGTGGTTCATCATCACCTTTTTTGGATGCAGTCCACAACACTTGTGACAAATATTCTAAATCAGCTTCTGTGCGAGGGTTTAGTTTGACCCTCTTGGATCCCTCAGATAAATTTTCTGTATACTCTTTTAGAACTGACTTTATTATTTGTCTCATAAATAATAAATACCATGGCATGTGAAGATTGTAAAAAACAAGGTCAATTAAAATTTAACCTAATGTTCTTTATTGGGATCGAGTTGTTGGGAACCGCAATTTACGGTCATATAGTATTGATATCAAAAGTTATTGATTGGTTATCTCGGACCTTTTGAACTTTACAAAGTTTTTGATATACAAATCCCCCACTCTACCTTTTTTGTAACCTTTACCTTTAATTCTCATCGGACTTGAGGTGTCAAACAAATCAGGATACTTTATAGATATTTTACCATCAGGGTGTGGTATTTCTATACTCTCGTTCATAAGTCCGTTGTAATCAACGATATTGTGGTACACCAACTCATCACCCATCTTTTCCCATAAAGGTTCAGGAATCATCCTTATTTTGATCAGGAGGTTACCATAATACCCATTGTGATAATCACCCGCAGACTCCAAACGGTAAAACTCCCCATCATCAACACCGTGATGAATATCAACACTGATACTTTTCATCTCACCCAAAGTCCCAGTCGCATTACAGTTGTTACAAGCTCTGATAATAAAAGAACCTTTACCTTTACAAGTTGGACAAGCACTCTGAACCACTTGTTGAAAAAACCCACTTCCCATAGCTTGGGTTACTATACCACTCCCCTTACAGGTGTTACAACCTTGTTTATCACCACCTGATCCAGAACATCCACCACACTCGACTTCTCTTCTGTAGGTGATTGTCTTTTTTGGTGCCAAATATGATTCGGTTGGAGTAATATCTATGTTTATAATTTTATCGGGAGCACTTGGTTTTCTCCTAAATGATCCACCACCATTCTGAAATGGGTTTCCGTTGAATCCCATGTTTCTTAGGAAGTCATCAAAATTCATGTCACCACCTCCAAATGGGTTTCGACCGTTGGGATCTCCACCCATATCATAGGTTTGTTTTTTTTGTGGGTCACTCAAAACGTCATACGCCTCAGCAATTTCTTTGAATTGATTTTCACCATCAGGATTTACGTCCGGGTGATATTGTTTGCTGAGTTTTCTGTAAGCCTTTTTGATGTCATCTTGACTGGCGTCTTTACTTATACCCAAAATTTGATAATAATTTTTCATGAACTACCTTATAGTTGTCTTTAAAAATAAACGGAAGAAAAAGATAATCAACAAATTTAACACCTCAAAGGGTGCAAATGATTTTTATAAAAAGTTAATCTCTTTGAATTCGGAGGTGGATTTTGAAATTCAAACTCAAAATGGAAAACCTTGTGTTTATGAAGTAGCACTTCTCGAAAAGAAGTCAAGTAAGTTATTTCCCATCTATACCAAGGATGAGTTTGGTAGAAATGTGAAGTTAGATTTTGAAGATGAAGATTACGATATTACCAAAATATCAACATTCAAGGAACCCGAAAAGATTTTGGATTATCAAACTAAACAGAAGATAAATTTCAATACGTTCTTCTATAAGTACTTAACTAAAGATGGTCTCAAATTAGTTTCTAAACTGAATAACAAGATCATCGTACAAAATGATGATACTCTGAGTTTATTTGTACTGAAAACAGATTCTGACGCTTTTAGGTTCTTGGATGCTTTATCCAAAAAATTTATTAAAAATAAAAGGGGTGATGCTATGTTTGTCAACGATAGCTCCTCCCCCCAAAAAAAGGAATTGTATAAATTGTTAGAGTCTAAAGGTTATGATAAATCTTTCTTATACAGAAAAGAAACCACCTATTCCTCACGTAACATATAGATAAATTCTGTACCAGAAATATCTATTTTAAACTTATCCGATCTAAGATCTACTTGATCAAAAGATCGTAATGCTTGATCAAAATCGTAACGATCCAACTCAAAAACTACAACCCCACGCCCTTTGTACATATCCTGTAAAATGTCAGCAACTTTAGCTAACTTTTCTATAGACCTAGGCTCTTGATTATTCTCTTCCATATTGTTTGTTTTTTTGGTTTTTCGAAAAAATCTTCTTTTTTAACATTTTTGAAATATTCAATCAAAGAATTTTTATAGGATTCAATTTCAATTTGATCTTTTTTGGTCTCCCTATTATACCAATTTCCATCATACTTCTTCTTGTTCATCCTCCAAAGAATTTAACAAATCATAATCGTCGTAAGGAAGTTCAAACTTTAGATTTTGTAAGTCATTGAGTTTTGAACTTTCAAAAATTTGTTTGAGTTCTTGAATTTTATTTTTAAGTAATATTTCTTTCTCTTGTCTTTCTAAATTGTATCCAATTAATTCAAATATGGTTTCAATTGTTTGTTCCAACTTTTCGTCAGGTTCGGCAACAAAAGATAAAAAAGTTCCACTTCCCTTATAATTTTCATTCTGAACAACATTTGTTTTTTCAACAATCTCAGTTGGGAATGTCCAATTAGTCGGGAAAACCAAATCAATACTCACGTATTGTTTGACTTTTCTAATCCCTGACATATAAGGAAATAAGTGACTTAATAGCTCTGTAAAATTCATGATAAAATGTATGTTATAAAGTAAGAAAGGGAAAATCCAAGTAACCAAAGTTCGTAATTTGAAATTTGATATAGCTTGGATTGTACCACCGACACTATAAATCTAAACATATTTCTCAACACGACAAGTGATGAGAATACAAATAAGAATAGAAATATGGTCTCGTAAGCCATTATTCAGCTTTCTTATGATCCAAAATCTCGGTTCTAAGAGTCTGAAGAAGCGCCTTCATTTCTTGAGAAAGTTTACGAGCTCTTGTGCCAGCGCTCTTGTTTCCCTTGAAAAATTTCGAAGTGTCAACTGACAACTCCTCCATTTTTTCTTTTAATAATTCTAATGTTTCCATAGTACTTGTTTTTTCCAAAAAGTAATTTTTTCCTTCTGGTAGTAAATAGAATTCAATTTTTTTGTTTCAAATTTTTATTCAATCTTTTGTAAATGTCAGTCATCATGTCCAAGTCTGACTTGGTAAATGCTTTATTCTCATTGAATACCTCAACAAAAAACTTTGAAATGTTTTCCGCGATTTCTTTTTTTTCAGTGTTATAAAAAAGATCTGTAAAAAATTGTTCAAAATAATCTCTGTGTTCACCGTTTGTATTGAACACCACTTTTTCTTTGGAGAAGTTATCTATAGTTTTTTTCCAACACCATTCAAAATGGTTTTTCTTTTCCTCTTGTGATAATATTACTTTAGTTTCTTGGTTTTCAGAAAATTCATCACCAAGATAAGTATCCCTTATCAAAAAGTATAAACTAAAGGTAAAGTCAGAAAATAGTTCTCTTTTTTCAGGAACCATATTATTCATGTTGAACCAAATTTCAACATCATCATTACTAACAGGTTTGATCATCCAAGAATAAAAATTCTCCATAGATTAGTTTATCTATGGAGAATATAATTGATTACAATAATAATTGTAGGAATTATTACTGAGTGTTCTTTTTGTAACCCAAAAGATGTTTCATTTTTTCCATGTCTTCCTTAATCATCTTTTGTGATCTATCATCAGTACTTTCCAACTTTGTAAGAATGTCTTGAGCCTTTTGAGCGGAACTTTTTTTACCTCTTTTTGACCAATCAACTCTTGGAAATTTCGTGGTCGATATTTTACCGCTAAACCAATACTCTCTGCGTCAACCATCATAACTTAACTATACTGTAAACCTCTCACATGGG
>Ga0209107_10000694_pt1 | contig 19327 bp, 15 predicted proteins | sample LakErihyJuly2011_2_FD_187460 | JGI IMG/M metagenome (GOLD analysis project Ga0209107, IMG submission 187460) | Freshwater microbial communities from dead zone in Lake Erie, Canada - CCB hypolimnion July 2011 (SPAdes) (version 2) | ecosystem: Environmental > Aquatic > Freshwater > Lentic >...
CCCGCGGCGAAGATCTCCCGGATGCGCTTCACCTTCGGATGGTCGTCGTCCTCGAACAGATGGTCCAAGCATCGCTCGCCCTTCCCCTTCCCGATATAGAACACCTTCCCGTCCCGCGGGTCGACATACAGGTAGACGTAATACCCTAGCTTCTCGGCCATGCCGGGTTTGAGGGAACGGAGATGGGGAGGGATTGCCATGGCATTACCCGAGGTCCTCGAGGAACCGGGCGAACTCGCCTGGGCTTAGGTGGTAGTTGGCGGTCGTCTGCACCTGGACGTCGTTTGAGACTACGACGACGAGGGCTTCTTTCCGGGACTTATGGGCGAGGTAATGGATGATCTCCGCATCCGCCTGACCCTCCCCAGTGCGATTAATCGTGGGGAGTACGAACTTCACGCCCTTATACGGAGCGATCTGTTCGCAGTTAGCGCCGTCGATGAACAGCAGGACGCGGCTATGCTCGTTGAGCATGTAAATACGGCTGACCAGCTTAGCCAAGTGGGCACGCGCTTCCGGCCCGAATGAGAATTTCCCTTTATTGTACTTCGACTCCATCTGCAGCTTCTGGAAGTGCTGATGGACCGTGTGCATGAAGTTGTAAGCATCGACGAAGATATCGACGGGCTTATCAGCATGTAGCGCAGAGCTGAGTTTCTGGCGGGTCGAAGTCTTGGCGTTCTTCTTATCGCTCCGGAGGGATTTCTCGCCTGCTATAAAGCGGCGGAGCGCGTCGCCTTCCTTCCCGTCGATCACCTTGGCATCTACCAGTTTATCAATCGCGGAAATGAGCCCAGGCAAGGCGTCGTCAGGGGCGCTGCGAACCCCCGCCATCATCGCGGTCGTCACACCACCCAAAGCTTCGGATGGCTTGATTGCCTGACGGCACTTCATGACTTCCTCGCGGAGGGCGGCATGGGCTCGAATAAGTTCGGGGCTCGGGGAAAGAACCATGGCCATCAACTTATCGAGCTCCTCAAGCTGTCGGCCCAAGGCAGGCAAGGCACGCTCGCGGTTAAGCTCCCAACGCTGAATGATGTCCTGTTCAAGCACGGCGGACTTCGTCTTCTCCAGCAGCTCCGTTGTCACCTTATCTAAGCGCTCAAGCTCAGCCTGCTCGGCTTCCGCATTGATCAGCTTGGCCAGCCAGGGTCGCACGATTTCCGAGACCTCGTGCTGGACCTGCTCAGCAGCATGCCGCGCGTAGCTATCCTTGATCGCCTGCAGACTCTCCGGTGAGGCGCCCCCGCAATCTTCGATCTCCTTCAGCTTGTCCTTGGCGGCCTTCAGCTCGGCCAAGGCCTTCTTGCACGCTGCCTCTGCCTCATCGCGCTCTTTTTCCACCTTCTCCAACTTAGCCTGGTCGGCCTTACCGGCCGCACCTGCCGCCTCTTCGGCCGCCTTTTTCTTGGCACGGACAGCGGCCTCGTTCATGCGCTCCTGTACCTTCGCCCACTTGAGCTGGGCGTCTTTGAGCTCCTTCTCTGCCTTGACGGCCCTGAGCTGGGCGAGCTGGGTCGCCTTGGTGTCATCACGGAGCAGAAGGGAGCCGACAGTGAGCAGTTCGTCGTTCAGCTTCTTGGCCAAGAACTCCACCGCCTTGTCTTCGGGAAGCGGATCGATGGCAGCAGCCGCCCCATCCAAAGGAGCATAGAAACCTTTTGCGGAGCGCTCGCCATTTCGGAGATACTGCAATCCTGCGATGCAACAGAATGTGCGGACTGGCCCCAGGCACTTGAGCACGGCCTCGGCGTGTTTCGTGAAATACGCATCCCCCTCGACGATTTCAAACGGCTCGAGCACTGGCCCGTAACTGATTTCCCTGATCAGCAGCGCCATGAACTGCGGGAGCCTGGCGGGGTGCTCGGTTAGGTGCTTCTTGACGGCATCGACTGGAGACAGGCCCTGGTCCAGCTCCATCCCCTTGATCATATCCTCTAGGTAATCTTGGGACAGCGTCCCGAGATCTTGCACCAACTGAGCCAAACAGGTGGATGCGGTCGGTCGCTCTTGAACGATTTCCGTCATGGGGTGACCTCACCCTAGCCCACCCCCACGGCTACTGAAGCCAATTATTCCTTTGGAGTGTTAAATTCAGGGGCCACTTCGTGGCCCCTGAATTTTCCGGATCATGTCCTCGCTTACTTGCGAAGGCCGTTGCCGCGATCGCCGCCAGAGGAGTTTTCGGTGGTGCTCGGCGCACGATACAAAGGGGGCAAGCCGCTCCGTCCTTCACAGGCCCTCATTTCACGCCTTCTGGCGAGTTTAAAGAGCGCATCATTCTAGGATTAGGTGACCCCGCATAGGACCCCTCGCCTCGGAGACTTGGAGCGAATGACGCTCTAAGCCCCTTTTACTTTCTTCATCAACTCGTAGAACTTTATGCCCCAATTCTCAGCCGATGGCCGGTGAGAGGGGCCACCTTCGAAGGCTTGCCGGAACAAAGGCTGCAGCTCGGGATAATAGGAAGCGAGTCTATGATGAGGCTTGGGAATGACCTCGTACTTGGAGGCTTCAGCGCCGCCTACGTACATCTTCGCTTTGATTTTATCCTCCAGCGTATCCACTCCGGTGACAAATTCCTTGGCCGTTCCGCAGTACGGATGAATACCTGTGATCATCTGGTAGAAAAAAACCGCCAGTGAGAACCTGTCCCAACTGGGACTCCTTGGCTTATCAGCGGGGTCTACATAGGCCTCTGGTGGCATATACTCGGGGGTGCCCAAGGGAGCGGGGAATTTACCTAGCTTTTCACTTAGTTGTAACGAGTCCAAGTCCACGAACATTATCTCCCCAGTCGCAGGGTGCGCTAGGACGTTTGATGGCTTGAAATCAACAAGTACATGTCCTGCAGAATGGAGGCGATTCACTCCTGCGGCGATGTTACACATCAGCGCCAAGCGGTTGATACGCCCACGGGGTGCATCAAAGTCGAAATAGGCACCCTCGAGCTTCTTAGCCCCGGGAACCACAAATTCCCCCAAGGAACAACTGCCTTTCTTTGCCCGCTTCATCAGAAATCCGACGAACTGGTTTCCTTTTTTTAACTCGGACAAAGGCCAGCCAAACTCAAACTTTGGGCCATCCTTGATACGATTCTCGCGCATAGCCCAGATCTTACGCAGTCGCTCTGCGCGCTTCTTTCCCTCGATTGCATTCTTGCCGTATAGTTTGGCGCAATAATCTGCAGCTACCACGCTTGATCGGTTCTGCGGAAATGCAGTTACTTGCAATACGGCGCCCTCGGCGCCCTCTGTCCCAAGCCTGAACGCTGAAATATAGGTCTGCCCGAAGTCATCAGAAATGTATATACCCTCCTTCATGGGAGATTGACTGCGAGAGCGATGGTCTTGTCGTCTCGTTCAGCCTTTAACGTCAAATTGCCGCCTAGAAGGAACTGGGAGAAAAGCCTGTCTGTCTCGCCTTGGATTTCAGATTCCGGCTTTCCCTCCGCCCTGAACTTATCAGGCAATTCGGCGACAGTCTTGGCGATAGAAGCCCAGAACTCCGATGAAGGAATGTTCGGGTCAACCAATGCCCCGTTAGTGCGATACTGCGGCTTAGTCTTCGTGTGCCAGCTGGCACTTTCACAACCATCGCTGATGCAGAAGACCGCAGAGCTCGCCAAGGAGATATAGTTGGCCTGAACGAGGTCAGGTTCATCGCGGAGGTGTGTAAGGAATCTAGTCATGTTGGCCTCTCCACCTTTCATAGGTGTTAGCAACGGAATCCACTGTCCGTCACGGAGGCAGCACCCAGCACGACCGTCACCGACATGAGCGCAGGCGGTGAAGTCGGGTCCGGCAATCAGCACGATTAAGGTCGACCCATATAACTGAGCCTTCTGCTTCTCGCTTTCAGCACGCAAGTTGACAGCCGCGAGTGCATCACCAAAAATCTTACCTGCCAGAGTCAGGAATGCCGACCTAGTCAGGGTCTCTCCTTTTGCTTCAATTATCTCGAGCTCGGCTCGAGCAGATTTAGATGCGGCCAAGACCGCTTCTTGGGCTCCAATATTCGAGTGCTTAAGCGACCCAGCCCCATCTGCTACGGCGAGAATCGCAAACTGCCGTCCCTCTGTGATGACTAGCCGCGAGCTGTCCTGGCATTGATCACTGGTCTTCTCGCTTCCGTGGACAGAGCCACTTGCATATCTCCAAGTCCCACCTGTGCTTCCTTGGATAATCTTCACCTGAGGCGGAGGAAAGTCGGGCGCATCCACTGGAGTCGAAACCTTGGCCTTGGCTTGCGCTCTCTGCTCGATCTCAGCTTGCTGAACCTGAGCCCTAAGCGGTTTCAATTGCTCATCCAGCACTTCCACCTTCCTAGCTAAGCCATCTCTTTCAGACTGGACTCTCTTCAACCGCGACTCGAGAGCCTTGAGCTCTGATTCAAGGTTTGCTTTGTCTTTTTTTGATTCTTCAAGCTCTCGTTGCACCAACTTTGAGTCTTCGGTAGATTCGGCGGGGGCCGGCGGAATATTTGCGAAGGCAATATCTCCCGGGTGTTCGGCATCAGGCTCAGGTCGGCTCGTATTCATGAGCCTTCGCTCTCTCCTTAGCTTTCTCGCATTCTTGCGGTCTTTTTTACGGCTCATAAAATAATATCCCAGTGCAAAGCCAAAGGCAAGAAACAGGGCGGCGGACCAAAGATATTCTGGCATGAAAGTTCGCCTCAGGACGGGCTCTGTCCGCTATCCCAACTGCCCGTGTTTGATTGCACCGCCTTCCCTACATCGGCCCCCTTGGCGACTTCTGCGATCGTAGCCGACAGCCATTTGAAGAAGTCGGTGAACTTAAGTCCTGACATCTTATAGACGGGAATCTGGGCCTGCTTAATACGCTCCAAGTATGCAGGCTGGAACTCATCGACACCCAGAGAAAGGAAGCAGAAAGTCTTCTGTTGTTCTGCCTGACGAATCTGCTGCGCAAGTTCATCCCACTTAGCTTCAAATTCTCCAGGGAACTCGCGCGAGTCGGGCTCGCCGTCCGTGATATGGATAACCCAAGGGCGATAATAGCTAAGGCCGTTAGCACGATACCAAGCCTTGCGGTCGGCCACCATCTGAATACCCGCCTGAATGGCCTGGACGGAAAACGTGCCGCCTTCCGCCTTTAGTTCCGGAAGCGTGATATCAGCTGCCAGTGATGGCTCGACAGCACGGCGACACTCATGGCTGAAGGCGACTATTCCGATTTCTAGTTTGTTCTTCAGATTCTCGTCTTCCTGAACTTCTTTAATGAAGGCAGAGAGGCCGGCCACCATGTTGGCTAGTCGGCTATGCTCAGACATCGACCCGGAAGTGTCGACGACCAAAGCAACGGTGCACTTCTGTTCGTAATTCTTGGGGCTCTCTGCGGAGAATGGGTTTGATGTCATATGTTTATATTTATTGGAGAGGTGTCGTTTTCAATAACATTAGAATTATTGATTGTTTCAGTCTGTAACAATCAAGCCCCGCGGCCGTGGCGGCCGAAGCGGGCGAGGATGAGCTTCCGGGCCCCGGGGTCCCAATCGAAGTAGATGGACATGCAGGAGCGCGGGTTGAGGCCGTGCCCGAGAGTTACGTGCAGAGGGAAGAGCCGATACACGCCCTTATAGGTGGCGCTGTAGTCGGAGGCGTACCGGATCTTGGCGTTCTCGCCGATGTCGCCGCCGAAGTGACTGAGGCCGGCCTGCTTACCCAAGAACTCGTCCGGCTTGAGGTCGTTGGTCGAGTCGGCCTTGAGTTTCGCAAACGCGACCAGGCCTGTAAGATAACGATCCAGGGTACCTTCGTGCTCGAAGACACACTCGGGGGCTTCGGCCAACGCCTCAGGCAGCACGATGATATGTTCAGCGAACTCGGGCTTCGCCATGTGCTCGGCCAGCACTTCGTTGGCCGGGCGATGGGGCTTTCCCGGCTTCGAAGACGCTGAGAGCTTCTCATGCAATGGCAGGATGACCTTCTGGCCGACGAGTTGTTTGCACAGCTTCATGGCTTCGCTGGATCGTCCGGAAGCCGCCCGCACCGTGAGATGCTGTTCCGAGGCGAGGTGGAAGTTGATCGTCGAGAGATCGGCGAGGAAGGTGATGACGGCAGCAGAAGTCTCCAGGGTCGTGCCGACCATCTGGAAAGAACCTTTGGCTGTGTGCTTGATGATCTCCAGGAGCCTGCGGCCCGGGAGTTCGTAGCGGTAGTTGAGACTGAGCGCGTGGGGTTGCATGTGCGATTGAGGAACTCCAGTTTCCCCGCCGAGTTTCAACCTGCAAGGGCATCAGGGCGTATGGCCGTTCAGGCGCTAGGCCCCGACCTGTCGCACGAAATGGGCATATCTACAGAAGGCCTATTGAATATGGGCTGAACATGTGTCGCACCAACCGGTAAGAGCGATGGGCGACTGATAATCGGCCGATGATTTTATAATCAGCGAACCTCGGACGCGTTGCCGTCGCGCCCCTACCTACGAAGGCTCCGCCTTCGAGGGGATATGGGGCATGCTGGCAAGGCGAAGCAGATAGCGTAGCCACCCCTGCCCTGTCGCATGCTTCGCAGCGGACCCCCGTGCCAGCAGGTCCCCGTGTTTTCCTATCGATACTCCCTACTCACTACTCTTATTAGTACCCCATGCCCCGGTCGAAGTACTTCAACTACCTGACTTTCCTGCGTGAGCTGGAACGGGAGGTCGCCGCGGGCGCCAACCAGAAGCTGCCCGAGGACCGCGACGGGCTGCTGGATTTCGCCACCGGCCAGATGCGTCACCAGGAGAAGCTGACGCTGGCCTCGATCCATAAGCTGACGGAACGGCAGGATACCTACGACTTCGACCATCCGCCGAGCTGGCCGCCGGTCGTGTCCACGGGACAGCTGGTCTCCCGCTTCGTCGGCCACGCCATCGGCAAACTCTACAGCGGCAAGGGAGCTGGCGGCCAGCCTGCGCGCTTCCTCGCGATTGCAGACTGGGCCGACCACGACGCCGGCCAGAAAGAGGCTGATAGATTAAACGCCGCCCTAGTGGCTGAATAAGTTATTTCATGCCTCAGCCTCTCCTTTTATTTGCCGATAAGCTTTGGCCGAGCATCGGAGGAATGGAGGCGCACGCGGATCAGTTCATCCGGCATTTCGAAAAGAGCCCATCCAGTCCCCTTTTCGGGCTGGTGACTTGCTCACCGGAGGGTGACGTCCTACGTTCGCGAAACGGAACCGTCAGGCGCTTCGACCTGTCAATCCCTGAGCTGGAGCAAGTGCGCGTCGTATTCCATAACTCCGGACGCTGGATCGAATCATTCGGAGCCTTACGCCGCCGACTCCCTCAGGCGCTGCATATCTATCGTACGGGCGGTAATGAAATCGCCCAAGCCAGCCTTACCGAACCGTCACCGGAGAGCCATCGCGATCGGCAGGCCATCTGGGCCAAACAGATCAACGACAACATCGATCTTCTCGTGACAAATTCGGCTTACACCGAGAGCCGGCTCAGGACACAGGGAATCACCTGCCGCTTCCTTCGCGCGGCAGGCGGGGTAGGCCCGGCGAAAGCCCGACGCCCCCCACAGCCCGGCGATCGGCTAAGGTTATTCTGCGCAGCCCGGTTCGTAGGATACAAGAACCATGCGACGCTAATCGCCGTCGTGAAGCATCTGTTGGCAGAAGGATTTGACGTTGAACTACGACTTGCCGGAGAAGGCCCCCTCTTAGACGAAGTCAAAATGGCCGCAAGCCAGCCGTCTCCTGCCATTGTTTTCCTCGGTAAATTATCCAACGAACAAGTCCTGGAGGAAATTGGGGCTGCCGACTATTACCTCCAGCTGTCCAAGGACCTGACGGTGCCCGTACGCGGGGGGAGCTATGTACACACAGAAGGTATGGGGCGCTCGATCCTGGAAGCCATCGCCTCGGGAGTCTATGTCATCGCCCTCGATACAGGCGCCTTAAGCGAGATCGTCACGCCCGCACGCGGGATGCTTCTTCCTCCCGATGCAAGTCCCTCGGAATTATCCTCCGCCATCGGGAAGATCATCACGCAAGGGCCTCATCGGCCGCCGCCGACGGACGAGTTCGCCTGGGAGCGGGTGTTCGCGGCCTACCAACACCATTGGGAACATGCTTGCTAGATTCCTGATCATCACCGAAAAGCACGGCACTTCCGATCATCTCCGCGACGGAGGAGCGCAGGTCGTAGATAGCCTTATTTCCATGCTGGGCGACGACGCATCGGTCATACAGTTCGGGGACACCAACGGGGTTGAGCATGCCCGGCGGTTGGCCTATCCAATCGACCATCCGGACCGCTTCCATCGCCGGCTACTGAATGCGGATTGGGTCGCGCAGCAGGTAGCCTTAGCCGCAGAGGATTTCACTGACGTCATCTTCGTGCATGTCTCCATGCTCTTTGGCGTAAAGGACGGCATGATCGGTGATAAGCGAATCTGGCTCCTCCCGATGTTCCTTGGTCTCTCCTATCGTCTCGCCGGAGAGACTCCCCCCGAAGAGTATCTTGAATCCGAGCGCCGTTGCCTTCGTCTGGCCCACCGGATCATCACCCCAAGCCACCTAGAAAAAAATCAGTTGATGAGCTACTACGAGGTGCCTCCGGAAACCATCAAAGTCATCCCGCGTGGCGTGCCAAAACCTCTGGAGGCACAGATGCGGCCAAAACCAGCCGGCGAGCTTAGATTCTGCAGCGTAGGCAGTATCAAGCGGCAAAAGAACACGGTCGCGCTTATTCAACGCTTCTTCACCGTTACCAAGCATCACCCCAAGGCCATCTTGCGCCTGGTAGGCCCCATCCAAGACTTCGCCTATTTCAGGGAAGTCGAAGCGGAAATTACGAAGCACCAACTCGAGAGCCAGGTTACTTTCACCGGCTTCGTCAGGCGTGAGCTGATCGCAGAAAAATTGAGCGATTGTCATATCCACCTTACGGACAGCAGGTGCGAGACCTTCGGCCGGACCATTTACGAGACCTTGGCGTTAGGCCTTCCTAATCTTTTACCGAGACATCAAGGCTGCGCGGCCGCGGAACACCTAACAGGCGCTCCTTATGCCTGCTTTTTCTCGACGGACGAAGAGTTGCTGCAAGGCATCTCCGAATTACTGGACACCTACCCTGAACGCGCTTCGCTGGCCCTAGAAGTCGCACATGTCTTCGATCAAGCAAGGCTGGATCAGCTGGTTCTCGCAGAGCTACGCTCCCAACCGACGCTGCTTTTCGCGGATTTCGATGGCACCCTTTTCCATAAGCACGACCCTGAGCTAACCCGGCGGATGATTACCAAGGCCCGCACATTTCCGCGTCTGGCCATCTGCAGTGCACGTAGCGCGGCAAACCTGAGGGGAATGATGAATGATCTCGGAATGGCACCGGACTGGCTCATCGGATCCAGCGGAGCTGAAATCGAATCCTTCCAGGCCGGCCCCCTCAGTCACGAAGGCTTACTCCCGCGGGAGATCGACGAACTCCTGTCGCTCTTCCCCGATGCCCAGCGCATCCAATCGGGGACCTTAACGACCCAAGTTCGGACCCAGTCCCAACATGTCCCCCTCGGCTTCAGGGCGGAAACCTATCCGGAAGGAACCTACCTTAGTCCGTGGCGATGCTCCAAGCTCCGCGGCGCCCTTAGGCTAATCGACCTAATCGATTGGCGCGGCCGGGTGACGGCGTGGGGGGACGGCCCTCATGACATGCCGTTGATCACGTTCTTTGACGGGACCATTTTCCCGCGGAACGGCCAAATTCCCGCAGAGATTTTTTAACGATTCCATGACAACCTACAAGGGCTACTGGATGGTGACCAATCGGTGCAATCTCGACTGTTCCTACTGCGTGCTCGAGGACAGTCCCTCCCAGTTGAAAGCAGAACTTTCGTTGGAAGATAAATTCTCCCTCCTTGATCACCTCTATCAAAAGCTCGGCTTCCGTCGGCTGACGCTCTCGGGCGGGGAGATAAGTCTCATCGGTCGCCATCCCCCGCATGACTTCATCGCCCTGCTCAACCACGCCCGCAGGTATAAGAAGCCCGGCCATCCAGAGAACCTGGAAATCGAAGTATACACCAACGGTGCCTTCATCGACGAACGCTGCGTCGAGGCGATGTCTGGCGTCGTTGACCAAGTGGCGGTCACCTTCGACAGCAATAACCAGATATTCCTGAAAGATCTGGGTCGGAGCCGCGGACGCTCCGCCAACTACTACACCGCCGCCTTAGCGGCCTCCGCCCTGCTCGCCGACAAAGGAATCGAAATCAAGATTCACAGCGTCGTCTCACGCCGCAACGTTGCCTTTTTGGCAGGACAGCTGGCGGATATTGCCCGTGATCTTTCAAGCCAGCGCATCAACCCGGTGAAATGGAAATTTTACCAATACATGTCCTACGATGATGAGCTGCGCGATCGGGCTCACGCCATATTGCATGCCGAATTCGCGGCGTTCGAAACGGACGCCCGTTCGGCCTTGGCGAGTTTCGGCATCGAATTACACTTCAAAGACAATCAGGAGATGAACGATTCTCTTTTCAATATTCTGGCCTACGGTAACGCCCAATACATGGCCGCCGGGGACAGCTGGAAGACAAGCCGGCGCACCGAAGACCTAAGGACCTACCCGAACATGGAGGATCTTTTGAAGTCGAATGTCATCCGGGCGGACCTTTTCGCCAAACATCACGCACTCCGACGATGAATCGCCTCTGCGTGACGATCGACGTAGACTGGGCATCCGAAGCGGCGCTCAGATTGGTGGTAGATTTTTTCGAGTCCCATGGCGTTCCGCTCACGTTTTTCACGACCCATGATTCCGACCTGATTCGGAGTGCGCTCCGCCGTCATGAAGTTGGCCTGCATCCTTTCTTCGGCGGCGGTTCCGGCCATGGCGAGGGGGTGCCCTCCGTCGTGAATCATGTGCTGCGACTGCCGCATAATATCGCCGCCTTCCGGTGCCACCGTTTCGCGACCTCGAACGAGAGCCAGGAAGCGTTGGCCGCGGCGGACATGCTGGCGTGCTCCAATGTCTGCACAGACCTTACGGTCATCCCGCCTTACGTCGAAAGAAACGGCTTGCTCGAAGTTCCGATCTTCTTCGAAGACGGCGGGTACCTGAAACGCGGTCATTCGTTACATGACCTGAGTCAGCTTGTTCTTACGCCGCCCGTGCCTGCCGCTAAAGTGCTACTCATTCATCCGATGCATTTCTCCCTCAATACCCCGGACTTTGCCTTCATGAGAAGAATCAAGGACTCCCTCTCACGGAAGCAATGGAACGGGCTCTCGGCCGAGGGCCTAGCTGGCTTGACCTTCAACCAGCGAGGGATCCGTGACGTCGTAAAGGAGTGGGTGCAGTCGGCCGACGCTTTCGTAACCTTCAGCGAAATCTGTCAGCCTCGGTTAATCAAAGCATAGTCTCCGCAATGGTCGATTGTCAGGGCGAAATCATGGCCGTTTAAGCGTAGGCAGTGTTCAAAATCTGCGGCGGGATATTCATCCTGACTCCATTCGAAAAAACAGCGCCCGGTCGTCGCACGCAGGCGCTCCCTCTCGTCAGCGATGGTAACCTCCTGACCCTTGAGTTCGTCCATCAACGCGACCTTGCAAAGTTCATCCTCCAAAGTCGGCACCACCTGACCCAGTCCCATGGGAATGATATCCAGGCTCCCGCCGGCGGCTTGCAACCATCGAGCAGAGGCACGCAGGTTGGAAAAGCAGACGCCGATGGCACGTCCGCCACATGAAAACTTTACCGCCCCACGGGCCCCTGACTTTGTCCGATGAATCACCACCCGGCCGCCGATTTCCAGCTTGCCGACCAAGGCGGGCGAATTCGGCGCGTCGTATTCGCAGACTTCCCCGATGTCGGTTTTGCCGATCAAAATGGCTTCGGGGTTTTCTTTTCTTAATCTTTCTACCGCTTCACCCGAAGCGGTCATATAATACCGCGAAGGCCTCAGGTCCATGATGTGGCAGGCCGTCGTGAAGGCCCTGAACACGTCGATGACTGCCGTCACCTTTGCAGGGCTGCGACCTCCGTATCTAACATTGCTAACGTCGTGCGACATCTTCCAACGCAGCGTTACCTTAGCTGCCTAACCGGAGACGAAACCCCCGTCACCGCGAAGTACACTACCGCCTTCGGCTTGGCAATCGCCTGCAGACGACGCCAACGTAGTTTCCTGTACTCCCTCTCATCGTTGAGCACGGCGATGCAATTCGTGTCAGCGATGGCATCTTCGATTGAACGAACGATTTTTATGCCCGTTGCTTTTCTAACGATTGGGTCATGCGCCACGACTGGGTGCCCTTTTCGGAGAAGTCCAGCGGCTATCCGCAAAGAAATGGCATTGCGGCTTGTTGATGCGCCATGCCTGTATGCTACTCCGAGGATGGCGACCTTTCCGCCCTTCCCCGCTAGATGGGATATGGTCTTGGTGATCTTATCGACTCGCGCATCATTCTGCTCAATGACCGATCGCCAATAGTCAGCCACTTCGAACGCTTGGTTGTCCGTAGCCAAACCACACAGCAACCTGAGGTCTTTCTCCAAGCATGAACCGCCAAAACCAGCCGACGACTTAAGATACATAGGCCCGATACGAGGATCTAATCCGACGGCCTCGGAGATCGCCGTCACATCCGCTCCGACTTGGGCGCATAAGGTCGCGGCTGAATTAATCGAGGCGACGCGCTGAGCGAGCATGGCGTTGGCCAGCAGCTTGGTTAATTGCGCCGACCAGGCATCCATCCGGATGATCCGCGATGCGAGCACCCAATGGCGGTATAGCCGGATTACCGAATCTACGGCCGCCTTGTCACTCCCGCCGACTAATACCCGGTGCGGCTTGAGGATGTCCCGCTCGGCGGTGCCCTCGGCCATGAACTCGGGGCAAACCACCACTCGGCGGCTGGTCAATTTCTCGAGCTTGGAGGCATCTCCCGGGACCAACGTGGACTTGATGACGACTATGGCGTTGGCCTTAGCGTGTTTGTCGACCTGGCCTGCCAAGCGCTTCCAGCCTTTCCCGTCGATGCCTTTGCCTTCGAGGTGACTGGGGACGCAAAGGAAAACATAGTCTGCTGCTTCTACGGCCACCTTGAACGACGAGGTCACGCAAACCCGGCCGACACCCCACGAAATCTGCTGCGGATCGAAAGCGGACACCTTGGCGTTCTTCACCTTAGCAGCCAAGACGGCGCCGACGGCCTGTCCGACGACTCCATAGCCGATGATGGCGATTCGGGGCATGATTTGGTAAACTATGACGGGAATCTTACAGTAGAAGCCTATTCTTGTTCGGGATAACCACCCTAACGACCGTGTGACATCTCATGGTTCTTTATATTTTGCACACGTCAGTGCTCAGGACTGTTTCGTGCGACAAGTGCCCTCGGGGTTTGGGCCGAGGCGGGGAGCCTAAGGGTAGAGATGCAACCTATCATTCCTTCCCTACCCTTCCTCGCCTTCCCCTCCGACAAGATCTTCCGGGACTTCCGGCCGGTCCGCGGACTGCTGATCGAAACGCCCGCGCCGCAGGACGAATCGGACCGCCCGCTCAGCGAATTCCGTTCGCTGGCTGACCTGACGGATCTCCATGACCCGCGGCCGCTGATCGAGGCCATCGCCCACGAGATGGGCTACGACGCCGACAAGCTGGCGGCAGGTGAAGGCGAGACGGGCATCCCGGGCCATTCCTGGGTTTCCTACTGTAATGAGACCTGGCTCCCGATGCTGGTGCGCTGGCAGGCGGGCGAGGCCCAGCTGATCCTGACGTTCGTCGAGACCCGTAACCGCGGACCCATCGTCGGCTCTGATCTACGGCTGACGATCCTCGGCGACGAGGCGGCCAAGCCCATCCTGCGTCGCCTGGCGGTCGCGCTGACGCCGTTCCACCTCTCCCATCCCTCGCACGCCCAAGGGACGGTCGAGATCGACGGGAAGCCGCGTCGCATGGGCTTACCGGAAATCGCGTTCTCCCGCTTCACCGCGACGGCCAGCGTCTGGGCGACCGAAGACGGTCAGCTCAGCCCGGAACGCATGGCGGAGCTGGTCGACATCGCCCGCTCCTGTAACCTAAGCGCAGGCCGCATCGACGCGGACGCCCCGGTGCGGGCGGACACGCTTCAGTTGATGCTCCATCACAATCAGGCATGGGCGATCACTTGCCAGCATAGCCAGCGCCTGGCTCCTGAGTTGATCGACTATCTCCAACGGCAGAGCGTGGCGGATATCCGCCGACTGACGACGGGCGATCTGGCGGAATACTTCGGGCCGCAGCGCGGCCTGATCCAGCACGACTCACTGCTCTACGGGGTCGAACAGCAGACGCCCGCCGTCATGGCCCAACGCCTGCATCTCGCCGGCGTCATCCACGAGATCGAGCACCTGCCCGTCGGGCAGGACCATAAGATGTTCAGTCGCCCCTTCGGCACGTACCGGCTGGCAATCGGCGTTACGTCGGTCGGGCCCGAGTTTCGCAGGCCGGACGACGAAATCCTCGCTGGCACGGAACGCCGCGCCTACGGACGCGGCGAGGTCACAGGCTTCGACCTACTCAGCCTCGGCATCATGGCGGTGGAGTTCGGCATGAAGTACTTGGACGAAGCGGTCACGGAAGCCGAACGCCGCAACCCGCCGAAGCGTGGTTGGACGCTCCCGCACCTCGCCGATTTGCGCCTTGGCCCCGGCGCCCCGCGCGTGCGCCTACTGCCGCTCGTTAAACCCACCACCGGCATCCACCTCGGCCTGCCGGTACGCGTGGACAAGAGCATCGTCGTCTGGCGCTCTGACGACACGCAGGCCCTCGCGATCGACTTCCATCACTCCGGCGCTGGCACGCACCTGGCGAGGATGCGGAGGTGCGAGATCCCGGTGAAGAAGGCGTAGCTCCGGGCGAAGCCCTGAGTAGGGGGCACGTGGGCACGGTGACATGGAGCCAAGGGGCGTAACTGTGAGAGAGCTATGTCGTGATGCGGTCCCGACCCTACCTGCGCGGCGGAGCCGCGTGGTATTGGCGGCTACCGGTTGGCGGTTGGGTGCGTAAAGAGGCAGCGGGAAGGGGCTGGACGGGTTCTAAGGGGATTAATAGAAGGAAGCTACCGATGGCTCTCACGTCTGCTGATTTTCATTATCTGACAATCCTCCGCGAGCTCGAGAAGGAGACGACGCGGCTGCATGGCCGCAAGAAGGCCAGCGAGCGCGGACAGGCCCACCGGACGAGTCGGGTGTTCCGTGATTTATTCGGGGAGCTGAGCACGAAGGTCGAGGGTGCGAACATCACGGTGAAGCTGCGGGCTTCGGCTGAGCTGCTCTTAGACACCGAGCTGGCCTGCGCCAAGGTCCTCCGGGAATTAACCGAGGGACGGCCCAGCCTCGACCGCCTCGCGGCTGGCGATTGGCCGCCCGTCGTGCCGCCCGCCCGCATGGTCGAGCGCTTTACGGCCCTGACGATTGGCATGCACTCCGAAGACCCCAGCCAACCGCTGGCAGTCCACGCGGCCCGAGCGTTTCATGAAGCGGTGCTGCCCGCCCTCGCTTGGGGGGTCGTGAGCCATCTCTACGAGTTGCCCGAGCACCTCCGAGAAGACGCGCAGAAGGCTTTGGCTAAATACTTTAAGGGTAAGCCCCTGCCCCATCTGGCCGAGCTGGAAGTGGGCGTGGATGAGAAGTTACCATTCCTCTATCTGCGCATGGTGGAGGCGTGGTTCGCGATGCTCACGACCGCCAAAGACAGCGCCCCGTGGTGCTGCTCGGCGGAAAGCTGGTCCAAAGCACGCGCCCGACTGGCCACTTGGCTCGCGCAGCCGCTTACGGACCTCGACACCCGGCTCTGGTCGACCCTCGGTGAACAATATACCGGGCAAGTCGCCGGCTCGCAACGGGCCCGCGTCGTGGAACAGGCTGGTCGGCATTCCGACGGCTCCGCGGGCTTCGTTCGCAATCGCCTGCAGCTCTTCATGGCGGCCAACGATCCGATGCTTCGGAAGTTTCGCCTCCTAGCTGAGACTAACCTCGATAAGGCTAGCAAGAAGCCCTTCGCGGCGGAGGAGGCCAAGCCCGAGCATCCGGAGGTGGCTGCGCATGAAGCCTGTGGCGCCGCCTTCTGGCTCGCGCGGGCGTGCTTCGCCAAGCACGTCGGCGAGCAGACACAGAACCTCAACGCCGACCGTGCCTCGGAACGCGTGCTCCTCCTCCTCGTGCGGGCCGCCGCGTTACTGAAACACGACCCCGACCTGCGACTGACCTGCGTGCGTTATGCCATCGGCTTTGCCACCAACCCCCGGTATGTCCGTTCCGGCGCGGTCCTCGACAACCAAGACCGCCTGATTGACCTCTATGCGATCATGCCGGGACATCGCCGTTCGCTGGTGAACCTGTTCCGCGGCCGGCTCGCTTGGCAACAGTGGCGGGCCAAGCTGGCACCAGACGCTAAGCTAGCACTCAAATACTACGCTGAGGCTCTCCGTGAACGAGCTGACCCAGAGCACGGCTTCGATGCTGAAGCTCCGGTGCATTTCTTCCCCGAGCTCATCTGCTTGCTAAACCAGGCCCAGAAGCGCAAGGGCCGCGAGGAAAGCACGCTCAAGGCCGTGGACTTCATCACCCAGCGCAATTACGGCATCTACTTCGACATCGAGACCGAGGAGCGGATGATCACGGCGGGCCTCAAGGAATACGCCGAGTTCAAGGCGATGGTCCGCCAAAAACTCAAGGAGCGAGGCCAGCCGAAGCTGGCCGCTAGCGATGCGCGCGAGGGCCAGGATGCCGAACTCCGGTCGAACTACCAAGAGGCTGTGGACGAACTGTACCCATCTGGGCCGGACTACCGCGAATATATCGCCGACTTACTGTCGATGCCGGGGGTCACGATCCGCCGCCGTCGCTGAACCCGGTGCGACGCCTCGATGCATTGGGGCGTAAGGGTTTAGGAAATAATCGGCGCTTTTGGGCGACGGCGACTTTGCGTCCGGCGGGAACAGGATAGGTCGATCTAGCCGAAACCGAGGAAACCGATTTGAGCCCTATGGTTATTGGGCTTTCTGCATCGGCAGGGGCATGCGTGCGACAAAACCAGCCTACGGGCCAAGGCGAAAGGGAGCCTAGTTATTACCTAACCTAACATAACTACGACCATGCTACCTCTCCATTCCATCCCGACCGAAATCATCCGGAAGAGCTTCGTGCCCTACCGAGGCTTCCTCACGAAGATGCTCATCGACCTGCCGCCCGAGGACGAGCCTCTCCGCGGCAACGTCGGGCACCGCGATCGCCTGACCGGCGCCAAGGAGGCGGACCTCGCCCTATCGGTGACGCCGATCTACCAGGTCTTCGCCGACCTGTTCGGCTACGACCCCGCCCTGCTCCAAGCCGGCAACGGCGACTGTGGGGTGTCCGGCCATGACTGGAACATCTACGGCCGCCAGGACCGCGTCCCCCAGGTCATCCGCTGGCGCGGCTTCGAGGGCGGCGAAGCGCTCATCTGCATCGGAGCGTCGCATCAGCACTACTACGCGATGGTCGCAGGTATCGCGAACAAGACGATGGCCCCCCAACTCGCCAAGGTGTTTGAGGCGCTCGGCGAGCTCGCCCATGATAACAAGAAAGCAACGGCAGACCTCCCGGCGGGCGACCTCCTGTATAAGGTCGTCATGGAAACCCAGATGGCCCGCAGCGAACTGACCGCCGGATACTGGTGTTCCACCGAAGATGGCGACCCCGACGAACTCCAGGCGGCGGAGCTCAAGAAGCTGCGCTTCTCCAGCAAGTTCCACACCCACTTCGGGAGCGGGACGTATCCCTACGCAGTGCCGCGTCACCGGTTGACCGAACTGAGCAAGGCCCAGAAGCCCGGCCAGCGGATGGTCATTGCTCACGCGGACGCCAAGGTCCCGTTGCTCTTCGCGCAAGGCGAGCCGATCCCGGAAACGGTCTTGGAGCAGATCTACGCGACCTCCGTGGAAGACGCCGAGAAGGCGATACAGGACATGATTAACCCGGAGTTCGAAAGCCGCGAGGAGCGCCTGCATAACTTCCTCTACGACGAAGGCCTGGCCGTCACGGTCGGCAATGCGGAGGAAAACGAGCGGGCCTTCGCCCTGATGTTCCGGATTCAAGCGGTGGAGCGAGGTATGCTGCGCGCGGCGTATCGCGAGGTCCTGCAGACGACGTTCAGCCAGAACTTCCGTAGTACGCCGCCGAAGAGCCTCCTGGGGACGGGCCCCATCAACCAGCTGAGCGGCGGCCATGTCATCCCGAGCCATGACCTCATCAAGCAGCTGATCATGGCCACCCTCGATCATGCGGAACGAGTCCTCAGTCGCCGGAATGATGAGTTCAAGCTGCTGGGGCGGGTGATTCCGAGCGACGATATCGCGCAACAGCGAGATATGAACCCGATGGGCAAGAAAGCCTGCACGCTCGAAAAGCCCTACACCACCATCTACCGAGGCCTACCGGTCCGCGTGACGGAAAGCATGGAGGTCGCCCACCAGGATGGCACGGAAGGGCTGGCGGCGGACTACTACGTCGATCGCCAAAATCAGGCGCTCCACTTCGTGGCACTGTATCGGGTGCCGGCGAGGAAGGCGTAGCGCAGCGGAGCCGCGAGGTAGCAGGCCGGCACGTGGATAGGCGCTTAGGCCGGGGGCTGGGGGATAAATCCCGTGGTCCCCGGCTTTTTTATACCCACGGACGTAGGGGCGCGACTGTGTCGCGACCGAAGGGAAACAGAGACAAGCGGATGCGATGTCATCGCACCCCTACCGGCGCGGCGGAGCCGCGAGGTATTGGCGGTTAGCGGTTGGCGGTTGGGAACGGCAGAGAGACAACTAGGGCAGCACGCGGTGCTGCCCCTACCTGAGCGCGGCGAGGGCGAGGTCGGCGACGAGCCAGGTCCAGGTGGCGAGGGTGAGGAGAATGGAAAGGCCGAGGCCGAAGAATAGCGCGGGGAGGCCGAGGAAGATGATCCGGAGGGCGCCGAGGGAGTGGGCTTGGGCGAGGGAGACGAGGAGCCAGGTGTGCGCGATGAGGCGGATGAGCAGAAGGCCGGCGAGGAGGAGGACGCTGAGGGAGAGTATGGAGTATCGAGTATTGAGTATAGTGAGGAGGAGGCCGGCCCATGCGAGGGTGGCGAGGTCGGCGTAGGCGTGGTTGATAAGGAACGCGCGCGCGGTGCCCTTCCATCCACCCGGCGCGCCGCCGAGCAGCAAGACGCCGTGGACGGTGGCGAAACCGAGGAGGAGGAACGACGCGGGGAGGATGAGTGCGAGGAGGATCGCCCAGGTGCCCATGAAGGCTTCTCCGGCCAACGCATAGGGTCCAACGTACTGGTTAATTAACTGGATGACGGGCTGAGCTAACCC
>Ga0209107_10000695_pt1 | contig 19309 bp, 18 predicted proteins | sample LakErihyJuly2011_2_FD_187460 | JGI IMG/M metagenome (GOLD analysis project Ga0209107, IMG submission 187460) | Freshwater microbial communities from dead zone in Lake Erie, Canada - CCB hypolimnion July 2011 (SPAdes) (version 2) | ecosystem: Environmental > Aquatic > Freshwater > Lentic >...
CCTCGTGCTGCTCCTCCTCCTCGTGCTGCTCCTCCTCCTCGTGCTGCTCCTCCTCCTCGTGCTGCTCCTCCTCCTGCTGGTGCTGCTCCTGGTGCTGGTGCTGCGGGTCGTGGTGCTGCTCCTGGGTTTGGATTTGGCGGCCCTGGTGCTAGGGCTGCTGGACCCGCCCCTGGTGCTAGGGCTGCTGGACCTGCCCCTGGTGCGGCTCCCCCTCGTGCGGCTCCTGGTCCTGCTGCTGGTGCTCCTCAAGAAACATTTATATTAATACAAAGTGATAATCATCCCAGATATCCATCCTATTTATTTTCTAATAGAGACACCCGCCCTATAAATAATACAACCGTAATTTCTGGCGTACCTTCTACACTATTATTTGCTGGCAAGCCTCGCACAATCTTTATTACACCTCTAACAGAAAAAGCAACTGAAGAAGGCCCAGTCTTTTTAATATCATATTATGACCCATCAAATCTTATGGCACACCGTATAACAACATATGGGTATAGATTCGGCCATACACAGCCTATGCTTAATAATTTTTATACAACATATAATGGACAATTAACGCTTCAAATGTTATTAGACAATAGTATTACTAGTAAAATATTAAAAACACACTCAGATAATCCGTTAGTATACTTACCAAACCTCACAGAGTATATAACAAAAGGTACGCCTACACTAAGGAATACATATGCGCAACATCAAGAAAATATAGCTAGATGGATACAAGGAGACAGGGCGGGAGCTGCTGACGCGGCACCCCCTCCTCGTGGCGCGGCTGATTATGAGGCTAGGAAGGCAGCGGCAGCGGCGGAACAAGCAGATAGAGATGAGCGTCAAAAAGCGGCTAATAAAAAAGCAGAGGAAAAATTAAAACAACGAAGAGAAAACGAGGAGAGGGAGGCAAGAGCGAGAGCTGCGGCAGCTGAGGCAGCACGTCAGAGAGCTGCGGCGGCAGAGGCTGAGGCAGCGCGGCAGAGAGCTGCGGCAGCGCGGCAGAGAGCTGCGGCGAATAGAAATAGGCGTCAAAGAGATGCTGAAGAAAGAGAACGGCGTGTACTTCAAGCCAGAGTGGCAGAAGAGGCCGAGGCGGCACGTCAGAGAGCGGCGGCGGCTGAGGCGGAGGCAGCACGTCAGAGAGCGGCGGCGCCAGGTGCGGCGGTTCAGAGAGCGGCACGCCAAATGGCTGCCGCAGAAAGAGAACGGCGTGTACTTCAAGCTAGAGTAGCAGAAGAAGAAGAAGCGGCACGCCAGAGAGAAGCTGCTATGAATATCAACGGTGGCAAAAGGACCACAAGAAAAAATAAAAAATATAATAAAAAGACAAGAAACTATAGAAAATAGTATTTAAATAATATTTATATAATAACTATAAACTATTATTAAATAATTATATAACTAATAATAGAGATGTTTGCTGGCCATAACCCCCCTGTTGTAAATCCCGGAGCTGCGCCAAGACCAGGAGCAGCAGTACCACCCGCACCCATACTTGAAACGTATGATACACAAACATTACCCAGAATAGCTTTTCCAATTAATTTAAATACAATAGGTATTAATCGTACAATAAATAGTTTTACTGATATAGATATTATACGCAATACAGAAATAGAACAGGTAATATTAAATATATTACATTTTGGTGGAGGAACTATCAGGGACCATACAAATACGAGAGATAGATATACTATAAATGCCCCTCCTATAGGCAGTGGAGCGTATGGTGCAGTGTATCGTATAACTGGAGTAACAACTGGGCAAACATTTTGTTGTAAAGTACAAACTTATGGTAGAGGTGCCGCTGGATATAAGATATTAAAAGAAGCAATAATTCAACATATTATATATGAAACAACAAAAAATAATAATCATTACGACTGTATATATACACCAAAAGTGTATAAAGTATGTATAGATACTACTACTAAGAAAATTATAATTATACAAGAGCTTTTACAAAACGCAAGGACGCTAGATGATATAGTTCGGAATAATTTAGCAAGAGGTTTGGGTATAAACGACCCATATTTTATACGTATAGCAAGAAAATTACAAAATTTATGGAGACTTTATGATTTTAATCATGGCGACTTTCACGCAGGAAATATATTAATTGCTAATGGCAATCCTAAACTTATAGATTTTGGAAGAAGTTCTGTGACTATAAACGGGAGAACACTTTATGTGGAACCTCTTGCTGATATTGGAAATACACGGTCAGTACAGGGGCGAGATATGACGCATCTATTTTCATATTTAAAGGGACGTTATCATCGCAACGACAGTTCTATTCTTACTTCTAGTTTTTCAAGAGCGGTAGAAACGGCACTATCCAATATGAGGTTAGGTCAACTCTGGTACGCATGTAGTCCTTATTTTAATGGGGGCAATGATAATCGAGCGGCATGGCCAGCGACTATTCTTGATAATTTTAATACTAGAAATCCAATTGGCGATGATCAAGCATTTTGTGGAGTTCGCGCAGCACCTGGCCCTGCTGCTGGTTTTGGTGCTGCTGGCGCAGCTGCCCCCCCTCCACCTGCCCCTGGTTTTGGCGCCGCACCCCCTCCACCTGCCGCGGCTGCTCCTGGTGCTGGTTTTGGCGCCGCTCCTGCCCCTGGCGCAGGTCACTTTGGACCTGGCGGAGTATTTGGAGCTCGTGGGCACGGTCGTGCTCCTGCCGCGGCACCCCCTCCACCTGCCGCAGCCCCCACTCCTCCACCTGCCGCTGGGCCTGCTGCTGGCCGCCCCCATGGCAGGGCAGGTAGTCCACCTCCTGGTCCACCCCCCGCCGCTACCGCACCTCCCCAAGAAGCAGCAAATGGATTAGCATTTTTAAATATTGGAGCTTTAATTATACGACCCGCTATAAGAATTGGAGGCGAAGCAATTCAAGGAATAAGAGAAATCGTGTGGCAGCAGGATCCTGTAACAGGTGAAGGGAGACTAAATGTAAGAGGGATATTGGGAGCGGCAGTTGTAGGGTTTGGCGCATATGTCGCTGGAAGAATGGCACAACCGCAAGAAGCTGGAACTCGCAAACGTCGCAAATATCACAAACAAAAAACTTTACGAATGAGAGGGGGTAGAGGAACAACTATGCTGAACTATAGACATAATATACACGGTATAAATAGCATTAGTAAATTGGTTACCCGTAATATGAAAAAATTGAACGCATATAAGCCATTATCATCAAGCACAGAATTATCAACGACTACAATGAATAATTCAATCATGAGTGTAAGCGCAGAGGATATTATGAGCGGAAGTGCGGAATACATTCTTGATCATATACGATTTAATGTATTTCCAGAAGTTGATTCCGAAAAAATGAAGGCCATATTAATTAATCTTTCTACCATTCCTCTCCGAGATTCTGCGTTTGCTCCAGAACTGGCGGATATAATCAATACAAAATCCTTTGAAAATCTACAAAACTTTATAAATAAATACAGTACTCCCGATTTGATGGAACAACTGGCCTCACAAAACTGGCCTATGAATAATAAAAATATTGAGACAGCAATAAATATCTACATGACAGAACAAAATCCTAAAAACGCAATTAAACTATTAAGAGCATATATTTATGCGGAATTTCCTGATAAGGAGAATCATGACGCATTTGTAGAATGGGTTATGTCATTAGATGAAGCGTCACGCGAATATGGAGTTCACGATTATTACCCTCAAGCCTTCCAGATTTAATTATACCGCAGAGTGCTTAACTTAAGCGCTGGACGGTACCTACATAAAATGATAATTTAGAATTATTATTTTATTCTAGTAAATTATTAGAATGGCGGCGCCTTTAGACTTGGATGATTTGCAGCGCGTATTAGCTGAAACATTTGAGAAAGTTATCAATAGTCCCGGTTCTTTAAAAAAAGCAATACTGAACCTAAATCTAAAATATCATCCGGATAAACATCCTGAAGATACTAAAACTGCAACTATTTTTATGAATAGTATTGCCAGTAATATTCGTGATCTTATCGGTACAAATGACAATATTACAAAATTTTCAAATTCACAAAAAACTATATTTATTGATATAATACGCAATCCTGAAAGAAGAGCTAAATTAATTAGTGATATTATTGATACTATAAATATTGATCTTGGAGGTGAAGCTGGCGCGGAGGCACAAGCCAGGGCGGACGAGGAAGCACAAGCCAGAGCGGCGGCGGCCGAAGCACAAGCCAGGGCTGCCGAGGAAGCACAAGCCAGAGCGGCTGCTGCGAAAGCACAAGCTAAACAAAGCAATTGGGAGTGGACGAGAAAGAAGGATTACTGGGATAGTATTATAAACAGTGCCTTCAAAAAAAGAAAAATTTGGTGGTGGACACAAGGGGGTCCAGGGCCCACTAAGGCACAGGTAGTTGCTTTGGCAGAGAAGACATTAAAAGCTCTTGAATTCATCGCCCCAGATGACCTGATGCGCAGAGCTACCGCATTGCGAGAATGGTCAGAGATGGTGTATGGTCGGATCCCTGACGAAACAGGTTATCCTAAGACACTAAATGCGAGACACCGGAAACTTGATAAAGAATTTGATGCAGTATTAGTAACATTTGAAGAACTTGCAGCAAGCGTAGTGAGACAAGCTAGAGAAGAAGAATCTAGAGAAGAAGAAGCGAGAAGAGCTAGAGAAGAAGAAGAGAGAAGAGCTAGAGAAGAAGAAGCAGCGCGTGCTAGAGAAGAAACAGCGCGTGCTAGAGAAGAAACAGCGAGAAGAGCTACAAAACTAGCAGAGGCAAAAGCTGCGGCAGAATTACCGCTAAGACAAATTAAAGAAAAACTTGAACGTCTTAAACATGAGTATAGCAAAGCTCATAATAGATCATCTGCTCGGTGGATGGCAGATAATACAAATCAAGGAATATTAGAAGAATATCTAGATACAGAAGCAGATTTAGCAGAAGCTATTGCGCGCACTCCCTTGAAAATTCAGCCTTGGGGTGGATTACCTGATTTTAGCAATATGAATACATTAGAAGACCAACTAAATTATATAACGAATCAAATTGAAAGGGTGGGTGTAGATGTGAGGTTTATTAAGTTTGATACTATAAATGATTTAAAATATGTTATAGCCAAAATCAGAGATGTAATAAGTAATAATTATTCTATAAGAACTGACGCTGGAATAATACCCGCAATAAGCGACCCAAATTATAAAGTACTCAATACTAGTAGAGCTTATTTAGATGAACACCTAAAAAGATTAGAAGCTGCGAATGAAGCAAGAGCAAAAGCAAGCGGTACTCGACCTGGAATGTTTAGTAGACTTGGAAGGTTCGCAGGGCTATTTGGCGGTCGCAAGAGCCGCAAAGCACGCAAGACAAAGAGACGCGGAACTAGACGTGCGTAAATAAATAGTACTAAACTATTTTTTAGTATACTTTTGTAAACTAAAAAATATGATAAGATAAAATTGAAAGGGGGGCTTTAACTTACTGGATGGATAGAACCCAAAATGAACTATACCCCTCGTGATCTTGAAGTCTTCCGCTTCTGCTTCCAGCTGATTGCGGACGGCTGTAAAAATAGTTTTGAAGCCGAGAGGGCCTTACGCGTCAAGTTCTGGTGGGCGTCACACCTTGATGCCGAGCGTCTTGTCAAACGCTTCTGGCGTGAGCGCAGTAAAATTGAAGAGGTCCTGGGGCTGCATCTCAGTACACCTGAAATCCAAAATGTCAAAGCGTATCGAGACTCTTGTTGCGCGACTCCGTGAGGCAGCCAAGGCCTATTATGAAACCGATACGCCCATCATGAGCGATGCCGAATATGATGCGCTTATCGAAGAACTGAAGACGGCAAACCCCACTCACCCGTTTCTGAGTGAGGTCGGCGCGACTCCTGGCGTCGGCGTCGTGGCGCTGCCCGTGCCCATGCCATCCCTAGACAAGAAAAAGCCAGACACTTTGAAATGCGAGTCCGGTAGTTATGTGCTCATGGATAAACTAGACGGCATCAGCGCGCTCTGGTGCGGCGGCTATAATCGCAAGCCCGCACTCTACCTACGCGGAAATGGCACCCAAGGCCAAGACGTCAGCCACTGTATCGGCGGAATCCAGGGCCTTCGTCCTTGCGCGGCGCCCTCCATCATGGTGCGCGGCGAACTCATCGTGCCCCGCGGCGTGATCACTGGCACACTGGCCCGCAGTTGGGTCAATGGTGTCCTCCACCAAAAGACGCCAAGCCGCGCCGACCTTGAGAAGATTCACTTTGTCGCTTACCAGGTCTGCGAGCCGCGCTCCCTCAGCCGCAGCGAGCAAATGACCTGGCTCGTCAATCAGGGATTTGAGGTCGCGTGGAATGAGCGCGAGTTTGAACTGAGCGTCGACAAACTCTGCGACCTCTTCAAAAAGCGCCGCGCCGAGTCTCTATACGAGTGTGATGGAATCGTCGTGGGTCAGGACAAGATTCCTACACAGGAAGCGAGCAATCCTAAAGATGCCTTTGCCTTCAAGATGCCCCTTGACGACCAGCGGGCTTCTACTACAGTTGTAGACGTAGAATGGGCCTCTAGCCGAACTGGAAACTGGATTCCTCGCGTGCGGTTTGAGCCCGTCAAGATTGGAACCGCATCCATCGAGTATTGTACTGGATTTAATGCCAAATTCATTGCTGAAAATGGCGTCGGTCCTGGAGCGCGCATTGTGGTGCGCCGCAGTGGCGACGTCATCCCCACACTGGAAAAAGTTCTGTCCTCCGTTGGCTGGAAAAAGCCTCCAGCTGACTGCTGGAAATGGGACGCTACTGAAACCCATGCGCTCGACACGAGCACCAGCATCTCTCCTGAAAAACTCGCACTGGAAATGGCGCATCAACTTGTGTGCCTCGGCGTAGAAGGATTTAGTAAAACGAGCACCAAGAAACTCGTAGATGACGGCATGGAAGTCCTTCACGATGTCTACACGGCGGCTGCGAGTCGTCTTCAGGGCATTCTTGGAAAAGTAAATGGCGAGAAGCTGCGGCAGGGGCTTGATATGGCTGTGAAGACTGCGACTGAGGCACAGTGGATTAAGGCGCACCTCGGCTGGCCCAAGGGATTTGGCGACGCGCGCATCCAGAGTTGCTTGGCGCTGGAGAAATACATTGAAAAGTGGCACGAGGTCAAGAGCGTGCCGAAAGGCATGAGCGCAGGATCCTTTGAGGAGATTAAGAAGGCGGTTCCTGAGTATCTGAAATGGCGCAGTGTCTTTCCTACGACGGTTACTGTGCCTGACAAGGTTGTAGTAGCGGCAGCGGCTACTCTACCGAACATGGCTCCTGTTCTACCGAACATGTCTCCCGTTCCAATGGTTACACTGTCCAACGGCATCACCTTTGCGCCGACCATCAAGGGATATTATGTCATGAGCGGATTCCGTGACGCAGACCTCCAAACGCGCCTCCATGCCCGTGGCTGGAAACTGGATGACAAGGTGAAAAAGACAACTAAATTCCTTCTTGTTCCGGATGAAGCGCGTGAAACTACAAAGGTCAAGGCGGCGCGTGAGGCAGGGATTCAAATTCTTGCGCGCAGCGAAGCCGAGACTATTCTGAGCAATCAATAGAGGCCGGTAAATGAATGCCGCAAGAATGAATCTTCCACCCATCACAAATACAATGGGGGCTATGATGGCAAAAGTAAAAGGGAGTAGTGCCGTGCTCTATTTTTTAATCTTTGTTGGCATTGTTCTTGCGATTGTATTGGGAATCAAAGCATACAGAGATAAACGCAATTTATCCACGCCCGATAATATCAAACGCATTCAAAACACACAACTCGCGAATTTAGAGCCCTTATGGACGGGTATAACACAATCAAAGAAGGGATTAGGATCTGTGAATCTACCCGAAGACCAAAAACTGCTCATCAACACAAGTGTAATGGCGACAAGGCTAACAGGATACTTGGGCCCTTATTCTGATGGCGTATTTGACGAAGATGCCGCGACAAGACTCGCTTTAAGTTCTGGCTCACGCTGCCTCGTGATTGAAATTGACCGCGACAGTGGCGGCTATGAACCCAAACTGATTTATCGCGACGGCTGGGGCATCAAACGCTCCCTGAATACTGGAAGTATTGAAAAGGTCGCGCGGAGCATCGCGGGGCGTGCCTTTACTGCTTCCAATGATTCCGTACCACCTCAAATGGCCAGCGACCCGCTCTTTGTTGTTCTGTATTTTGTGAGTGCGCCAGATCAAGCCAAAGAGCCCCGTGAATATGTGCGGTATTTGGGGAAAGTAGCGCGCGCTTTACAGCCGCTCAAGGACAGACTGTTAGGTCAAACACCTCAAGGAGACTTTCGTCGTCAAGCTCTGGAGACCCAACTGTTTTTCCAGCCTTGGTCTGTATTTTCAGGACGCGCCATTATGCTCTGTAACGCCGACACGACCGCCTTCCGCCGCTTGAGCAGTGTTGGCCTCGCTGGAGAATTAGGGACCACAGATGATCTGGATTTATTGGTCCACTGTCGTCTCTATAGCAAAGAATCACCATCAGGACTAGGCATCACCAGTTCGCCAACATCCAATGTAGCACCTTCAGCAGTTGTAACAACACCCAACTATTGGCTGAATACTCCCCCCGATAGACTAGCCGACGCACAAACACAGACAAAGAAGGCTTGGACGCTTGTAATGCCGCCTATAGCGTCAGAAAGCAATGTGATGTCTGCTGAAAATCGCAAACGACTGTATACTGAATTTGGCGTCCATGCGGTTCCCTTCTGCCTCTTTGACGCGGCTGGGGCTACGACTGAATTCTCTAAATCTGGCTGGATTTCCAAGCCCGAGGTATTGCGCTTCATTCCTCCCAGACCTATTATCGTTCAAAAGCCAAGCCCACAAACAAATGCCAATGGCGGTGCTATTTTTAGCCCCAAAGTATAGGATAGTAGGGGATGGAGGATCATCTCCAAGATATAGAGTCGCATTCCTTTGATAAAAAGAAATTTCAAGAAGTCTTTGCTGTTTTAGGACGCGCAACAGAAGAGGCTGCCGATTTACGCGACGAAAGTCTCGTGCGCGACCCCGCACTTCGCAAGGCCCTCGGCATTGTAGAAGACTTCTTGAGAAAGCGGAAACGTATCTGTTATGGTGGCATGGCGATCAATGCGCACTTACCGCAAGGGAAAAAATTCTATGACTTTTCAAAAGTCTTGCCCGATTATGATTTTTTTACACCAGAACCCGAAAAGGATGTGAAGGAACTTCTCAATGACTTTGAAGAACATGGATTCAAAAACGCAGTGTCACGTCTTGGAATGCACGAAGGAACGACAAAAATCTTTGTAAATTACACGGCCGTTGCAGATATAACCTTTCTCCCTAAATGGCTGTATACGACTATACAACACCGCGCTCTAAATGATGATGGAATCATGTATGCGGATGCGAACTTTTTGCGCATGAACATGTATCTTGAACTCTCAAGGCCTCGTGGCGAGGTAGAAAGATGGGAAAAGGTTTACAAGCGCCTAGCCTTGCTAAATTCTGTAAATCAGCCTTCTCATAAACATTGTGGCGGGCGCGATGGAATGACACGACTTGGCAGCAATATTCATGAAACGATTATTGATTATATTGTGCGCGAAAATCTCATCTTTGCTGGAGCAGAATTAAAACGCGTCTACGCACATCCCAATACGCTGAATCATGGGTATATTATAAAATCAACAAGCCCAGTGCTTATTTATACAAGTGAGCCAGAGTCCCATTTACAGACTTTGCGCCAACTCTTACATGATGCCGACCCTTCTATGCGTCTACAGACGGCGCATTGGTCTGCGCGTGGAGAAATAATTCCAGAAATGTTTGGTATCCTTTCTGGGGGGCGCGCAATTGTTATATTTATACGTGAGCAATTCTGCCACGCATACAATGTGGTATCTCTACCAAAGGGGCGCCATATACGTATTGCGTCCCTTGATACTGCGATTACACTCTTCTACACACTCTCGTATGTGCGCGGTCTAGAAGGCCTTGTCCCCAAATCGCCACACTGCTTTGCGGATGCGCTCGTCCAACTCAGTATCAAAACACGTGACCAGGGCATGCCCTCCAAGTTTCCCCTCTTTCCTACAACATGCCACGGTCATCAACCCTCCAAAGCATCACTTCTTGAGGCCAAAAAGGAGCGCATTGAATCCCTCAAACGCAAGACGCGCAAAGTGCGCTCTGGAAAATCTGGCGGCGGGACACGTAAGTATAAAAACTAATTCTAGTATTTAAATAGATATGAAACCCGCATACCATTATAGCCTACCATCGGGTACACGAATTTTCCGAGCAACTACAATTGATAAAGAAGGGCGATGGTATACACTCTCCTTACAAGATGCGTACACATATGGTGAAAATATAACAGAATATTCAACTATAAAGGAATTAAATTTGTTAAATATAGGTAGTTTAACATTCCATAATGATTTTATTGATAGATTAAATGTATTATATCCAGATTCAAGACATACTGGATTACATTCTGATAAGGTTAGATGTCTTATTCCCCTTGGACTTGCCGATATTCATTCACAAGAATTAGGTATTCATTTATTAAATGCGAATATGCCAATGAATATCTCTGAATGGAACCCTATACTTGATTATTCAAGTAAAATAATGATGAATCGTCATCGTTTATCTGAGCATAGTCTAGATACTAATCTTGTAAAAGTTCTTGAACAAATATATGGTAATTATTATGATGGTTATATATCACCTTTTGAATGGCCGACTAAGATTCACGGACGTTATTTTCCAAAAGAATTATGTATATTTAAAATAAAGGATACGATAAAAGAAGAAACTACGTATAAAAGACCTCAAGCTGGTGGAACAGGACAGATTAAAAATGTAGAATTTGTACCCTTAAATCTTAATATAGCCCATAATAAATTTATTAGGTCCGATGAACCTATGGGGCCTCCTAGATTATTCTGGAATCCTCATACGGATGATAGTATTACTTCTCAACCAAATGGTGGAAAAAGTTCAATTTTAAAATAAACACGGCGTAAAAAGAAATATTCTAAGTAGGACAACTACTTGACAATTCTCCCGCTTCTGCTTTTCGCTTGAGTTCTATTAATTCTGCCGAAAGTGCCTTTACCTTCGCGAGCCCCTCCAGAACTGTTTTATCCTGGGCAACACGTGTCAGCATATCATATCGCGCCTTTAGAATAGGTAAGCGATCCTGCTCCGTCAAAGCATGTACTGGTTTACAGTCTTTTTCAGTTGCTGGAGGAGGCGGAGGTGATTTTGATTGTCCCAATGGCGGCGCACATACACGCGTTGCCATATCTTCAAACCCTTGACAAGTCCCCATAACACTCGTAAGTTGTTCCTTCATCGCCACCAAGCGCTTTTCAAAGAAAAATACAGTCCGCTGAATTTTTAGATCCATATCGGCTGAAATTTGGACGGGGTCGGCGGGAGGAGGGCAGGGAAATACAGTCCCCCCCGCCCCCTTCTGAATTTCCAGATCCGCCGCTGTATTTTTTTCAGACTCAGACCCTTCCTTCTGGGTTTTTATATCATCCACAATAACTTTATACACAGGACACAGGGTTTCACTAAAAAAGGTCATAATCTGCTGTAAATCGGTGGCAGGATCGGCCTCTTGATTTTCAAAGGGCTCTCTTATAACAAATATAAATGTTACAAGCATGACTGCTATAAACAAGAGCGTAATGTATAGAAGTTTTCGTTTCATTGGGTCTTCTAATAGGAAGGCTAGAATGTCTTGCCCTGGAATAAGTAACACGGTTCCCGGGACCCCGACATTTAGTAGCGGATTGACGGCGCGGCGGGCCGAAGATGCGAAGCGGTGCGACCAAGCGCGCGTGCTTGCCATGCTGCGCTCCGGTTCCGCCGCCGCTTGCTGTGCTCCACCACCGTCAAATAAATCTGCGATTTATGCGAGCATTTTGACACAAGATAAAGCAATAGGCTGCCAAGCGAATCAAGTGACGCAAGCGTTTCAGTTTCCTCGTGCTGGAACTACCGAGAGCATACGTCTTCAAAATAAAGTGAGCGCTCTAGCGACCTGTAGTACAGACCCCTACGATCCTCAACAACGGTATCCTCTGTTGCGCCGCTGGATTCCCCAAGCACCATGCCCCGCCCCAACCGCCGAGCAACTCAATAGCACGACGCCCAAACCTACATTTGCGCCAGGATGCCAGCCATCCCGATTTTTCTAAGCGGCCCTGTTAGAAATGCCAACTGGAAACTACGATTCTAGTTTATTGACCCAGCGCCGCCGCAATTATGCCATCTACACATGGAACCGCCTCAATAGTGCCGCCGTAACTGCTGGTGTATCCATCCGTCGCGAACAACCCGATACCCAGCTCGCCACTGTTGTGACCTACCGCCACCAAGTGTCCGCCAATACAAATCCCGCAGCCGCATGCCCTTGCGCCGAGTCTGTAAATGACAACGCGGGCGGCAACATGTCCAACAATGTCCAATAAACTACATCCATTGTATTTTATACTTTCGCAAACTTTCAATATCATGATACTTGGTAACAAGTTCTGGTGAATACGCGACTTTAACGAGTTCGTCAACGATACGCTTATATCGTGCCCAAACTCGCATCGCCTTTTTCAGCCTATATACGCGCACCGCCTTTTGAATTCTATAGGCGTGAATATGATGAATATCTTGATTCCAATTATTGGCTTGAAAGATATCATCCACACGATCCGTCTCTCTCAAAATAATAAGATTTTCGGTTACACAATTATCTCGTATGTGAAGTTGAAAGAGGCGCTGATTTGGCTTCCAAATAGGTGTAAATTCACGAATACGATTCTTATTGGCAATCAAGAGCCGCAGCTGGGCGGGCAAGTTCTTTGGCAAAGCTGTAAGATTATTTCCTACAACAGATAAAGTTTCAATAGAGTTTGGTAAATTCTCTGGAAGAAATGTTAATTTGTTATAATCAAGATTTAGAAATTTAAGAGTGGGTGGCAGCGCATAGCGAAACATGGGTACTGATTTTAGTTGATTATACCCGAGATTCAAATATTCAAGGCTTTGAGGAAGGGGTCCAAGTGTTTGAATAGAACTGTAGTAGGCTCTGAGCTTCTTCAGACCTCTTGGTAAATAGGATATAGATTTTAGTTTTGTATAAGACATAGATAAAAGATCAAGCGTATCTGGAAGCCATTTGGGATTTAGATATAATGGATTATCATCCAATGATAGAACTTCGAGTTCTGCTGGCCAATCAATTATCTCGTTTGTATTCGTAATATCATTACGTTCTAGACTAATAATTTTAAGGCTCTGAGGCCAGCGGGCTGGAAGGCCAAGTTTATGGAGACAATTTCCATAAAAACAGACCTCTTGGACATTTGGTGGAAGGAATTGTTCATGGATAACGCGAATATCATTCGTATTAAAGAAACAGCGCTCGAGTTCTGGACGGCCCGACAGGTTGGGGATTGAACTGAGTTGAAGATTATAGCCATTATAGACGTTCGGATTTGCTTCCACCACGGTGGTTGATGGCGAAGGAAATGGGGGCCAATAGGGCATCTTTTATACTAAAGCCGCCGCGCTTTTTTAGATGACTCTGTTAGAGACAAATGGCAAAGACTCGTCGTGCTTCTCGTACCCGCAAAGCGAGCCGCAAGGCTTCCCGAAAGCAGGAGGGCGGAAAACGCAAGGCCTCTTCTTGGAACAAGGCCGTAAAGCGCGTGTTTGAAGAGATGCGCCGCAAGGACCGCAACGCCAGCTTTGGCGATGCGCTGAAGGAGGCGTCCCGCCGCAAGAAGGCTGGAAATCTGTAAATAGTTGGGACTCAATGGAAGTTTTATAGACCTATCATGATATGTCTATAAAATTGGGTTGGCATGGGTGCCAGATATGTGTAACCGAAACAAGAAATACAAATGGGAAATTCTGTTTCTGAGCACAATAATCGCACACTTGCGACAGTGAGGCGCAGCGATATTGAACTTCCACCAGTCATTGCTGTATGGCGGCACTCACGGGAGGCACTGAATGGAGGAAATGAGACTGCAGCGCTCTTTCGCTGTGAGCCCGATGGATGGCATCAAGGTGCGTGGAGGATTACCTTTGTATCAGACCCGCTTGAGCATATTGAAGATGGCAACCTTGTACGCTCTAACGAAGACGAATGGCTCGGCGGTCTAATGCGCACAATCCTCATTAAGCGTGTGAGTTCAGACCCCAAGGAAAATGGCAAATATAATGAAACCGAAATACAATACATGGGATATAAAATTGTATCTAATGTTGGTGGCCCGTCAATTCCGGTTGTAAACTTTAATAGGAAATCTGAAGTACTACCTTCTATATTCACTCAACTTGACACGCCAGCCTATGCGCATCTACGATTTAAACTGCGTCTCGGTCGCCTAATCAATCCATTCACGTATCGCATCCTTCAACGGGATCCGGTATTGATGGCAGCAAGCGAGTATGTAAGAGGCGAATTCAATCCACCTGCGGCGCGCCCCGTGGCAATACAACCTGCGTTAGTACAGCAAAAAATCCCCCAACGAATTGTAAATGTGTATATTGATTCCCTTATTGCGGCGAAGGAGACGTGTCCTATTGAACTAACGGAACTCACGCGCGAAAATGCGTGTATGGCTCCTTGCGGACATGCGATGACATACGAGGCCGCAGCGGCATGGCTGCGCACGTCTCGTAGTTGTCCCGTATGCCGCGCGTCATTGTCTTCTGATGACCTTGTGCGATGGTCGTAGACTACAATGGGCTTAGGACGACACCATCCCATTTAGTTTCATCATACGAAGGGGGATATTATTGACTAAATGCGCGTTACGATCCTTGGGTGGCTCTGGCGCTTGTTGCGGTGTTACTAGCTCAAACTTGGCCGCCTTGGTTTGAATCCAGTCTAGAATCTGCTGACGTTCATAGACAAAGAGTGATTTTTTTAAGAACCATTGCTCGCCATCGTCTAAATCGTGTAGAGGGAGTGGCATTGAAAACGGCGCCGCCAAAAAGTTGCGAGGTGTCCAAGCACCTGTAAACGTATCTTGATAAAGCTCTTCTGTTTCTACAGATGTTATAGCCAAATACTTGGATTCAGATTCCAGAAATTTCTGGAAAAACTGCCACGTATCTTCCGTGCTGAAAAGAGAACAAATGTCTCTAGCCAGCCAAAGGTCGGCAGTATCTGGGGGGTCCTGGAGTAAATTCAGCACCTGGAAATTTACAGTCGGTGCTGAAAATGTCTCTTGAAGCGTCTGAATAAGAGGTTGGACAATGTCGCAGCCAATATACTGAATTCCAGTTAAATCCAGATGGCGCATCCAATTCCAGTCGCCGCATCCACAATCCAGTACGGACTGAATTTCCAGTTCTCTGAAAAGATCTGGGAGCGCGGTGCGGAGAGCCGCCGTCCGCTCCAAGGACGCAGAAGGACCAGATCTGGATTCCTTGGATCCCCAACTGTTTTTCAGATAGGCGCGCGTAAATACAGCCTCCGTAGTCATTCCTTTTTGCTAGGGGGGATTTTTATAGAGGGGAGGTGGGCGCAGTTATATAGTTGGGCCCATAAATTCAGGAACGGCTACACAAGGAGAAGGAGGTTCTGCTGTATAAATAGCCCCCCTTTCACGCCACTTTTTACCAACTTCTTCAGCAATTTTTACAGATTTTATTGCGTCAGAATCATTATTTGTTAAAAGTGTATTAAACTCTTCAATAGGGGGGAGAGTATTCATTTTACCACCCCCCTTTTTCATATCAACACGTTTACCACCATTCATATAATACTGTGTTACAAGTGGACCTTGGTCAATTGTAACAATTGGATGCGATTGAATCGCAAAATAGGATGGTTTAATATATTGTACATTATGGGGATAGGCTTGAAGACGTGAAATGCCAGAATATGTGGGGTCAAATAATAAAAGTTCAGGAGGCAATACTCCTTTTTTTTCTTGATGAAATATAGATACAAGTCGTGGAGAAATAAATCCATCATATTTATATTTAAATAGTTCCTTTAAAAATGCCATTGTTTTACCATCTGTTTGTGTTTCACCTACACGAATTCCTGGTTGCTCAATGATAAGATTTGGGTTTAAAGATTTTTCCATTACTGAGATACCTGGTAATTGATCTAAAACTGATGCGAAAACACTCTTCATAAGCCTTACTTGATGCGCAAGTGTACAAAGTCCAAATGATATCATTGCCGCTTTAATACAAGTTGCTTCATTTGTTGTAAAATTTTTATGCGAGTTTTCTTCAAATAGTTTTTGTAATATAACTTTTAAAAAACGGATATCAAGTAATCTTAAGTCTTTTGTAGTATAAAATGCCCCAAGACTTCTATTTGATAAATCGGCATATTCGGAGGCCGTTTGTTTAGAACCATAAAACGATGGACGTGATAAAATAGGTTCATTGTTTAATTCATACCCTCTCCAAAGAATAAGTCCTGGCGGTAATTGAATCGTGTCCCCATAAATTGGTGGAAATGGCTCTTCCCAATAAAGCTCGTAACTCATCTATCTGAATGGTCTAAATAGTTTTAAATATATTAATACTAGCAATGAAACTCAGATATATTTCAGATATACATCTTGAGTTTTATAAACCTGCGATTGTGGATAGACTTGTTCAAGAAATTAAGCCAGAGAGCGACGATGAAGTCTTGATTCTTGCGGGCGATATTGGCTATCCTCGCAGCGAATCCTATGATAAACTCATGAAACATGCCGAGGCAACCTTTAAGAAAACATTTGTGATTGCTGGGAATCACGAGTTCTATCGCTGTGAAAAAGATGGCATTCCTGGAATGCTCCTTTTCATGCGCGAATATTTCAAACAATTCAAACATGTAACTTTTTTAGACAATTCCCACGAAACATATGAAGGTTATACATTTGTCGGTTCAACTCTATGGTCGCGTGTCACAAATCCTCAGTATACAATTAATGATATCCATATAAAAGGATTTAGCGTGTGCGGGTATAATCAACTTAATCAAGAGTGTGTTGATTATTTGAAGAAAACTTTAAATGAATGTGATAAAAATGTAGTGGTAATAACACATCACATGCCATCTGAAAGTCTGATTAATCCCAAATATTTAGAAGGAGAAGTGCGAAACTATAATCAATGGTTTTATTGTGATATGGATGAATTTATCCTAGAGCACAAGTATACAATTGCGTGCTGGATTTATGGGCATACACATACGCCAAGTATATCTAGCGTGTATGGCGTGCCGATGCTCTGTAATCCCATAGGATATCCTGGGGAAAATAGAGACGTAGACTTTCAAAAGGTGCTTCATTTAGGGGAGAAAAATTGAATGGAGCGCGGCGGCATATCATAGGCACCCATACAGATAGAAATGAATATCTTCTTCCTCTCAGGAAATCCGAGGCGTTGTGCGCGGTGGCACTGTGACAAGCACGTTGTCAAAATGATCCTAGAATCTACCCAGATTCTCTACACGGCCCTCCACGTCAATGGTGGCACGGCTATCATCGAATCCTCTGCTCCCATTTGTAAATCAACTGGGAAGAGGGGATATAAGAAGCATGCGGCTAAGCATCCCAGCGTTCTGTGGGCGTCTGCGGCGCTGCCCCATTACATGTGGCTGTGTCGTATGGCCCTGTGCCTTGTTGACGAGCACGCCTTTCGTTTCAAGCCCGCCCAGAGACATTCGTGCGAGGAGCATATTCGGTGGCTCATGCGCACGCCGCCCCCAGAGCTATTGAACAAGCTCGAGTGGCTGAGTGACCCCACGCCCGCAATGCCAGAGGAGTATCTGGAATACGAGACGATCATTGAATGCTACTGGGCATACTACCGAGGCGCAAAGAAGGATATGGGACTATTCAAGTGGACGGGGCGGCGGACGCCTCATGTGTTTGTGTAGCCGCGCATGAACTCATCATACCCTCTGTCACCTTCGTGTGGAATATAGAAATCATTTTTCAATCCATGGCTAGATTCTGAATTTAGAAACTGTATTGGGTCGGCGTAACCAAACTCACACAAGCCAAAATCAATGGCCCATAATGACCCCTTTGACCACACCCACTCCAAGTCAATAGGAAGAATTCCATTATCTAACATGAGACGATGAGCCCTACCCATTAAATACGCTAAATGCTCTATTGTCATTTCAGACCCTTCATCTTCCCAAATATCCTCTAGAGTATATGTGCTGGCAAAGAAACCGCGGGAGGGATTCGTAAGAGATACGGGTTCTGTTATACGCATACCCCATTCAGTATCCATATCATTACCGTGATAACCTAAAGGTGTATGGATCTGTACGGTATAATTTGTTGGCGGTTTTAAATATTTCATACCAATTCCACATAAATAATTATTATTTTTATATTTTATTGTATCTTGTGAATAATATGTAATTTTAGGAACTTTTACTTCGGGCAGATATTTTTTAAATAGATTATGGACGAATGACTGAATTTGTGCTTCTTTAAATAAAGTTTTACAATTAGAATAATCTTTTAAAAGTTTTAAAACTTCTGTTTTATTTGTACGTACTATAATTCCATAATGACCTGCGCCAAGTATATCATAATCATTATAATTAAATATACGACGAATACTCCCCATTTTACCACCTCTATATCTGACTCTACGTGTCTTTGACACCATAGTTTAAGTTTCTAATACTATTAGCATAATCGGGCTAGGGTAAACCTTCACGTGTTTGTATGAGCCGTCGTTTAAAGATGTGCGGTAGCATACTAGTATAATGGATATCATACGCTTTATTGAAGAAAAGAAACCGTTTGTTTTTGCGAAATTTGGCGACGGCGAATACTACGCAACCATACAAACATGTGGTGGAAACTGTGATGGCACGCCTTTTACACCAGATTTAAAATCTGGAATAGTTGATTCATTTAAATATTTATCCCAATTTCCAAATGTTTATATTGGAAAATGGGTAGGCTCTGATGTAGCAGTAGCCGATTATTTTCAAAGTCTAGTACCGCATAAAGTGAATTGGGAAAACTATAATATTTTAATCGCAAGAAATGCCAGTGAATTTCTTACACGAGTTCTCCCCTATTTTAAAGCAATCCGCAAATCTTCTTGTCAAAAGATCTATGTATGTAATGAATCAATGGTTGAATTATCTAAAAAACTTTTAAAAATTGATGATTTTGCCATTATTCATCCCACAATGTGGTTTCAATACGGGTTTGAGCACGCGCTCAATTATGTTATTTCTCTTGTTAAAAATCCAAGTGAAACTATTATTTTAACATCGGCTGGCATGGGTGCCAAGCCACTG
>Ga0209107_10000696_pt1 | contig 19293 bp, 17 predicted proteins | sample LakErihyJuly2011_2_FD_187460 | JGI IMG/M metagenome (GOLD analysis project Ga0209107, IMG submission 187460) | Freshwater microbial communities from dead zone in Lake Erie, Canada - CCB hypolimnion July 2011 (SPAdes) (version 2) | ecosystem: Environmental > Aquatic > Freshwater > Lentic >...
TTGATTGCCAACAATTCAATTGATAACTACTCCAACTTTTCTCTCCTTCGGGTTCCCAATAAATCACCCCAAGTCCTTTGTGATTTGGAACATTTTTAACTGCAGTTATTGTGGCAGCAAGCATATTATAAGTGTTTTGAACCAATGTAAAATCGCCGCCAACTTCCACAACCATAACTTCTTTGCCATAGCGAGAAACCATATCGTTGAGGTTATTTTGCAAATTTGCAATCGTAGCGGTATAATCACTATTGATCCAATAGGGATAATACGAAAGCCCAATTACATCATATTTCACATTATTTGTTCTGGCATTATCAAAAAACCATCTGAAGCGTGCATTGTCATTTCCTTTATCAATGTGAACTACTACTTTTATTGAAGAATCAATTGCTTTTGTAGCTTCATATCTTTTATTTAATAATTGTGCCAATTGACCAAAATTAGTATAACTTCCATCTGGCCATAACATTCCACTTGGAATTTCATTGCCAATTTGAACCCATTCTGGGGTTATTCCTACAGTTTTTAATGCAGTTAGAACTTCAAAAGTATGGTTGTAAACATCCGTCAACAATGTTGGAAAAGTGTGGTTTGCCCATGCAGCAGGTTTTGTTTGATGTGCAGGATCTGCCCAAGTATCACTATAATGAAAGTCAATCATAATGCGCATTCCCATATTTTTTGATCTTAATGCCATTGCAACAGTTTCGTCTTTACTGCAATGTCCATTAATTCTATCATTAGAGGGATTTACAAAAACTCGTAATCGAATCGTATTAATTCCTCGATCTTTTAATAGTTGTAAGCAATTTTTTTCAGTCCCATCGGTATCAAAAAATTTATATCCTGTTGCCTCCATTTGTGACAGCCAACCCACATCAGCTCCTTTTGCAAAAGTATCTGTAATAATTGGTGTAGGATCTGTGGTTTGAGATTTACTGCATGAAGAAATCAGCATTGATATCATTAGTGTCAATGGAAGTAATACTTTTGACTTGGGATTATTCATAGTTTTATAAATTGTTTTTTGAAAAAATTAAGAATTAAAAATCATTTTATTTTTCAATTTTTAAATTTGCTTCTAATAGTCTAAATAACTAAAATAATTTCGCAACCTCGCTATTCACAAACTCCAAAAAGCGTTCATCGGCAGCAGTAAAAGGATCTAAAACATTAGAATCAATATCAATTTGACCAATATTTTCTCCATTTACAAATAACGGAACTACAATTTCAGATTTTACAGTAAAACTACAGGCGATATAATTGTCTTGGGCTGCAACATCAGGAACTACAAAATTATTATTTGAAACCGCCACTTGACCACAAATTCCTTTTCCAAATGGAATAACCGTGTGATCTGTGGGTGCGCCAACATAAGGGCCAAGCAGTAATTCTTCTTTATTACCATTGCGAAAATAAAAACCAACCCAATTATAATAGGATATGTTCTGCTCAAGCAGTTCACAAATTTGTTTTAGTTTCACATCGCGAGTTGAAAATTTGTCAGAAATCAGCTCAATTACCAAAGGTTTTAATGCGTCAAAAGTCATAACTATTATTTTTACAAAAGTATTTAATTGTTGTTGTTTATTTTTACATAAATTTGTTAAAAATACAATTTTGAAGAAATACTGGATTCAATACAAGCCGTTTTTGCTTTTTTTAGGAAAATTTGCCTTGACTTATTTAGTTTTGACATTTGCCTATCAATATTATCTCAATCAATTTGACGTAAAAAATTACGAAGTTGATGGTTTTACAAAAATAGTTACAGGTCAAGTGGAGCAAACTTTATTATTTTTTAATAGCGATGCCCGCACCGAATTACACCCAACAGAACCGTGTTACAAGTTTTTTTACAATGGGAAATACATTTCAAGAATCGTTGAAGGATGTAATGCTTTAAGTGTGATTATTTTATTCATTGCATTCGTAATTGCCTTTTCAGGCAAATTAAAGCATACGATTTTATATATAATTGGCGGAAGTTTAGTAATTCATATTTTGAATATTACAAGAATTGCACTTTTAATGGTTGCTTTTTACAATTTTCCCGAATTCAATACTTTTTTACACGATATTCTATTTCCTTTAGCAATATATGGAACAGTATTCATTTTGTGGGTAATTTGGGTTAATAAATTTTCATTTTATGCTAAAAAAACTTCTTAATAACAAATTCACAATACTGATATTAATACTATTAATATCATTTTTAGCGATGATTCGAATAGTTGAACAAACATTGTTTTACGATCCGTTATTAAACTATTTCAAATCGGATTACACTAATTTTCCATTGCCATTATTAGATAATTTCAAATTATTTTTCGGATTATTTTTTAGATATTTATTAAATACAATAGTTTCAATTGCAATAATTTATGTTGCTTTTAAAGACTTTGGATTAGTAAAATTTGCGTCTATTTTGTATCTTATTTTCTTTGTAATTCTAATTGCAATTTTCTTTTTCGTACTTTCATTTTATGGAGAAGAAAGCAAAATGACATTATTTTATATCCGAAGATTTTTAATTCAACCGCTGTTATTATTGTTATTTATCCCTGGTTTTTATATTCAAAAACAAAGCAAATAATGTAATTATCATTACCTGTAAGCAAGCGTCAAAAACGTGGCAAGAATTTGAATTGTAAAATTTAACAAGAATTTGATTTTCAAATCTATTTTATCTACTAACTTTGTGATATGAATTTTAGAAAACATATTTGTGGTTTACTTGCGGTTTTATTGTTGGTTTCCAACGTAGGATTTGCATTTAACGTGCATTATTGTGGCGTCGAAATTGCTTCTGTTACTTTAAAATCTGCATTTTCATCAAATAATACTGAGAAGAACTGTTGCGGAATTGTTGAGGAAAAATCACATTGTTGCAAAAACAAAGTGCTTCATTTTCAAAAAAAGTCAGAAACTTCGACCTTAAATGTATTTACTTTCAATTCAGATATTCTATTTTTTAATCAAGATTGGAAACCATTTCTAATTATTTCAACCCCGAATTTCAAGAGAAATTCAATTGCTTCTTATTTTTGCGATGCCAATGCGCCTCCGATTTTTAAGTTGTACAGCCAATATATTTTCTACGCCTAATTTTAAGTTTTTATAAATAGAATCACAATTGTTGTGGTTTCTAAATATTTAAAAAACATAAAATTATAAATATGAAAAAACAAATTTCAATACTTTTATTACTATTGTTTTGTTCGTTTAATTTGTATTCTCAAGATACTTTGAAAGAAATTAAGGTTCAAAACGTGCAAAAAAGTTTGCAAAAATCACTAAAGTTAACAGCAAATACTACAATACTATCCAGCAAAGAATTATTAAAAGCCGCTTGCTGTAATTTGGCAGAAAGTTTTGAAACAAACCCATCAATTGATGTGAATTTTTCAGATGCTTTGACGGGAACAAAACAAATCAAAATGCTTGGTTTAACGAGTCCATATTTGATGATTACCGAAGAGAATATTCCTTCTGTTCGTGGTGCTTCACAAGCGTATGGATTGTCATTTACACCTGGAACTTGGGTTGAAAGTATCCAAATTACGAAAGGTGCAGGAAGTGTTGTGAATGGCTACGAAAGTATTTCAGGACAAATTAACACGGAATTAATTAAGCCTATAAAAGACATTCCTTTTTTCGTGAATGCTTATGGCGCTTCTGATTCTCGATTTGAATTGAACACACATTTCAATAGAAAAATTTCAGATAAATGGGCGACAAGTTTGTTCGTTCATGGAAATACTCGAGTTTCCAAAAATGATATGAATAACGATGGTTTTCTCGATAATCCATTGGCAAAACAAGTCAATATTTTGAATCGTTGGCAATATACAAATGCGCAAAAAGGTTGGATTAGTTTCATAAACTTTCGTTATATGAATGACAAAAAACAAACTGGAGAATTGAATTTTGATCCCAATCGAGATAAGCTGACTACGAATTATTGGGGTTCAGAAATCAATACTGAGCGAATTGATATTTCTACTAAAGTAGGTTATATTTTTCCAGATATGCCGTTCCAAAGTATCGGATTTCAAAATGCATTCAACAGTCATAATCAGGAGTCGTATTTTGGTTTGAACCAATACAATATCAAACAAAAAAGCTATTATTCGAACTTAATTTTCAATTCAATAATTGATAACACGATGCATAAATTTGCCACAGGTTTGAATTTTATGTATGATAAATATGAGGAATTTGTAAATGTTACAGATTACAGTAGAGTCGATAATTCTTTTGGAGCATTTTTTGAATATACGTACGATAATACCAATAATTTCAGCCTTGTTTTAGGAGGTCGAATTGACAATCATAACCGATTAGGAACTTTTTTTATACCTAGATTACACGTTCGTTACAATCCATGGGAGAAGGGAGTTTTACGATTTTCTGCAGGTCGTGGAAAGCGTAGCGCAAATATTTTTGCTGAAAACCAACAGCTTTTTGCAAGTTCAAGATCGTTTGATATTTTGAATACAAATGGTAAAATATACGGACTTAATCCTGAAATTGCTTGGAATTACGGTTTGAGTTTTTCACAGGGTTTTAAACTCTTTAATAGAAGTAGCGATGTTGGATTTGATTTCTACAGAACTGATTTTCAAAATCAGGTAGTGGTGGATTTGTATCAAGGACCGCAACAAGTAGTATTCTATAATTTGAATGGAAAGTCGTTTGCTAACAGTTTGCAAATAGAGTTTAATTATGAATTGGCTAAACACTTTAATTTGAGAACGGCTTATAAATATTATGACATTCAAACTGATTATCAATATATTACTCAAGAACGACCTTTGCAAGCCAAGCATCGTTTTTTTGGAAATTTGGAATATCAAACTCATTTATTGGATGACGGAAAACAATGGAAGTTTGATTTTACTATAAATTGGCTTGGAAAACAAAGATTACCAACTACTATTTCCAACTCTGGTTTAGATTCTATGCCAGAATATTCACCTTCATTTTCAGTGATGAATATGCAAGTTACAAAAATATTTTCATCTATCTTTGAAGTATATATTGGAGGAGAAAACATTGGAAATTACAAACAAGAAAAAGCAATTTTAGGAAGTGATAATCCTTTTGGAACTACTTTTGATACCTCAATAATTTACGCACCCGTATTTGGACAAATGTATTACGCAGGATTACGAATTAAGATTAAATAAAGGTAATAGCAATAGCAAATCAATAATCAATATAAATATCAAAATAATAACTCAAATATCAATAATTATGAAAAATTTAATTTTAGCAGTAGTAGTATTTTTCGCTGGATTTTCAATTCAAGCCCAAGAAAAGTTGAATAAAAATGCCAAATATGCAACCGAAGTAAATGGTAATTGTGAAATGTGTCAAAGTAGAATACAAAAAGCAGCATATTCAGTTTCAGGAGTAAAATCGGCATCTTGGAGTATTGAAACTCACGAATTAAGTTTGATTCTTAACGAAGAAAAAACAACAATTCTTGCGGTTAAAACGGCAATTGCAAAAGCTGGATATGATACCGATACGGTAAAAGCAATTGTTGAAAGCTATGATAAATTGCCTGGATGTTGCCAATATGAAAGAAAATAAGATGTTATTGTTTCGTTAATTAATATTTAAATGACACTAATAAATTGTGTCTAAGTTAAAATTAAGTTACTTTCACACCCGATACTATTGCTTGAAAAAACAAAGCAATCTCAAATTAGATACCCAATTTACCTATGAATACTTTTGATTGGACTCAATTAATAAATCCAGAATTTTATATTACTTTAGAATTTGCTGGAATCCAAATTGGACTTTACATTGTCTTATTCATTGTTTTTGCGGAAACAGGACTTTTTGCGGGCTTTTTTTTACCAGGTGATAGTTTGTTGTTTTTGTCAGGAATATATGCTTCGGGATCAGTAGTTGATGGAGTTTATCATCCTGGTTTAGTAGATCAATTTGTTCATATTGATAGTGAATTCATCAATGTTTTAATCTTAGTTTCCTTTGTTGCTTTGGCAGGAATTTTGGGTAATATGGTTGGATATTGGTTTGGTTCAAAAAGCGGCTATTATTTATTTAAAAAAGAAGATACTTTTTGGTTCAAGAAAAAATACTTAATTCAATCAAAGGATTTCTTCGAAAGATATGGAGGAAAAGCTATTATTTACGCTCGTTTTTTACCAATTTTTAGAACATTTGCACCCATAATTGCAGGAATTGTAACTATGGATAAAAAGAAATTTATGTTTTTCAATATTGTAAGCTCCTTTTTGTGGTCGTTTACATTAATATTTTCTGGGCATTATTTGTTTGGAATATTTTTGAAAAATGGAATCGACTTAAAAAATCATATCGAGTACATTGTAATCGGAATTATACTTATTTCAACATTACCAGTATTATTTAAACTATTAAAGAAAAAGGTAGTTAAATAATTTATAATCATTAATAAAAAGAAAAATCCGCTTCATCATTGACGAAGCGGATTTTTTATTTGAATTTTATTTTGAATTACATCATTCCTGGCATTCCACCACCGTGAGAATGTCCAGCTGGGGTTTCTTCTTTAATTTCAACCAAGGCACATTCTGTAGTTAATATCATTCCTGCAACTGAAGCCGCATTTTCTAAAGCAACACGAGTTACTTTTTTAGGATCGATAATTCCTGCTTTTAGCATATCTACATATTCGTCAGTTTTGGCATTATATCCAAAATCTCCTTTTCCTTCTGCAACTTTTGCAACAACAACAGAACCTTCAAGACCAGCATTTTCAACAATAGTTCTCAATGGCGATTCGACTGCGCGAGATATAATTTGAATTCCTGTGGCTTCATCAGCATTATCCGCTTTCAATACTTTCAAAGCATTTTTTGCTCTCAAAAGCGCAACGCCACCACCTGCAACAATTCCTTCTTCAACAGCTGCACGAGTTGCGTGTAAAGCATCGTCAACTCTATCTTTTTTCTCTTTCATTTCCACTTCAGAAGCAGCACCAACATAAAGAACTGCAACTCCACCCGCTAATTTAGCCAAACGTTCTTGCAATTTTTCTTTGTCATATTCAGAAGTCGTCGCTTCCATTTGACCTTTAATTTGGTTGACACGATTTTTAATCATATCTGCTTCGCCAGCACCACTCACAATTGTAGTATTGTCTTTGTCAATCGTTACTCTTTTTGCCGTTCCCAACATTTCGATGGTGGTATTTTCTAAAGTATAACCTCTTTCTTCAGAGATTACAGTTCCACCAGTTAAAATAGCAATATCTTCTAACATTGCTTTTCTTCTGTCTCCAAAACCAGGTGCTTTTACCGCTGCGATTTTCAAGGCGCCACGTAATTTATTAACTACCAAGGTCGATAAAGCTTCGCCATCAACATCTTCTGCAATAATTAATAATGGTTTTCCAGATTGAGCTACTGGCTCTAAAACGGGTAATAATTCTTTTAAAGAAGATACTTTTTTGTCATATAAAAGAATATACGGACTTTCCAATTCCACTTCCATTTTCTCAGGATTGGTAACAAAATAAGGAGATAAATAACCTCTGTCAAATTGCATTCCTTCTACAACATCAACATAAGTATCCGTTCCTTTGGCTTCTTCAACAGTAATTACACCTTCTTTTCCTACTTTAGCGAACGCATTTGCGATTAATTCACCAATAACTTCGTCGTTATTTGCAGAGATAGAAGCGATTTGTTTGATTTTTTCAGAATCACTTCCTACCACTTTAGCTTGTTTAGCCAAGTCGGCAACAATAGCTTCAACAGCTTTGTCAATTCCTCTTTTTAAATCCATTGGATTTGCTCCAGCAGCAACGTTTTTTAAACCTTCTTTTACGATGGCTTGTGCCAATACAGTTGCAGTTGTAGTTCCATCACCAGCCAAATCGTTGGTTTTTGACGCTACTTCTTTTACCATTTGGGCTCCCATATTTTCCAATGGGTCTTTTAATTCTATTTCTTTTGCCACAGTAACTCCATCTTTCGTAACAGTTGGTCCTCCAAAAGATTTTCCAATAATTACATTACGACCCTTTGGTCCTAAGGTAACTTTTACTGCATTTGCCAATGCATCTACACCACGTTTTAGTCTGTCACGTGCTTCAATATCAAATTTTATATCTTTTGCCATTTTATTTGTCATTGCGAGGTACGAAGCTTTCGCATCCTCTAATTAAGTTACTATTTTATTTATCTTTAAAATTCCCCCTTCGGGGGTTAGGGGGCTTATATTATAGCCAATATATCGTCCTCACGCATTATCAAATAATCTTTACCTTCTAATTTTAATTCGGTTCCTGCATATTTTCCGTACAAAACAGAATCACCCACTTTAACTGTCATTGTATGGTCTTTAGTTCCATTTCCAACAGCTACTACAGTTCCTTTTTGTGGTTTTTCTTTAGCTGTGTCAGGGATAAAAATTCCTGATGCTGTTTTTGTTTCAGCAGCTACTGGTTCAATTAGAACGCGGTCTGAAAGAGGTTTGATATTTAAACTCATAATGATATATTTAATATGTTATTTTAATTTGATAAAAATCTAATTTCAGAAATTGTGCCAATATGTATATTCTGACAATTTTGCCTAAAAAAAATGCCAGCATTGACAGGCTGGCATTTATATCAATTTGAATTATATTATTTAGCAGGCGCTGGTGCCGGCATTGTTTTCTCAGGAGCATCAGTAGTTGCAGGTTTTGCAGCAGCTGGTGTAGCTTTTTGAGTTGTATCTATGATTTTAGAATCTGAATCGCCTAAAGTTCCAGTGAAACTCAAACAAGATAACAATATCAACGCTGTCAATATAATTGCTAATGTCCAAGTACTTTTATCTAAAAAATCAGTAGTTTTTTGAACTCCACCCATCATTTGTGAACCTCCTAAAGTTGAAGACAATCCACCACCTTTAGGGTTTTGAACCATTATTACTATAATTAAAAGAAAACACACGATAGTTATCAATACTAAAAAAATTGAAAATGTACTCATTGTTATTTGTTATTATGTTGTAAAATCTTAATATCCGAAATTCGGTTTGCAAAGAAACTACTTTTTTCTGGATATTTCAAAATTAATATTTCATAAGCTTGAATTGCTTTTTGATATTTATTTTGTTCCAAATAAACTCTTGCTAATGTTTCGGTCATTAAATAGGAGTTGTCATCTTCACTAGGCTCAAAAATAAATTTAGTTTCAGCATCTTTTTTTATTGGTGGAATTTTCGGACTAGCCTCAATGAACTTGTCTATCAATTCATTTTTCTTCTGTTTTTCAGCATCAATTGCTATAGATTTTATTTCAATTGTTGCAGAACCTTCTCTTTCAATCGGATGAATCTTAGACAATTGTAACCATTCCTGAAAAGAATATTTTTCATTTATATCGAAAACTAAAGGCTTTCCAATTTCTAATTTTTCTTCCGCTGATTCAATTGTTGTTGCTTCTTTTATTGAAGTCAAAATAGATTGTTCTAAAGGATTTATTTTGAATTCAATTTTTTCTTCTTTAAAAATTAATTCGGTAGCTTCAACAAAAATTTCATTGATTTCAGCTAATTTTTCTTCGTATAAATTTTTATGAATGACTGTAAAAGTATCCGAAATTATAAAATCGAATAATACACTTCTATCAGTTGTATGTGCTGCAGTATTTTTTAAATCATAATTGTAACGAAAACTGTCTTGATTGTACAACCCTTTCAAACGCAAAGCCCTTGCACTTTGAAAGTACGGAAATTCAGCAACTATTTTTTCTAACGACATTGTTTGCTTGTCATTAATAGCGTTTGGGTTGTTAATTAAAGATAAATATTCTGTTACATTCATAAAGATTAATCGTTTTTATTCATCATTTATTTGCCTTCCATTTGGGTGATATGACAAATTATCGAATCAATATTTTACCATTTTGCCAATGATTCATTGAAGATATCTTGCGTAATTCTTTCAAAAATAATTTCTAAATTTTCATTAAGTTTTGAACCAACTAATTGGTCTGCGCCATCATAATCATTATAAAAAGAGAATTTTTTCTCGAAATTATCTGTTTCTTTATTTTTATTTGTAAACCGAACATTTACCGTGATAGATAGTCGATTTTGCGAAGCCTGTTGATCAGCGGTTGCAGTCATTGGACTGATTCTGTAATCTGTAATTTCACCTTCATAAACTAAATCTCCATTCGTATTCGTCAGATTTAAATTTGTTTGATTCTGAATTAAATTCTGCATTTTTTGAGTAAATGTTCTTTCAATTCCAGGTTCTATCAACGAAGCATTATTTTGAAAATAGTTTACTTGAAAGGTTTTGGCATCAATTTTTCCAGTTCCTGTAAAATTATATACGGAACAACTATTGAGTATTACCAGTGCTAAAACTGCTATTAAATAATTTGTTTTTCTCATTTGCATTTTAAAATTCAAAGATATTCAAAAATAATTGACATTTAACAATTACCAATTATCATTTTATTAAAGGTCAAATTGCTTTATTTTCCTGTACAATGTTCGTTCAGAAATACCTAATTCATCGGCTGCTGCTTTTCGTTTGCCCTTGTTTTTCTCCAATGATTTTTTAATCATTTCAATTTCTTTTTGTTCCAATCGCAACACTTCAACTTCAATTTCTTCCTCTGCATCTTCATAAAGATAAGCGGTTTGAGTATTATTAAAATCTGTTACTTCCGTTTTTTTATTTACAGGAATCACAGCCAATTCGTGCTGTTCTTCAAATTCTATTTCACTGTCATTTTCTTTAGAACCGTATATTTTTTGAATCAAATGTTGGTTCGTTTCCTGTACTTTCGAAGCACCATTTTTTATCAATTCTAAAGTTAGTTTCTTCAAATCATGCAAATCACTTTTCATGTCAAAAAGCACTTTGTACAATATTTCTCTTTCATTGCTGAAATCATTTTTACTCTTTTTGTCTTTTATTACCGATGGTAAATTACTTCCTTCTTCGGGCAAATACGATAGCAAAGTTGCGGATGTAATTTCTCGATTGGTTTCTAAAACAGATATTTGTTCGGCAACATTTCGCAATTGACGAATATTTCCACTCCAACGAAATTTCAATAGAATTTGAATCGCATTGTCGTCTAATTTTATCGCTGGCATTTTATATTTATGAGCAAAATCTGATGCAAATTTTCTAAATAACAAATGAATATCTTCTTTTCTGTCACGCAATGATGGCAATGGAATATCCACAGTACTCAATCTATAATAAAGATCTTCCCTGAATTTCCCTTTTTCAATAGCGTCAAATAAATTCACATTGGTGGCAGCCACAATCCTAACATTCGTTTTTTGAACTTGCGAAGAACCAACTTTAATAAACTCGCCATTTTCCAAAACACGTAGCAGCCGAACTTGGGTTGTAAGTGGCAGTTCGCCAACTTCATCCAAAAAAATTGTGCCGCCATCAGCTACTTCAAAATAGCCTTCACGTGTTCCGGTAGCACCGGTAAAAGAGCCTTTTTCGTGTCCAAAAAGTTCACTATCAATAGTTCCTTCTGGAATTGCGCCACAGTTCACAGCAATATATTTACCGTGTTTTCTATGTGAAAGCGAATGGATTATTTTTGGGATATTCTCTTTCCCAACACCACTTTCACCTGTTACCAATACTGAAATATCAGTTGGTGCAACTTGAATTGCTTTTTCTATTGCGCGGTTTAGCTTTGGGTCATTCCCAATAATTCCAAACCGCTGTTTTGTTGATTGAATTGTTTCCATCTTATTCAATTGATAATTGATAATTAACAATGAACAATTAATTTTTCTTATTTTGAAATTATCAATTATTCATTCTCAATTATCCTTTTTTTTTAATTCATCTCACTCAATCCAACCGCTTCGCCCTTCAATGTTCCACTCGTGCAACTAGTGATTTTAACATTTACAAAATCCCCAATTTTATAATTCTCTTTTGGTAAAACAACCGTAATACTTTGTGAATTTCTACCTGAAAATTCCTCAGCCGATTTTTTTGAAACTTTTTCAACCAAAACTTCTACCGTTTTTCCAATGAATTCTTCACTACGAAACCAAGCGTGTTTTTGTTGCAAATCCACAATTTCTTGTAATCTTCGTGCTTTTATTTCTTCTGAAACATCGTCTTCCATTTTTCGTCCTGCCAATGTTCCTGGGCGTTCAGAATAGGAATACATATAACCAAAATTATATTTCACATAGTCCATCAAACTCAAAGTATCTTGATGATCTTGTTCATTTTCTGTTGGAAAACCCGCAATCATATCTTGAGAAATCGAACATTCAGGAATAATAGATTTGATTTTATCAATCAAAGTCATATATTCTTCTCGAGTGTGCAAACGATTCATTTCCTTCAAAATGCGATTGCTTCCAGACTGAACGGGAAGGTGAATGTGCTTGCAAATATTATTGTATTTCGCAATAATATGCAAAATAGTTTCATGCATATCTTGCGGATTGGATGTCGAAAACCGAATTCTCATTTTAGGAAAACCAACAGCCACCATTTCTAATAATTGGTCAAAATCTACCGAAGTTGCTTTTTGCATTTCACTCGCATTCACAAAATCTTTTTTCAAACCGCCGCCGTACCATAAATAGCTATCTACATTTTGCCCCAAAAGTGTAATTTCCTTGAAGCCTTTATCCCATAAATCTTCAATTTCCGACATTATGCTTTGCGGTTCCCGACTGCGTTCCCGACCTCTAGTGAAAGGGACTACGCAAAAAGTACACATATTATCGCACCCTCTCGTAATCGAAACCAAAGCCGTAATTCCGTTGCTCATCAATCGAACAGGTGAAATATCACCATAGGTTTCATCTTTCGACAAAATCACGTTAATTGCATCACGACCTTCCTCAACTTCGTTCAATAAATTCGGCAAATCCTTATACGCATCAGGACCTACAACCAAATCCACGATTTTTTCTTCTTCCAAAAATTTGTCTTTCAAACGCTCTGCCATACAACCCAAAACGCCCACTTTCATCTTCGGATTAATCCGTTTTACTGCATTGTATTTTTCCAGACGTTTTCGAATAGTTTGCTCTGCCTTGTCCCGAATCGAGCAGGTATTTACCAAAACCAAATCGGCTTCTTCTAATATTTGAGTCGTATTATAACCGTCATTCAACAATATCGAAGCCACAATTTCGCTATCCGAAAAATTCATCGCGCAACCGTAACTTTCAATAAAAAGTTTCTTCGTATTCTGAGGTTTATGTTCTAAAACAAGACTTTCGCCCTGTTTGCTTTCTTCAATATTCTTATTCATCATTTATTTTCAAACCACAAAGATAACGCAATTCAAATAAATATGACAAGATGTCAGCACAAGAATTAACATATTATTAGTTTTCAGGAGCTTTTCCCGCTTACCGTTTCAAGTCCTCACAAAAAAAGCAGTGTTTCTAATGTTCTAAAAAGAGCTTACTTCGGTCGCTTTTTTAGAACAAGAAACACAAAAATGCTTTTTTTGTTCCGGGCTTTCTACTAAAATCGGGGCTAACCATACGATTTTATTCCCATTTACAGTAGTAGTGAAAAGGGTTACAATTGGATTTAAACAATGTATTTCAACCTAATTTTATACTTTTAAATAATCAAAAGCACAATATTTAAAAAAATCATATACTTTTGTCGCAGAAAATATAATCCAATGGCAAAGAATTTAGTTATCGTCGAATCTCCTGCAAAGGCAAAAACAATCGAGAAGTTTTTAGGAAGTGATTTTCAAGTAGAATCAAGCTACGGTCATATTGCCGATTTACCTTCAAAAGAAATTGGCGTAGATGTAGAAAATGGTTTCAAACCCAAATACGAAGTTTCCGCCGACAAAAAAGCATTGGTTTCAAAACTTAGAACTTTAGCTAAAAATGCCGATATGGTTTGGTTAGCAAGTGATGAGGATCGCGAGGGAGAAGCTATTTCTTGGCATCTTGCCGAAGAATTAAAATTGGATAAAATGAAAACTAAGCGAATTGTTTTTCATGAAATCACCAAAACAGCAATTCTAAAAGCCATTGAAAATCCACGTGAAATTGATTATAATCTTGTAAATGCGCAACAAGCAAGAAGAGTTTTAGACCGATTAGTAGGATATGAATTGTCGCCAGTTCTTTGGAGAAAAATCAAAGGCGGACTTTCTGCAGGTCGTGTTCAATCTGTTTCCGTTCGTTTAATAGTTGAAAGAGAAAGAGAAATTCAAAATTTCAATGCCGTTGCAACCTATTCAATTGTTGCAGAATTTACAAATGAAGTAGGAAAAGTATTTAAAGCTAAATTGCCAAAAAATTACAATACAAAAAAAGAAGCCGAAGATTTTTTAAATAAAAATATAGGTTCTATATATAAGGTAGCAGATTTAGAAACGAAACCTACCAAAAAATCACCAACAGGACCATTTACAACTTCAACTTTGCAACAAGAAGCTGCAAGAAAATTGTATTTACCGGTTGGAATTACAATGCAATTGGCACAACGATTGTACGAAGCAGGACTCATAACGTATATGAGAACGGATAGTGTAAACCTGTCTAAAGATGCAATGGAAGCGGCACAAGCGGAAATCATAAAATCGTATGGTGCTGAATTTTCAAAACCACGAACATTTGTAAATAAAAGCAAAGGTGCTCAAGAAGCTCACGAGGCGATACGTCCAACGGACATGTCACGACATACTGTAAATATTGATAGAGACCAAGCTCGTTTGTATGATTTAATTTGGAAAAGAACGTTGGCTTCTCAAATGAGCGATGCCAAATTAGAACGTACCAATGTAAAAATCGAAGCCAATAATCATGGTGAAATATTCACTGCTTCAGGAGAAGTGTTGCTTTTTGAAGGATTTCTAAAAGTGTATTTGGAAGGTCACGATGATGACGAAGAAGAGCAAGAGGGAATGTTGCCTGCAATGAAAGTCAATGAAAAATTACAAAATAATTATATAACCGCAACTGAAAGATATTCGAGAGCCGCAGCTAGATATACAGAAGCTTCTTTAGTAAAAAAACTAGAAGAACTTGGAATTGGTCGTCCGTCAACGTATGCACCAACGATTTCTACAATCATCAACAGAAATTATGTTGAAAAAGGAAATTTAGAAGGTCAAGAACGAAATTATACGCAATTGATATTGCAATCAGGGAAATTAGGCGAGAAGTTATTAAAAGAAAATACGGGTTCTGACAAAGGAAAATTAGTCCCAACAGATATTGGAACTATAGTTACGGATTTCTTGGTTAAGAATTTTGGAAACATACTAGATTATAATTTCACTGCAAAAGTGGAGCAAGATTTTGATGAAATTGCGGAAGGAAATGTCGATTGGACAAAAATGATGCAGGAATTCTACGATAAATTTCATCCAACTGTTAAAGAAGTTGAAGCCACTGCAGAAAGAGAAAGCGGCGAACGAATTCTTGGTATTCATCCAGAAAGCGGCAAACCAGTTTCGGTTCGTTTAGGAAAATTTGGTCCAATGGCTCAAATTGGCGCACCCGATGATGAAGATAAAAAGTTCGCAAGTTTAATGGCGGATCAAAATATTGGAAACATTACATTAGAAGACGTACTTAAATTATTCTTGCTTCCAAAAAATTTGGGTACGTATAAAGGAGAAGAAGTTGAAGTAAGTAATGGTCGTTACGGCCCATATATTCGTCACGGTGCAGCTTTTGTTTCTTTGCCAAAAGGCGAAAATCCAATTGATATTACCATCACAAGAGCTCAGGAGTTAATTGATGAAAAAGCACTTGCCGACGCACCAATTGCTGTTTATAAAGGAGAAGGCGTTCAAAAAGGAACGGGACGTTTTGGGCCTTTCATCAAATGGGATGGCGTTTTCATTAATGTAAGTAAGAAATATAATTTTGATAATTTATCACAAGCCGAAATTGAAGAATTAATTGAAGATAAATTACAAAAGAACATCGATAAAGTTTTGCATAACTGGAAGGAAGAAGGAATTCTTGTTGAAAAAGCCCGTTGGGGAAGATCAGTTATTACAAAAGGAAAACTTAAAATCGAATTGAGTAAAGATAGTGATGCTGCTAATTTGACTTTAGCAGAAGTACAAGAAATCATTGCTAAGAAAACACCTGCTAAGAAAGCTACAGCAACTAAAAAAACAGCGGCCAAAAAACCAGTTGCTAAGAAAGCCGCCCCAAAAAAGAAATAAGCGATAACACATTCCGTCTCGTCTCGTTTTTATATGGAGAGGGTTGGGAAGAGGAAAAAATAAATAAATAAATGGAATTTGATTTTTTACAACCTTTAAACGAAGAAGTTCTTGAATTTGCAAATGCATTGTCTTCTCAAAATTTGGGAAGTAAAATTGTTTTGCATATCAAAGAAGAATTTCCTGATTTGAATAAAATTAAAATTGCAATAATTGGAGTTTTAGACAATCGAGGAGAAAAAAATGCTACTTCAAATGTTGATTTATTTCCGTTTAGAAAAGAGTTGTATTGTCTTTTTCCAGGCAACTGGGACGCTTCAATTGCCGATTTAGGCGACATTGCTGCAGGAGACACTTTAGAGGATACTTATTTTGCACTAAAAAGTGTTGCTGCTACACTAATTAAGAAAAAAATAATTCCTATTGTTATAGGTGGATCTCAAGATTTAACCTATCCCTTGTATCGCGCATTTGATTCGCTTGAACAAATGGTAAATTTAGTTTCAATTGACAGTAAATTTGACTTCGGAAAAGAAAGTGAAAGCGTAACTTCAGATTCATATCTGACGAAAATAATAGTAGACGAACCGAATAATCTTTTTAATTTTTGTAATATTGGTTATCAAACCTATTTTAATTCTCAAGAGGAAATTGACTTGATAGAAAAGTTGTTTTTTGATGCCTACAGGTTAGGAGACATCTCCAATACAATTGCATTGGCAGAGCCAGTTTTTAGAGATGCGGATCTAGTTAGCCTAGATTTTAATGCAATAAAATCTTCAGATTCAGGAAATTTAGTTACTTTTACACCCAATGGTTTCAACGGAAAAGAAATTTGTTCCCTCTCACGATACGCAGGAATAAGTGATAAAGTATCTTTGTTTGGAATATTTAATCATGACAATTCAAGTCAATCGGCAGTTCTAATTGCACAAATTATATGGTATTTTATTGAAGGATTTCATTACCGTTCCAATGAATATCCCTTTGGTAACAAGGAAAATTATATTAAATATATAGTGCCATTAGAACAGGAAGAATTAGTTTTTTACAAGAGTAATAAAACTGGGAGATGGTGGATAGAAATACCATTTATATCAAATTCATACAATAAATTAAAAAGAAATACGTTATTTCCATGTTCTTATGAGGAGTATCTTATTGCATGCGGCAATGAAATGCCTGAAAGATGGTGGAAGGCTCAAAGGAAGAATGTTGTTTAACTAAAAGTTAAAAAATTGTAAAATTAGTTTTTAGTCAACTTTAGTTTTTTTTCTATAAATAATTGTTTTTTATGAAAATATTAAATAGGTTTACACCCTCAAATACACACACACACGTAATTCAAATACATATGAAGAAGTTCTTTGCATTTATAGCAATTTTAACAGTATTAATAGGCTGTGGCCGTTCTAGCGACAAAGGCGAATTAGTTGGAGTTAAAGGAAAAAAATGGCATCCAGAAAAGCCTTTTGGGATGGCATTAATTCCAGGTGGTGCCTTTATTATGGGTAAATCAGATGATGATTTAGCCAATGTTCAAGATGCGACTACAAAAACAGTAACCGTTCGTTCTTTCTATATGGACGAAACAGAGATAACAAATAGTGAGTACAGACAATTTGTTGAATGGGTAAAAGATTCTACGATTAGAGTTCGTTTGGCAGATTTGGCTTTTGAACAGGGATTAGAAAGTACAGGAACAGGAAAAAGTAGTAGTAAAACAGGAAGTATTGGTGATTTTGCATACAATAATGCAGATCCATCGAAAAATCCTAAAGCCTCTGCATATGATAAATACATGTATGAGAAATTTTTATTAAATGAGGATGATCCTAATTATGTAAAAAAATTAAATCGTAAAGTAAAATTAATTAAAGAAACTAGTAAATATCCTGACGAATTCTATACTGAAGTTATGGATTCGATGTATTTGCCAGTTGCTGAAGCATATAACGGATTAAGAACCATAGATGTAAATAAATTGAAATTCCGTTACTCATGGATGGACATTCAAGCTGCGGCAAAAGCTAAAGTAGGAAAGAGAAGTACTTTTATCAAAACAGAACAAGTAAAAGTGTATCCTGATACAACAACTTGGATTAAAGATTTTGCATATTCATATAACGAACCAATGCACAACGATTATTTCTGGCATCAAGCGTATGCTCAATACCCTGTAGTAGGGGTTAATTGGAACCAAGCCAAAGCATTTTGTGCATGGAGAACATTGAATAAAAACACCTACGTTAAGAGTAAAAAAGGAAGAGATTTAATAAACTCTTTCCGTTTGCCTTCCGAAGCTGAGTGGGAATATTCTGCTAGAGGTGGTTTACAATCTGGAAATTACCCTTGGGGTGGCCCGTATACTAAAAACGATAGAGGATGTTTCTTAGCGAATTTCAAACCTAATAGGGGTGATTATGCGGCAGATGACGCATTGTATACTGTTGAAGCTAAATCGTATGACCCAAATGGTTATGGTCTATACAACATGGCTGGGAATGTTTCTGAATGGACAGATGCTTCTTATGATGCTGCGGCATATGAATTCGTATCTTCTATGAATCCAGCAGTTCAAGATTTAAAAAACAAACGAAAAGTTGTTAGAGGAGGATCATGGAAAGATGTAGCTTACTATCTCCAAGTTGGAACGAGAGATTTCGAGTATGCAGATTCTGCTAGAAGTTATATCGGTTTCAGAACTGTACAAGATTATATGGGAACACAATCTACCGGAAAAGGCAAGAAAAAATAAATTAAAACTAAATTAAACATTAACTAAACAAATTTTTATCATGGCATTATTAAGCAAAAAAGCAATGAACTTCGCATATGGAATGGGAGCTGCAGTAGTAATTATCGGAGCATTATTTAAAATTACACACATGGAATTCGGATTTATTACAGGTAACTTAATGTTAACTATTGGTCTTATTACTGAGGCGTTGATTTTTGGTTTGTCTGCTTTTGAACCAGTTGATGAAGAATTGGATTGGGCATTAGTATACCCAGAATTAGCAGGTGGAATGGCTAGCAACAAAGCAGGGAAAAAAGAAGATGTTAAAGAAGCACAAGGACTTTTATCTCAA
>Ga0209107_10000697_pt1 | contig 19288 bp, 14 predicted proteins | sample LakErihyJuly2011_2_FD_187460 | JGI IMG/M metagenome (GOLD analysis project Ga0209107, IMG submission 187460) | Freshwater microbial communities from dead zone in Lake Erie, Canada - CCB hypolimnion July 2011 (SPAdes) (version 2) | ecosystem: Environmental > Aquatic > Freshwater > Lentic >...
TACTGAGCTACGCCCTCCATTTGGGGGGGCAAAAATAAGGTAATTTTAAGGACGAATAAAATTAGTTTTCGTGTTTTTATAATTTTATCATAAAAACGCACCCTTTACCCAAATTAAACACTTTCAAACTCATTTTACGCTATTTTTGAAAATATAGATGCGAAACATTATGACATACATAAAGCAAAATAAGTGGAAGGTATTCACAACAGTAATTATTATTGGCGCAGTTTTGTTTGCGTTTAAAACAACTGAAAAACAAAACGGGGAGTCGCCTGAAATTCGTCATCGCAAATTACTATCTACCATCGGGTATTTGTTAGAAACGGAGCATTATAGTCCGCGTAAAATTGACGATGATTTTTCTAAAGATGTTTTCAAGGAATATTTAAAAGCATTGGATCCGGAGAAAAATATTTTCTTACAATCGGATATTAATGCACTTCGTGTGTATGAAACAAAATTAGATGATGAAATTCATGGGGAGCCTATTTTATTCGAACCAGCATCAAGTTTGATTTATGAAAAGCGATTAGTGGAAGCACGTAAAATTTTTGAAAAAGTGGTACAATCGCCTTTTGATTTTAACATTGATGATTCTGTTTTATTGGATGTTGATGTGAAATTAGCGCCAGCAAATGAAAATGAAAGATATACTTATTGGTATCAAATATTAAAGTATAAAGCATTAGATAGATTTGTTAATTTAACAGAGGAGCGTGAGAAAAATAAAACAAAAGAAAAATTTGTTATTAAGGCCGACTCAACTTTGGAAAGAGAAGCACGAGCTTCTGTAAAGAAAGAATATTTAAAAAGATTTGAACGTTTAGAAAAAACATTTGACAAAGAAAAAAGATTCGAGCTTTTTTTAAATACCATTACTGGTTTAATGGATCCGCATACCGACTATATGGCGCCTGTTGAAAAGCGCTCATTTACAGAACAAATGAGTGGTACTTTTTATGGCATTGGTGCACAATTAACCCAGGATGACAATGGTATTAAAATTGCAAGTATTCAGCCGGGGGGTGCAGCTTGGAAGTCAGGACAGCTGGTGATGAACGATGTAATCGTTAAGGTAGCGCAGGGAGCAGAGGAGCCAGTAGATGTAACTGGATATGAAACGACAGATGCAGTAAAATTAATCAGGGGAAATTTAGGTACAGAAGTTCGATTAACCATCCGCAAGCCTGATGGATCTTATAAGATAGTTGCCTTGAAGCGTGAAAAAATTGTATTAGATGAGGGTTTCGCACGTAGTGCCATCATTCAAAAAGGTGCTGATAAATATGGGTACATTTTATTGCCTGATTTTTATGCTGACTTTGAACGCGAAGATGGCGCAAGATGTGCAAGAGATGTTGCGAAAGAAATTGAAAAATTGAAGCTGGAGAAAGTAAAAGGGATCGCCATTGATGTTAGATACAATGGTGGTGGGTCATTATATGAAGTAGTTCAAATGGCAGGTTTATTTATTGATCAAGGACCAATGGTTCAAATCAGAAATAAGGAAGGTAGGTCGCAAATCTTAGCGGACGAAGTGCCGGGTACCATTTATAACGGCCCATTGGTGGTGATGGTGAATGAATTTAGTGCATCAGCAAGTGAAATTTTTGCAGGTGCGATACAAGATTATAAGCGAGGAATTGTTATGGGAAGCACTTCCACTTATGGGAAGGGCACTGTACAAAGAAATGTTCCTTTTGGAAAACCTTTAGATGATTTGGGTATTCAGACAGAATATGGTGCAGTAAAATTGACCTTCCAAAAATTTTACAGAGTGACTGGTAGTTCTACTCAACGCAAAGGGGTAGTACCGGATGTGATATTGCCTGATGAATACGAGTTTTTAAAGTATCGTGAAAAAGACAATGAATCTTCCTTGCCTTGGGATGAAATGGAGCGTGCTAAATTTCAAGTTTGGCCAAATAATTCCGCTATTGCGGCAATTGCAGCAAAAGCCAATGACAAAATTGCAAATGACACTTCCATGATTGCATTCAAAAAGACACTTGCATGGGTTTCCACTCAGATGGATCGACCAGTACATTTAAAATTGGATAAATATATTGCTTTCCGTAAGCAATTACAAAGCACTATGATTCAAAATGACAATCGATTAAAATTGAAAGATAGCATGCAGGTAACTGCCCTAAAAGCGGATTATAATAAGTTTTACAATAATCCAGACAAAACGAAGCAGGATCGTTACCAAGCTTGGCTTAAGGTAATTGCAAAGGATGCGCAGATTAATGAAGCAAGTAAATTGTTAGGTGAATTTTTTGCACAAAACTGGGTAGCGAAAAAAACGAATTAATTTAAAAGTGAACTATGAAAGTGGAAGCATTGGATAAAGTGAAAAGATGGCATGTAATTTATACAAAGTCCAAGTGGGAGAAAAAGGTAGAAGGTTTGTTGTTGAAAGCGAGTATAGAAAGCTGGTGCCCTGTTCAAAAAAAAGAAAGGCAGTGGTCGGATCGAAAAAAAATCATTGAAGAGCCTTTATTTAGATCTTATGTTTTTGTAAAAATAGATAAGGAAGAGCACAGTAAAGTATTGGGCACCATTGGCGTGGTGAATTTTTTATATTTTGAAAAAAAGCCTGCCATTATTAGGGACAATGAAATTGAAACTATCCGAAAGTATTTAGGACTAGCGAATGCAAGTATTCAAGTGGTGAATATGACTAATTTACCAGCGCAAACCAAAGTTTCTATAAATCAGGGCTTGTTTATGGGGCAAAAAGGGGAAGTGATTAGGTCGGGTAAAAAAACAGTGTTTGTGCAATTACAAAGCATCAATATGATGATGATGGTAGAATTTAAATTGGCTGAAATATCAGTTGTATAAAAATTACTAATTTAATAAAATTGTAATTCAGGTATTGTTCGTCAGCTTTAACTCAAGGTCCAATCCACCAACTGATTGCTCCATTCTTCGCGGTAAGGAGTTTCAATACGAATATAATTATCAGTATATCCTTCTAACATTAATTGGGTTGGATCTTCTTTGGTTGCTTTTGGTGACTCAAATAAAACCTTTCTAGTTTCCCCCAAATGCTGTGCAGTAAAATATTGTAATTTTTGGTAGGATAAATTTCTTAAAATTTTATTGCGCGCCTGTCTAATTGGAATAGGGACGACCGGCTTAATAGTCAAAGCTTTAGTAGCTGCACGTTCGGAGTAAGTGAATACATGCAAGTAGGAAATATCAAGTGCATGAATAAAATCCAAGCTTTCTTTAAAATAATCTTCTGTTTCCCCCGGTGACCCAACAATTACATCAACGCCAATGCATGCATGCGGCATTATTTTTTTGATATGTTGTACGCGCTCTAGATATAAATCTCGGGTGTACCTGCGTTGCATTAATTTTAAAACAGCATCTGATCCACTTTGTAAAGGAATGTGAAAATGCGGCATGAACTGATCGCTATTTGCCACCCAATCTATTATTTCATTTGTGATTAAATTGGGTTCAATAGAGGAAATACGGTATCTCGGAATATTGGTTTCTTGGTCCAGCGCTTTTACTAAATCAAAAAAACTTTCATCGTGTTTTTTACCGCCGGTTTGACCTTTTCCGAAGTCACCCAAATTAATACCCGTTAAAACAATTTCTTTTACATTATTGCTTGCTAATTCATTTGCTTGTTGCACTACATTTTCAATATTATTACTTCGGCTTTTCCCACGGGCTAGTGGGATGGTACAAAAGGTGCAACTATAATCACAACCGTCCTGTACTTTTAAAAAGGTACGCGTCCGATCATTTACTGAAAAAGAACTATGAAAGTCTGAAACATCATCAATTTCGCAGCTGCAAATTTTTGCAGCATCGCCCTTGGTTAAATTTGCAAGATGTTTAATTAAGTTAAATTTTTCTGCAGCACCCAATACTAAATCAACCCCCGGTATGGAAGCTATTTCCTGTGGTTTTAATTGTGCATAGCAGCCAGTGATGACCACAAAGCTTTCTGGGGATCTACGTTGGATACGACGCACCAATTGGCGACATTCCTTATCTGCGTTTTCCGTAACTGAGCAAGTATTAATAACATACACATCTGCTTTCTCCGCAAAATCCTTCTTTTCAAAACCATTTTGTTCCAATTGTCGGGACAAGGTGGAGGTTTCTGAAAAATTCAATTTGCAGCCTAAAGTGTGAAATGCGACCGTTTGTTGTTTGCTCATGGGTCACAAAGGTAAAAAACCTTCGGGGAACCTTAAAATCTTAAAAATTACTTAAACCGGGTATTAATTTCCCATTTTGGCTAGATTCAATTAAGTTTGCAACTACTAAAATGGTCAAAAATGGACTTCAAAAAAATTAATAATTGGACGGGCTGGTTGGTTACTTTAATTGCATGTACAGTATACATCATGACCTCGGAGGCTGCAAGCAGTTTTTGGGATTGTGGTGAGTTTATTAGTAGTGCGTATAAACTACAAATTCCACATCCACCAGGGGCCCCTATGTTTGTATTATTAGGCAGGATATTTATTATTTTGTTCGGCGACAATCCATTAACCGCGGCAAAGGCAGTAAATACAATGAGTGCTTTAGCGAGTGGCTTTACCATTTTATTTTTATTTTGGACCATTACCCATTTTGCAAAACGCATCGTTGTTAAGCAAACAGGTACCGAACCAGTAGGGTATCAAATTTTAGCTATTATGGGAGCGGGTATTGTTGGCGCTTTGGCCTATACCTTTAGCGATTCATTCTGGTACAGTGCTGTTGAAGGGGAAGTATATGCGTTAAGTTCCTTTTTCACTGCATTGGTATTTTGGGCAATACTAAAGTGGGAACATAAAGCAGATCAACCTGGTGCAGACAAATGGATCATCTTTATATTTTACATGATGGGTTTATCTATTGGAGTTCACTTATTAAACATATTAACCATTCCAGCAATTGTGATGGTGTATTATTTCAGACAATATAAACCTACTTTAACTGGTGGATTGGTAGCATTTTTAGTTGGGGTGGTTATTACAGGGTTTATTCAAGTGGTGCTTATCCAATACACGGTTAAATGGGCAGGTGCATTTGACGTGAATTTTGTAAACTCTATGGGATTACCGTTTTTTAGTGGTTTTATATTTTTCTTTATTTTACTAGCAGCAATTTTAACATGGGGCATTTATTATGCAAATAAAAAAGGGCTCTACTTTTTAAAATTAGGGGTATGGTCAATGATATTTATGTTATTGGGTTATACCACTTATATCACCACCATGATTCGTTCAAATGCAGATCCTTCCGTGGATATGTATAATGTAGATAATCCTGTTACCTTAGTTGGCTATTTAGGAAGAGAGCAATATGGTGATTGGCCAATATTGTTTGGACCAGACTATGTGGACAAGGTGGATAATATTGAAGGCGGGGATCAGTATGTGAAAGCCCCTACGAATTACGAATTAGCTGGCAAAAATTATAAGCGTGATTGGTCTTCAGCACCATCATCGCATTTATTTCCAAGAATGTGGGATGGCGAAAACGATCGTGGTCAAATGGATAGCTATAAAGCGTTTGCTGGGGTAGTAGATGGCGAAGCGCCTACTTTAAGAGACAATATTAAATACTTTACCAATTACCAATTTGGTTTTATGTATCTGCGTTATTTCCTATGGAATTTTGCAGGTAAGCAAAACGATTTACAAGGTTTTGGAAATGTCAGAGATGGTAATTTTAGTACGGGCATTTCCTTTATTGATAATTTCTTTTTTGGAGATCAGTCCAAACTACCTGATACGATTAAAAATAATAATAAGGCACACAATAGCTTATTTATGTTGCCTTTCTTTTTAGGATTGTTTGGATTCTTGTTTCAATACCAACAAAATAAAAAAGACTTTATTGTTACAGGCTTGTTGTTCTTTTTTACTGGATTAGCAATTGTACTTTACTTAAATCAAGTGAGTTTACAACCGCGTGAAAGGGACTATGCGTATGTGGGTTCGTTTTATGTTTTTGCCATTTGGATTGGGTTAGGCGTATTGCAAGTAATTCAATGGTTAACTAAAGTAGTGAATCAAAAAACGGCGAGCGTGATTGCTACGGTAGTTTGTTTATTTGCGGTACCTGTTTTAATGGCACAGCAAGAGTGGGATGACCATGATCGCAGTCAAAAATTATTACCGCGTGATTTGGCCCGCAACTATTTAGAAAGTTGTCCTCCAAATGCGATTTTATTTTCCTTTGGCGACAATGATACTTATCCTTTATGGTATGCGCAGGAAGTGGAAGGGATACGCCCCGATGTGCGTGTGGTGGTGAATAGCTTATTAGGCTCGGATTGGTATATGAGGGAGCTTAGATATAAAGTAAATCAAAGTGATAAGTTTGATGTGATATTTTCTGAAGAACAAGTTTCAGGTAACAAATTAAATGTAGCTTATTACAATGCTTTGCCAGAATATGGAGAAACTCGCTACCATAATTTAGATTCTGTATTAAGGTATGTGATTGGGGATCCTACTGGCAAGTATATGGCATCCACTAATGATGGCCCTGTTAATATATTCCCTACCCACAAATTTAAAGTTAGCGTGAATAAGGCGAATGCTTTGGCATCAGGTATTGCAAAGGCAACCGATAACATGATAGATGAATTGCTGATTGATTTTAATCCAAATCGTCAATATTTATTGAAAAATGAATTAGCAATGTATGCAATCATCGCTACAAGCGATTTTAAGCGACCAATTTGCTTTACTTCTACACAAGAATTAAAAGAATTAGGTTTAGATAAGTATGTGCGTCAAACGGGAATGTCCTATCAGTTGGTTCCGGTATTAAATCAAACGATTGATGCAGAGGTGTCTTATAAAAATATGATGACTAAGTTTTCATTTGGCAATGCGAAAAATCCAAATGTTTATTTTGACGAAGAAAACAGACGCCATTTGAATTCTATGCGATTGGCTTTCTCACAAGTTGCACAAGCATTAGCAATAGAAGGCAAGCGAGATAGCGCACAGCAGTTACTAAGAAAATTCGATGCAGAAACCAATGAGAAGAACTTCCCTTATGGAATGACCTCCAATAGAGGAAACCAACACAATTATTTTTCTTATTTATTTTTACAAGCATGTTATGCTTCAGGAGAATTAAATTTAGCGAAAAAAGTAAGTGTTTCTTTATTGAAGGATTTAAAACAAGGAGTAGCTTATTATAAATCATTAGGCGAGGCTATGAGTGATGATCAGTTTTTTGTTAATATTGAAAATGCATATCAGGGCAAGCCCAATAATTTAGGTAATAAACAAATGGCCTTTGTACAAGATATATTAACCTGCGGTCAATTAATAGAAGCGGTTAATAAAATGGAAAAAGATTTCACGGTAGCTAAAAAATAAATAGCGCAATTCTCATACCATAAGCCCTCTTTTACCTTTGGTAAAAGAGGGCTTATTATTTTAAGCGAATATTCGAATTACAATAAGGTGGTTAAAGTTGCGACGACCGTGTCAATTTCTTTGGTCGTATTATATTTAGAAAATGAAAAGCGAACGGTAACGATATCTGAAGGTTTGTTGAGTGCAGTAATGACATGAGAGCCTTGTTGCGCGCCACTTGAGCAAGCACTACCACCACTTGCGCAAATATGTTGAATATCTAAATTAAAAAGGAGCATTTCTGTTTTTTGATTCTTAGGAAAGTTGACACTTAGTAAAGTATATAAACTTTCTCCAAAAGTATCTCCATTAAAGCTAACCGTTGGGATATTGTTAACTAGAGAATCGTACATGTATTTTTTTAACCCTGAAATATATTCCTTGTCTTGATCATGGTTTTGATTTGACAATTCTAATGCCTTAGCAAAACCAACAATGCCATACACATTTTCGGTACCCGCACGCATGTTTCTTTCCTGCGCCCCACCGTGTAAAAACGGGTTGATCTTAATATTTTCATTGATATATAATATACCTGTACCTTTTGGACCGTGAAATTTATGCCCTGCAGCAGTGATGAAATCAACAGGTGTATTTTTTAAATCAAAATTAAAATGCCCTACGGTTTGAACCGTATCGCTATGGAAGTAGGCGTTGTGTTTTTTACAAATTGCACCCACTTCATGTAAACTTATACAATTGCCAATCTCATTGTTAGCGTGCATGATCGTAACAATAGTTTTTTCGGAACTATTGTTTAATAATTCTTCCAATTGATCGACATCTATATGTCCGTTGGGTAAAATACCTACATAAGATAATTTTACCTGATGCGCTTTGGCTAAATAGGTAACCGTATGTAGGGTTGCATGATGCTCGATAGGTGAGCTGATGATATGTTTGCAACCCAAATCGGTGACCGCTGCATTTAATACGGTGTTGGTACTTTCCGTGCCGCCACTGGTAAAAAATATTTCTGCAGGTTTTGCGCCTAATAAAGCGGCAATGGATTTTCTGGCTTTCTCAATGGCCATGCGTGTTTCACGTCCATAACTGTATATAGAAGAGGGATTGCCAAATTGTTCCTTAAAAAAAGGCAGCATTGCTTCCAATACCTCTGTATCGATGGGCGTTGTTGCAGCATTGTCAAAGTAAATTCTTTCCATACCCTTAAAATTACTAAATGCTATGAATTATTGAAATAATATTATCTGCTAAGTCGTCCGCTTCAAGTTGGGTTGGAGCTTCCGTATAAATCCGAACAATGGGCTCTGTATTACTAGGTCTTAAATGTACCCATTTGTTTTCAAAGTCAATTTTCATACCATCTATTTTATTAATGGCATAAGTTAAGAATTTTTTTTCCAAACCGGCATATATCTTATCTAATGAAATAGAAGCGTCTAATTCCAATTTCTTCTTACTCATATAGTAGGTAGGTAAACTCGCTTTTAATGCAGATGGACTTAATTTTAATTTTGCTAAATGTGTTAAAAATAATGCTATGCCAATTAACGCATCTCTTCCATAATGTAAATCGGGTACAATAATACCACCGTTACCTTCTCCACCAATGACTGCATTTTCTTGCTTCATTTTTTCAACCACATTTACTTCGCCAACTGCACTTGCAAAATAGGAACACCCATTTTTTTCTGTAATATCTCGTAAGGCGCGTGTGGATGACAAATTACTTACGGTACTTCCTTTTTTATGCTGCAATATATAATCTGAAATGGCCACTAAAGTGTATTCTTCTCCAAATAACTCGCCATCTTCACTTACAAAACAAAGGCGGTCTACATCAGGATCAACCGCAATACCTAAATCGGATTTAGTATTGACTACAGTGCTGCATAATTCAGTTAAATGTTCCTTCAAAGGCTCTGGATTGTGTGCAAAATCTCCATGCATATCAGCATTCAATACTTTAATATTTGTAACACCTATTGCCTTGAGTAAGGCAGGTACAGCAAATGCGCCTGAACTATTAATCGCATCAACCACAATAGAAAATTGTGCCTTACTAATCGCATTAACATCGACCAATGGATAATTAAGTATCGCGTCAATATGTTTTTGCAAACTGGTGTCATTCGAAATAATTTTCCCCATAGCATCTATATCTGCATAATCAAAATCTTCGTTCGCTGCTAATGATAAAATAGTTTTACCTTCTGCTGCATTTACAAATTCTCCTTTATGATTTAATAATTTTAATGCATTCCACTGTTTAGGATTATGGCTAGCAGTTAGTATGATACCTCCATCTGCTTTTTCAAAAACAACACACATTTCAACAGTAGGGGTGGTGCTTAATCCTAACTGTATCACATCAATGCCCAAAGCAATAAGGCTTTGCTCCACTAAATTTGCAACCATATTGCCGCTAATTCTACCATCCCGGCCTACCACTACTTTTTTAGGGCCGGCCGATTTTTGTTTCAGCCAAGTTCCATAAGCGGAGGCGAATTTGACGATATCAATAGGCGTTAAGTTATCATTGGGCCTGCCCCCAATAGTGCCTCTAAATCCAGATATGCTTTTAATAAGTGCCATGAACTTTATGTTATATTATAAAAAATAGGTTTTGCAAATTTACTTTATTTTTTTGCTTTACAGCAGCTTTATTCCCTTCCATTCAGCATAGTGTATAGCATTCCGCTCACTTTGTATTCCATTTATAAGGTAAATCTTAAATAAGCAATTAGCAAGCCTTCAAGCCGCTTATAATGATGGCAGCCAACTAAAAATTAAATTGGGTCGACTTTTTCGGGTAAATCAACTCGTAGCTTTTTCGAACACCTTTCGATTTCACATGAAAAATATTTATTTGTTGATCGTTTACCCCAAATAAAATTTCACAGTTAATATTGAGCTGGTTTAGTTGCTTCACATTTTTTACTTCAAAATAGGACCAAGTGCTTTCCTTTTGTATTTCATAACCTATATATTCTAAATTAACCTTTGCACCATTCGCATTTAAATTTAAGCGCTTAGTGATATATGCAGCGATTAATAGATCTGCTTTATTTTTTTGATTTGCTTGGGACAAATCAATAGTAGTTTTAGCATCGGCACCCATCATTTTTTCAAGGTCATTGGTGAAAGTGCGAACGCTAATTTCGATAGAGGCTTCCTTTTCATTATGGTTAATTTCAATGACTGATACGAAAAAGGGATGTATCAGCGCAATGAATGCGGTAATAAATGGGTTGAATCCGATGAGCGCCATAATGTTTATTTGTATTTTACAAAGGTCTTGATTAATTTAACATAACAAAATTTTCATTTCATGGATGATTTGCTGATTTATTTCAGACTAGGATTTAGACATATCATTGATATCAATGGTTCGGATCATATTCTATTTATTTTGGCCCTGGTAATTAGGTATGTTTGGGAAGATTGGAAAAAGATATTGGTTTTAGTCACATCTTTTACGATTGGTCATTCTGTAACCCTTGCATTAAGTACCCTAAATTGGGTTAATTTCTCTATTAATTTAATTGAGCTTTTAATACCCATAACCATTTTATTAACTGTTTTATCTAATTATTTTGTCAAGGATTTCAGCTTCACCTCCAAATATCCCTTCATCTACTTTGCAGCCCTATTCTTTGGGCTCATCCATGGATTGGGCTTTAGTAACTACTTAAAAAGCCTTTTGGGGCAGGAAGAAAGCCTTATTGGGCCCCTTTTTTCATTTAATTTGGGCCTGGAGCTAGGACAGCTATTGATTGTTAGTCTTATTTTACTTTTTTCGTTTATATTCGTATCCCTATTTAAAGTAGATCGTAGGTTATATGTTAGAATTGGGTCTTTTCTAACTTTTCTTCTTGCATTAAATATGGTGATAGACCGCATAGTTCCTTTTTTTAATTAAAAAATTGATCACATGAATTTTAAAAAATTAGTAAGTACTTGTGTTGTAATTATCGCAAGTGCTCCGGTGTTAATTGCACAAGACATTCGTAACAATCCAAGTTCCAATCATGGTAACAAGTTTGAACAGTTGGGTACTATTTTAGCAACCCCTAATGAGTATCGAACAGCAAGTGGCGCGCCAGGACCAAAATATTGGCAACAAAGAGCTGATTACGATATTAAAGCAACATTGGATGAAAAAAAATTATTATTAACTGGTGCTGAAACAGTAACCTATTTTAATAATTCACCTGATGTGTTAACTTATTTGTGGTTGCAATTAGACGAGAATGAACATAGCACTATAAATAATGGGGGCTTCCCTGAGGAAAGTAGAATGGGTCGCGCAGTAACACCTGCTACGATAGACAAAATGATAGAACAAAAATCAGACAATGGTTTAGGTCATATCATCTCCTCTTTAACAGATGCATTAGGTGCGAAATTAAAATACACCATCAATGGAACAATGATGCGTATTGATTTACCAACAGCTTTAAAACCAGGTCAAAAATTTACTTTCAAATTAAGTTGGAGTTATAAAATTACAGATCGCATGACCGTTGCTGGTCGTGGTGGTTTTGAATATTTCCCAGAAGATGGCAACTATTTATTTACCATGGCACAGTGGTATCCTCGTCTTTGTGTTTATTCTGACTTCCAAGGTTGGCAAAACCATCAGTTTACGGGTCGTGGTGAATTTGCATTGGTATTCGGTAATTATAAAGTTGCCATTACAGTGCCAAGTGATCACGTGGTGATGGCTACAGGACAAGGACAAAACTATCCTGCAGTATTATCTCCTGCGCAGTTGGCAAGATGGACAAAAGCACAAACTGCAACAGAGCCTATTGAAGTGGTCACTTTAGACGAAGCAAAAGCTGCAGAAAAAAATAAAGCAACGAGCAATGAAACTTGGGTGTTTAATGCGGAGAATGTACGTGACTTTGCATTTGGAAGTAGCCGTAAGTTTGTTTGGGATGCAATGGCTGCTAATGTAGAAGGTAAAAAAGTAATGTGCATGAGCGCTTATGGGAAAGAAGCATATGGTTTATACCGTAAATTTTCAACTAAGGCAGTAGCGCATACGATAAAAAGCTATTCTAAATTTAGTATTGCCTATCCATATCCTGTAGCACAAAGTATTGAAGCATCTAATGGAATGGAATATCCAATGATATGTTTTAACTATGGTAGAACAAGTGCAGATGGAACTTATACAGAGTCTGCTAAGAATGGTATGTTAGGTGTAATTATACATGAAGTAGGACATAACTTTTTCCCAATGATTATTAATAGCGATGAGCGTCAATGGTCATGGATGGATGAAGGATTAAATTCGTTTGTGGAATATTTGACAGAGGAGTTGTATGATAATAAATTCCCTTCTCGTGGTGGACCAGCTTGGACCATTGCGGATTATATGCGTTTGCCTAAAGATCAATTAGAGCCCATCATGAGTAATAGTGAAAACATTATTCAATTTGGCCCGAATGCTTATACGAAGCCGGCAACAGCAATGAATATTTTGAGAGAGACGATTATGGGTCGTGAATTATTTGATTATGCATTTAAAGAATATGCGCGTCGTTGGGCGTTTAAACATCCAACGCCCGCTGATTTATTCAGAACCATGGAAGATGCGAGTGCAGTTGATTTAGATTGGTATTGGAGAGGATGGTTTTATGGAATTGATCCAGTAGATATTGCTATTGATACTGTAAAACACGCGGTGTATGATGCAACTGCAGCAGCAGCTTCACCAATGACTGGCATGATGCGTGCTGGTCGTCCTGGAATGGTTGGTGGCGGAGCAAGAGGTATGGATAAGCCGCAAGTGCCAGGTTTTGATGATATTTCTAAAGTAAGAAATAGGGCAGATAAATCAATTGTGTTTTTAACAGATTCGGATACTACACTTCGTGATTTTTATTGGAGATACGATCGTGGTATCGAGCCTTACGATACAGTTGCAAAACAACCTGCAATGAATTTTGGTGCACCAGAAACTTTGACAGATGTAGAGAAAGCGAAATATGCGGATGTTAATTTATATGAAATCACTTTCTTGAACAAAGGTGGATTGGTTATGCCAATCATTGTTGAATTTACTTTTGCAGATGGTACGAAAGAAACGCAAAAATTATCAGCGCAAATTTGGAGAAAGAATGAAAATAAAGTCACTAGCGTATTCTTGACGAATAAAAAAGCAGTAGCTATTCAATTGGATCCGATGCGTGAGACTGCAGATATTGATGAGTCAAATAACAAATGGCCAAATGTATTAGCGCCTTCCAAGTTTACGATGTTTAAAATGAAAGGTTTTGGACGTGGTCAATCCATTGGATTGTCGCCGATGCAAAATGCACAAAACAAAAAATAGCTTGATTAAAATTTATTGAAAAATAAATTTTATAAAAAAAAGTCCTTCCAGGAAATGGGAGGACTTTTTTTTGGCAAAAATTACAACCATTACAGAATGGGCTGCCTGAAATGTTATTTTAAATATTATTGATGTGCTGCTGCTTTATAATTCTTCCATTTTTCAATAACGCCTTGCATATCGGATGGTAATTCGCTTTCGAAAACAACTTTCTCGTTTGTAGTAGGGTGGATAAATCCAAGCGTTGCTGCGTGCAATGCGCATCTAGGACAAATCTCAAAACAATTATCAACAAACTGTTTGTACTTGGTATAAATGGTACCTTTTAAAATTTTATCTCCACCATATTCCCAATCATTAAATAAAGTATGGCCAATATGTTTCATGTGCACCCTAATCTGATGCGTTCTACCAGTTTCTAAAATACATGATACTAATGAAACATAATTATAGCTTTCTAATAACTTATAATGGGTTATGGCATGTTTACCTATCTCGCCTTCGGGATAAGCGTCAAACATTTTTCTATTTTGCTTGTGTCTGGCGATGTGCGCTTCAATAGTTCCTTCAGCGTCAGCTACATTTCCCCAAACCAAGGCCATATATTTTCGATCAACAGTATGGTTGAAAAATTGTTTCGCTAAATGTGATGCAGCTTCGGGTGTTTTGGCAAGAACAATAAGCCCTGTCGTATTTTTATCAATACGGTGAACCAAACCAAATCGAGGCAAAACATCTTCGCTTAAAGTTGGATTCTTTGAAAGTAAGTGATGTGCCACACCATTCAATAAAGTACCTGTATAGTTTCCAATGCCAGGGTGTACAACCATATTTGCCGGCTTATTAATGACCATCACTGCTTCATCTTCATACACAATATTCAAATCCATGGCTTCCGGCTTTAGCTCGGTATAATCAGGATTAATATAACTCATATACACCACCTCGTCGCCTGGCCTTGTTTTGTAATTGCTTTTAACTACTTTGCCATTCACTGTTAAAAAACCACCTTCAATACCATTTTGTATTTTATTACGCGTGATTCCTTCAATATGACTTTGCAGCCATTTGTCAATACGGGTTGGTTCCTGCCCCTTATCAATATTGAATACGAGCTTTTCGTAAATGGATTCATTTTGTTCTTCGCCAACTATTTCTATTTCTTCTGACATGATGCAAAAGTAGGATATTGCGGCTTAGTTTGTAACTTTGTCTTATGCGTCAAAAAGTGTTTTTTGAAGATTTAGGGGTAAAATCCTATAAACCAACCTGGGATTATCAGGAGGAGTTGTTATTAAAAAACACCCAATTAAAATCTTTCAATAGGGCAAATGATCAGCCTGCAGACCAAGCCAGCACGGAACATCGTTTGTTATTCGTGGAGCATCCGCCTGTATTTACATTAGGAAAAAGTGGCAAAAGGGAGCATGTGTTGGTATCCGAGGAGCAATTAGAAAATTTAGGCATCGAATTTTATCATATTAATCGTGGGGGTGATATTACCTATCATGGTTTGCAGCAAGTAGTGGGGTATCCCATATTGGATTTAGATAAGTTTAAAACCGATTTAGGTTGGTATTTGCGAAGTTTAGAGGAAGTGATCATACAAGTATTAGCAGAATATGGATTAAAAGGAGATAGAAGTACAGGCGAAACGGGGGTATGGCTTTCGCCGGAAGATCCATTTATGGCAAGAAAAATTTGTGCCATGGGTATTAAATGTAGTCGTTGGATTACGATGCATGGCTTTGCGTTAAATGTAAATACGGACTTATCGCATTTTGAATACATTGTACCCTGCGGTATTCAAGGGAAGGCCGTCACCTCATTAGAAAAAGAGTTAGGTAGGAAGGTGGATTATGCTGAAGTAAAGCAAAAAATTAAATTTCATTTCGAAAAAGTATTCGAATGCGATTTAATCGCTTCTTAGTTGCAACTTTCATACTAGATTTTATAATCACAATTACATTAAGCTAGGTTGGTTATTTAACGCGCATTAAAACAACAAGGTCCCTGCAGGCAATGATCTATTTCCTTGTAAGCCACCACTATGAATCATTAAAATTTGAGCAGTTGGTGAAAAATAGTTATTTGCTATTAAACTTTTTACTGCCATAAATAATTTGCTCGTATATACCATATCGGTCGGTATTTTTTCAGTTGCCCATAGTAGGTTCATAAAATCAAATTGTTCTTGTTTCGTTTTTGCATAACCACCTAAATGAAAATCGTGAAGCAATGTAAATGGTGTTTTATTAGTAGGAATTAGTTGCTTTATTTCATCACGAATAGTTGCTTCATTTTTTAACACTGGTATACCAATGACATGCTGGTTTGGCTTTGCGGCGTTAATTAAACCAGCCATCATTGTACCAGTGCCCACAGCGCATAGGATATGACTATAGCTATTTGTTTTTTCATTGGATAAAATTGTGGCAGCACCTTTTGCGCCCAATATACCATATCCACCTTCATCTATAAAGTAGGTATTGTTTGTATCATTATTATTAAGCAATTCGGTTTTCAATAATTGAAAATTATTTCTACCTAAAAATTTTAAAACCATTCCATATTGCTTTGCTTCCTGTAAAGTGGGGGTGATAGGTTCGTCTTCATTGGATCTTACATAGCCCACACTTTTTAAATTATATTTTTTTGCAGCATATGCAAGGGCAACCAAATGATTCGAATAAGGGCCTCCAAAACTGACAATGGTGTCCGCATTTTGTTCCTGTGCTTGTTGCAAATAATATTTAAGTTTAAACCATTTATTGCCACTTACAATGGGATGTAGCTTGTCTAATCTTAATACATCTAATTGTAGGTGGTTTAAACAAAAGCTAGGAACTGCTTGTATGTTAATGTTTTCGTTCAAATTTTTTCTATTAATATAAAATCAGTTATTTTTGCGCTGCTTTTAATATCAAGTAAAAATACGATTAAAAAATACAAACAATGAGTGCACCCACATTAGTGATTTTGGCAGCTGGAATGGCAAGTAGGTATGGTAGCATGAAGCAAATTGAAGGATTCGGTCCCAATGGGGAAACCATCATGGAATATTCAATATATGATGCTATTCGTGCAGGATTTGGGAAGGTTGTTTTTATTATTAGAGAAGAATTTTCGGAGCCATTTAAAAATATTTTTGAACCAAAATTAAATGGTAAAATTGAGACTGCATATGTGTATCAATCTTTAGATAAGTTTACCAATCATTATCCGACACCTACAGATAGAACAAAACCCTGGGGTACTGCACATGCATTGTTATGTACCAAAGGGGTGGTGAATGAGCCATTCGCGGTCATTAATGCAGATGATTATTATGGCGTAGATGCATTTAAGCAAGCTTTTGATTTTTTAACCACCACCTGTTCTGAAAAAACATATTGTATTTTAGGATATGAGTTATCCAATACCTTAAGTGAAAATGGGACCGTGAGTAGGGGGGTGTGTACTTTGGATAATGAATCCTATTTGACAAAGATTAATGAGCGTACAAAAATATTTAGAACTGCGAGTGGTCAAATAGTATATGAAGAAGCAGGTGTTGAAACTCCATTAGCAGAAGATACCAGAGTGAGTATGAACTTTATGTGTTTCGCGCCTGGTTTTATTGATTTGTGTGAGCGTGAGTTTGCTTTGTTTTTAGATAAACAAGGACAGGAATTAAAGTCAGAATTTTTTATTCCTTTGGTAGCGGGCCGATTTGCAGAATTAGAAATAGGGAAAGTAAAAGTGATTGCTACAGAAGCAAAATGGTTTGGTGTCACTTATAAGGAAGATGCTCTAGGCGTTAAAGCAAGTATTGATCAATTAGTAGGGGAGCAAGTATATCCAAAGAATCTTTGGTAATATAAGTGTGATTTTTTTTAAATCTCTTGGAAACGCCTAAGGATGAAATAGGAAAGAGTTTAATTAAATGACCTAACGCTGTACATAAAGTTTTTTAAATTATCTAGTTGTGCCTTTCTGTTCCTACTAGCACTACTTGTAAACTTTGGTAATTTAATAGTTATATCTTTTGTTTTTTCATTGCCCTTTAAAGCATTAACAACATCTATAATCTCAGTTGATTTAACAGCAAAAGCTACTCCTTCTGCTAACTTTTGTCTTGTACTAATGACGCCAATCAATTCACCATTCGAATTAAAAATAGGTGCACCAGAGTAACCGGGGTTAGCGCTAATTTGAATTTGATAGGAACTGCTATCGCCTTCGTAACCTGTTTGCGCACTTAAATAACCCTTACCGTAAACAATATCGTTATCATTACGTGGGAAGCCCAGGGTGAAAATTTCCTCACCTAAGTCGGAAATTTTTCGACGAATTGCGTAGGGGATGGATTTGGGTTGTTTGTAATCCTTGTCTTCTATTTTTAATAATGCAAGGTCATTTGTTATATCGCTGTATATAATGGTTGCATTTAATTCCTGTCCCTTACTATTAATAACAATAGCCCCGTTGCCTTTTAATACATGCGCATTGGTGATGATATATCCTTTGGTGTCAATTAAAAATCCAGAACCACCACTAATAAATTTTGCATTTTCAGGTACTTTTGTTTTGACTTCGTTCAATAAATGCCCTTGTGCTTGTTGGTTTTTTTTGATTACTTCGACTGCTTTGCTTAACTGAAGTAATTGAGACCCGTTTAAACTAGGGGATAAGTACATGACAATAATAGAAGTAATGATGGCAAAAAATCCGCCAAATGAAGCGGCGATGGCAATTACTTTTTTATATCTTGACCACAATTGAATTATTTTGCTAGGTTCCACTGCAGCTTCAATAGGTGCCCACTCGCCATTGGCTAATAAAGTAGAATAAACTTGTTGAGAAGTATGCGCAACATTTTTCCGCTTTGCATAGGTTTCCATTTGATCTAAAAATAGTTTGTGTTCAACGACCATTTGATCAATGTCCGCTGATTTTTGTCTGATGACATCAAATTGCGCTCTTTCCTCATCAGACAATTCGCCTAACAGGTATTTTTCAATGGTCTCTAATAATTGAATGTCTTCCATAATTAATCTCCTATATTATATTGCGCAAAAAAAAGTTTTTTAAGGCGCATCAAACATTTATATTTTTGGTTCTTGGCATTATCAGCATTGGTATATCCAAACTGACTTGCTAGTTCCTGCATCCCTTTTTTATTTAAATAATACCCTTCTAACAAACTTTTACAAGGCTCTCCTAAACTATTTAATGCCCGATCCATAATTGCGAAAGCAGCATCTTTTTTTTCAATTTGCCCCATATCCATTTCAACAGAAATACTTTCCTCATGGGCACTTAGCGGACTACTGTATTTGCCCATTTGTTGTAAGCGTTTTAACCACAAATGCTTACAAATTGAAAATAGATAGGTTTTAATTTGGCAGGTGAGGACAAATGAGTCCAATTGTACTTTTTCATATAAAGCAATCATTGCTTCCTGAAAAACATCCCTTGCGTCGTCAAAACTTCCATTGTTATTTTCTACGAAGTGCTGAATCATCGTAAAATGACTTTTATAGAGTGTTTCCACTGCTTTGGAGTCATTTTGAGCTAATCCCTTTAATAG